>ERZ778514.2417-NODE-2417-length-11841-cov-4.980231_pt1 | contig 11841 bp, 9 predicted proteins | sample MGYA00510344_ERZ778514 | MGnify/ENA primary metagenome ERZ778514 (study PRJEB29527, sample SAMN07138968) | mouse gut metagenome | material: feces | host: mouse | place: China:Nanjing | collected 2016-01-25 ... | reverse complement strand
GATAATTATATTATACCAAATACAGGCGGTGGTATCTACTTTTTCAGCGGCCTCAGACTCTGCCGGGGTACTGGCAGGCGCATCACCGGAGCCTCCGCCGCAGCCAACCATGGATACCGCCATCGTTGCACACAAAAGCATGCTGATCACTTTTCTTTTCATTTTTTATCCTCCTTGATTTAAAAATAAGATAGTTAATATATCTACAGCAGTGCTGTAAACAATTCCGTATTATTTCACGCCCTTCTGCATGATGATACATCCGTAGGTTCCTGTCTCGCTGGTGGATACGGTCACAAACGCATGCGATGCTTTTTCATAAAAGTCCGTTCTGCCGATGTAGCCCACACAGTCTTTCGGCTCATTTTTCTTCACAGCCTCAATGACGTCGTCCCAGACTTTCGGCCGCTCCGGAAGGGTATGCTCAAATCCCGGGTCCGGCTTCATGATCTCCACCGGATACTCACAGTAGTCCACATCCAGCGGCATGAGCTTTAAAATGGACTCCACCATCTCCGCCGCCGTATTTCCCTTGCAGTTGATGGTGATCCCGTCCTTTGCCCTGGATACGGCCGGATAGAAATTATCCGCAATCACAATCCGATCTCCGTGCCCCATATCTGCCAGCGCTTTTAAAAGCTCCGGGCTGATGTTTTCAGGTATTCCTCTTAACATAATCTCTTTCTCCCTTTCTTTAATGTTCTTTTAAAAATGCATCCACCTCTGCACGGGTGGGCATGGCAGGCGTGGTACCTATGCGGGTGACCGAAATTGCTGCCAGTGCACTGGCAAATCTTGCTGCTTCCCACTCGTCCTTCCCTTCTGCAAGGGCTGTCAGGAATCCGCCGTTGAAGGCATCTCCGGCTCCTGTCGTATCCACCGCGTCCACACGGAAGCACGGAACGATCTCTTCCCTGCCGTCCGCAGAGATAAATACCCCTCTGGAGCCCAGCGTGATCACGACCTTCTGCACGCCTTTGCTCCGGAATACTGCCGCTGCTTCTTTTGCCGCCTCCAGTCCGTCCACCTTCACGCCGGTCATCTCTTCGGCTTCCACCTCGTTGGGCGTCACCATGTACACTTTGGAGAGGCATTCATCGGAAACCGGTGAACAGGGAGCCGTATTCAGGATGACTTTTGTACCGTTTCTGCAGGCACAGTCGATCACCCGCTCATTGGCGTCCTGATTGACCTCCAGCTGAAGCAGGACATATTCGGATTCTTTAATCAGCTCTTCGATGGAGTCCGTATCTTCCTTCGTGATGGTCGCGCATGCTCCCGGCACGATTACGATCTCATTCTGACCGGTTCCTTCATCCACCAGGATCAGAGCGATCCCCGTGGCGTCCGTCTCGTTGAAAAAGATGTGATCTTTGGGCATTCCCAGCTCTTCCATGACGTCCAGCGCCACATTTGCAAAAGAATCCCTTCCCATCTTGGTGACCATGGTCACATCGGCCCCTGCCTTGTGAGCAGCCACGCACTGATTAAAGCCTTTTCCTCCTGCTCCCATTTTGAACAGAGAGCCTTTGACCGTCTCTGCCGGGACCGGAAGGTGCGGCGTCCGCGCCATGAGGTCCACAACAAAACTTCCGAAAACCGTAACTTTGTTACTCATATGATTCCCCTTTGCCTGTGATTGATTAATATTTAAAATAAAGCAGTTCCTGCCCTACTTTTCCCTTTCGCTTCCCTACTCCACATTTCTGTGGCGGGATTCCATCTGCTCATGGGTCAGTCCCATTTTCTTCTCCAGCATCATAACCAGAATATCGAAGAGCAGGAACAGATGCTGTTCATACAGATTGCCCATGGGCTGTTCTGACGGTACAACTCTTTTGTCCGTCCCTTTATACACTGCCGCGGGGACAAATACATTTACATCTGCTTCCCCGGGGGTACGCTCCGCAGGTGCTCCCGTGATCACGGCGATCTTTGCGCCGGTCCTCTTTGCCTGATCCAGAAAATAATCGATACATCCGATCTTCCCGGAGCCGTTCACCGCAAGGAACAGATCTCCCTTTTTCATCCCCGGCGTCGTATCATCCAGAAGCCAGAAGGTCTCTTTTCCAAGGTGCATGATCCGCATGGCAAAGCTGCGCGCCGCAATTCCTTCCCTTCCTGCTCCGAACACGAAGACCCGCTCCGCACTCATGACGGCATCCATCAGAGCCTCCAGATCTTCTTCCGGCTGTTCCTCAAATACTCTTCGGTGTTCTTTAAGGACCAGTTCATATAATTCCTGATACATCCTCTGTCATCTCCCCTTTCTCATCCTCCGGGCTTTCCGGAAACGGTGCCTTTACCTTTTCTGCTTCCTTTCTTCCTGCCATCCTCGCCGACATGCGTTCCGACCCTCTCAGGATCAGCTGCGCCCCCAGATAGATCCGTTTGCGGGCCCCGTTCCGGTGATCGGTGTGCGTGATCCTCTCGTGAAGAAGCATCATGGCATCGTATCCCATCCTCTGCACCGGCCTGCTGACAGTGGACAGGTTCATATCAGTATATTCCAGTACCTCGATATCGTCATATCCCACCATGGAGATGTCCCTACCCAGCCGGAGGTTGTGTTCCTTGAGATACTTCAGCACTCCGATGCTCGTCAGATTGTTGGCCGAGAAAATGGCGGTGGGCGGATCTTTCAGCTTCATCAGCTTCTGCATCCCCTCATAGGATTCTTCTTTCTGGAACATTCCTTCCACCACATATTCCTCCCGATACGGGATCCCGTGTGCTTCCAGTGCCTGACGGTAACCTTCCAGACGCGCCCGTCCGGGCTTCGTGGTCTGGGGACCCATGATCTGGGCAATCTTCGTATGCCCGTTTTTAATCAGCGCCTCCACCGCGCCGTAAGCACCTTCTATGTCATCCGAAAACACCCCGTCAAAATTCGTGTTGTACGCCTCCCGGTCAATCATCACCACCGGAATCGGAAGCCGCAGGAGATAGGACCGGTTCACGGTATCGTTTTCCACCACCGGTACCATGAGCAGGCCCCGAAGCCTCTGTTCCTGAGAGGTCTGTAAGAACCGCAGTTCCTTTTTCACATCCTCATTGGTATTGAACAGGAAGGAATTGTATCCGCACTCATCTGCCGCGGCACTGACGCCCTCTGCCAGCGCTGCAAAAAACGGGTTGTCTATATTGGGAACAATGAGTCCCACATTGTTAATCAGGCTCTCATTGCTCAGACTTCTGGCGAACGCATTGGGGACAAATTTGCTCTCTTCTACTATCTTTAAAATTCTCTGCTTTGTCTCTTCTTTCACCAGTCCGTTATTGTTAAGCACTCTGGACACCGTCGAAGGAGACACCTTTGCAAGTTTTGCAATATCGTTTATTGTCATTTTGCTGTCCTTTTTGGTTATGCAAACGCTTTCATTCCGTTATCTTAGTGTTATAATACCACTATTATGTCGATATGTCAATAAATTATTTTAAATCCAAAAAACTTTTATACATATCGCACATTTTTTCCGAACTGTATCTTTACAAACAGGAAGTTAGATGGTATGATGTGCTTGTAAATAATGCAAGCGGTTGCATAACCATTCTATTAATTATTTTAAGGAGGAAGAACAAATGAATGTAGCAAAAACCATTGACCACACGATGCTCAAGGCAGACGCCACCACAGAGACCATCAGGAGATATTGTAAGGAAGCCAGGGAGCACGGTTTCGCTTCCGTCTGCGTCAACACCTGCCAGGTACCTCTGGTTGCAGAGGAGCTGAAGGGATCCGATGTAACGACCTGCTGCGTCATAGGCTTCCCTCTGGGCGCCATGATCACTTCTGCCAAAGCATTTGAAGCATCCGAGGCAGTGAAGGCCGGAGCCGGAGAAGTGGATATGGTAATCAACATCGGAGCCATCAAGGATCAGAACTATGACCTGGTAAGAGAGGATATCAAGGCAGTCGTTGAAGCCTCCAGGCCTGCCATTGTCAAGGTCATCATCGAGACCTGCCTGCTGACCGACGAAGAGAAGGTAAAGGCATGTGAGCTCTCCGTGGAAGCAGGCGCTGCTTTCGTGAAGACCTCCACAGGTTTTTCCACCGGCGGAGCCACTGTTGAAGACGTTGCTCTTATGAGAAAAACCGTCGGCGACCGTGCCAAAGTCAAGGCAAGCGGCGGCATCCGCACTCCGCAGGATGTGGACGCACTCCTGAAAGCAGGCGCTGACCGGATCGGAGCCGGCAACGGAGTCGTACTTCTCTGATTACAAAATTTTTGATTCTTACTATTACGAACCCGCTGACATCCACATGAAAGGAGGTACGATCTTGAATCTTCAACTTTCCAAAAGAAACCGAACTTTTCGTAACGCTTTAATCGACACCACTCCCACAATCAGCGCAGAGCGCGCCCGGATTGTAACAAAAGTCTACCAGGAGCATGAACATCTGACCCCCTTTGCCAAAGCCGCTCTCGGACTGAAGACCGTTCTCGAACAAATGACCATTGAGATTCAGGACTGGGATCTGATCGTCGGAAACCAGGCCGACGGCCTGCGTACATCCACGATCAATCCCGCTGTCAACACCTGGATTGTGGATGAGCTAGACCGTTTTGAACTTCGTGACGGCTCCCGCTTTCTTATCTCTGAAAAGACAAAGGAATGTATCCGGCGGATCATTCCCTACTGGCAGAACAAGAATGTATATGACCAGACCATGGCTCTGCTTCCGGAGGATACGAAAGATGCCATGGAAAGCCTTGTCTTCACCTGCGGCTATACATTGTCCAAAGGCTGCGGACACTGGCTGGTCAATATGGAACGGGTCCTGAAGGAAGGCTTTTCCGGCATTGAGGCCCAGGCCAGACAGCTTCGCAGCGCCTGTGACTTAAGCGACCCGGACGGCGTAGACAAGATCCCCTTCTATGATGCTGTCATCATGACATGCCAGGCAGTCCGTGATTTTGCGCTTCGTTATCACAGACTGGCTCTGGAAAAAGCGAAAATCGCGGATGAGGAGCGCAGAAAGGAACTGCTGGAAATTGCAGAAATATGCAGAAAGGTTCCTTACGAGGCTCCCACTACCTACCACGAGGCGGTCCAGACGGTCTTCTTCCTGCAGCTTCTTCCGCAGATTGAGTCTGACGGAACCGGCATATCGGCAGGACGCCTGGACATGTTCCTGTATCCGTTTTACCGGCGGGACCTTGATTCAAGCAGGATCACGAAAGCACAGGCGGAAGAACTTACAGACCAGCTCTGGCTGAAGATTGCATCCATCATCCAGGTCTGGAATGAGGAAGACAGTAAATCTTTCGGCGGACACCCCATCTCTCAGGCAATTACGCTGGGAGGAATGGACGAGCTGGGGAACGACAATACCAACGAGCTGTCCTATCTGATGCTGGAAACCACCACCAGAGTCCATATGGCTCAGCCTTCTGTCTGCTGCCGCATCAACCGCAACACTCCGGATGATTTCCTCTCTCTTTGTTCGGAGGTGATCCGGGAAGGTCTCGGCATGCCGGCCATGTACAACGATGAGATCGCGATCCCGTCCCTGGTCAGCCAGGGCATTCCCATGGATCTGGCGCGAAAATACTATGCAGTCATCGGCTGTGTGGAAATGGGCGTCCAAGGCAAGCTCTGCGCCTTTGCCAATTCCGGATATTTCAATCTGGCCAAAACGCTGGAAATCATGCTTCATGACGGGATTGATCCGTCCACAGGCAAAACGCTTGTCTCCGGCCTTGGAAAGCTTAAGGATGTCTCTGACTTTCAGAGCTTCACAGAGCTTTATTACGCCTACATGGAACATCTGCTGCGGCATCAGGTCCGCGTAACCAACGTGGTGGATACAATGCATGCACGCCTCGTACCGCTTCCCTTTATGTCCGCCATCACAGACGGCTGCGTGGACAGCGGCAGGGAGGTCCAGTCCGGCGGCGCACTGTTCAATTACGACGGAATACAGGGCGTGGGAGTGGCTGATGTGGCAGATTCTTTCCTGACGGTTAAAAAACTGGTCTTCGAACAGCATATCTGCACACTCCCCGAACTTGTAGCCGCCCTGGATGCGGATTATAAAGGATATGACGATCTCTGGATACAGATACGCAGGGAAATTATCCGGTACGGCAACAATTCCCGGGAAGCCAACGAACTGGCCAGAGAACTGGTCCGTCGCTTCTGCATCTCGGTTTCCGGCTACAAAAATCTGCGCGGAGGACAGTTCGTTCCGGGCATGTATTCCAATTCGGCCAATGTGCCGCTGGGCGCCGTTGTAGGTGCACTGCCCAACGGACGGCACGCATATGCTCCGATTGCGGAAGCCTGCTCGCCCAGCCACGGTTCGGAACACGAAGGGCCTACGCAGGCAGCGCTCTCCGTTGCATCTCTGGATCACGTACTGCTGACCAACGGTTCCCAGTACAATCAGAAATATCACCCGGCAGCGCTTCAGGGAGAAAAGGGAATCCGTTCTCTGTCACAGCTGATCCGAACCTTCTTCCTCTCCGGCGGATACCATATCCAGTTCAATGTGGTGTCTTCGGATACTCTGCGGGATGCCCAGAAGCATCCGGAACAGTACCGCGACCTCGTCGTAAGAGTTGCCGGCTATACGGCGTTCTTTACCGATCTGAACAAAGATATACAGAACGATATCATCGACCGCACGGAAATGGATTTTGCTCTATGATCTACAGCATTCAAAGATATTGTATTCATGACGGAAACGGGATACGCACAACGGTATTTTTCAAAGGCTGTCAGCTTCGCTGTCCCTGGTGCGCCAATCCGGAATCCTGGCGTCCGCATATGCAGATCGGATACCTGTCTCATAAATGTACGGACTGCGGCAAATGTGAGCAAATCTGCCCAAAACATGCCATAAAAAATCACCGGATTGACGAACGCCTCTGCGACCATTGCGGAAAATGCGCTTACTATTGCCCGCAGGACGCACTGCAGGTATATGGAAAAGAGCTTTCTCTGGAGCAGCTCGTGGAAGAGGTCCTTCGCGACCGCAGCTTCTATGAACAGTCCGGCGGCGGTGTAACGTTTTCCGGCGGAGAAGCCACGCTTCAGGCGGAATATCTCCTTCCCGCGGCAACTGTTCTGCATCAGAAGGGCATCCATACCGCACTGGAGCCCAATGGACTATTTTCCGGTCAGCTACGTCTTCAACTGGTACAGGTCATTGATCAGTTTCTGATCGATCTGAAGCATATGGATGACTCCCGTCACAAAGAAGTACTCGGGGTCTCCAATCAGACCGTTATTCAAAATCTGACTGCTTTGTCCGACCGGGACCTGATCATCCGTCTGCCTGTCATCCCGGGATTCAATGACGGGGAGGACAACCTGCGCCGAACTGCGCAGTTTGCCCGGGAGCTGAAAGTACCGCTGCAGCTGCTGGGATTCCACAATTTGGGCACCTCCAAATACCGTGCACTGGGAATGCCCTACCGCTACGAATCCATTTCAAGCATGAGCGCCGCACAGCTGGAAGAGAAAAAGAATATATGCCGGCAGGAATGGGAGTGCATTCTGTGATGCACTTCCCTCCCCTGTCAAATACATTTTATATACGGAGGCAGAACATGAAATCCCTGTTACGTTTTTTTACATCCGCATTTTTCTGCACGATCTTTCTGACCGGATGTTCCGGGCAGGCCCCTTCCATCGCAACCGACCGGATCGCTTCGGTCATGCTGGACGGAAAATGCGGCTATATTGATGAAACCGGCACCATTGTCATAAAACCGCAGTTCGAAAACTGCAGCAGTTTTTGCACCAATGGACTTGCCAGCGCCTGCAGGGACGGAAAATATGGCTATATCGATACTTCCGGGGCGTTTGTCATCGAACCTCAGTTTGATTTTGCCTCTATATTTTCCAACGGTTATGCAGCAGTCTGTCAGGACGGACTTTATGGAGTTATCGACGAGGACGGAACTTATATTGCAGAACCGGCTTACACCGGTATCCAGGATTTTGCTTCCTGCGGGCTGGCAGTTGTCATGCAGGATACTTTATACGGATATATAGACCGTTCCGGTCATCTGATTACAGAGATCCAGTATGACTCTGCAGATCCTTTCACGGATGACGGATATGCCCTTGTGTCTAAAAACGGCGTTTACGGCATCATCGACACAACAGGATCCTTCGTAATTCCCATGGAATATGAATATCTGGAAATATTTGCCGACAACGGTCTTGCCATGGTAAAAGTTAACGGAAAATATGGTTTTATTGACCGGCAGGAACAGACTGTCATCGACTGTCTCTTTGACGGCGCTTTTTCTTTTGCCGACAACGGACTGGCCGCTGCCGCACTGGACGGAAAATGGGGATTTATTGATGAATCCGGACAGATGATCATCGAACCGCAGTATGACCTTGTCTATTCCTTTTCCAATGGCCGCACAATCGTAAAAAAAGACGGGCTGGCCGGCATTATCGACGAAAACGGAGCAGAGATCCTGCCCCCTTCCTACTCCTATATCTCTTCTTATGGGGATAACGGAAAAGCTGTTTTTCGTGCAGACAATGATAAATGGGGCTTTCTGGATGAAAATGGACAGATTGCCATAGAACCTGTCTATGACTATGCTGCCGTATTTGATTCCGTTCCGCTGGCACTGGTCCAGAAGGACGGTATGTGCGGCGCTGTTGACGAAAACGGAGATACTGTTATCGACATTGTATATCAGAATATCGGAATATTTACCCGATATACCGAAGAGTGAATATGTAGTTTTCAATACTATTTCTCTTGACATCCACATGAATAAGCCCTATAATTATTTTGAATATCAAAATAATTATAGGGCTTATTCCCGGAAAGGCATATGGATGAACAAACAAGAACTACACATAGGAAACAAAACTGCGAAACTTCCGCTGATCCAGGGGGGCATGGGTGTCGGCGTCAGCCTCTCCGGACTGGCCGGAGCTGTCGCACGGGAAGGCGGCATTGGAATCATCTCCACCGCCCAGATCGGTTTTCGGGAACCGGATTTCGCTCAGGATTCAAAAAAAGCAAACCTGCGTGCCATGGTCTTTGAACTTGAGAAAGCAAAAAAAATATCCCGACGGATGGACAGCACCTGTGACGGACTTCTCGGTTACAATATCATGGTCGCCACGAGAGATTATGGCGACTATGCACGCACAGCAGCCAAAGCCGGCGCAGATGTTATCATTTCCGGCGCCGGTCTCCCGGTAGATCTGCCCGCATATGTAGAGGGAACCGATACCAAAATCGCCCCCATCGTATCCTCGGAAAAGGCTGCCCGCATTATTCTGAAGATGTGGGACCGCCATTATCACCGCACAGCTGATTTCCTTGTAATCGAAAGCGCTCATGCCGGCGGACATCTGGGCTTTTCCAATGAGATGCTGACCCATCTGTATGAGAACGGCTTTGACTCTGATTATGACCAGGAGATCCGGAAGATCATCGCATGCACAAAAGGCTATGGAGAAAAATACGGGGTCTCCATCCCTGTCATCACAGCAGGAGGGATCCTGAATGCATCCCAGGTCCGTCATGCACTGTCTCTGGGTGCAGACGGAGTTCAGGTGGCCACTCCTTTCGTAACTACAGAAGAATGCGACGCTGCACTGCCCTTCAAGCAGGCTTATGTAAATGCATGCGCGGAAGAGATTGAAATCGTTACAAGCCCGGTGGGAATGCCCGCCCGGGCCATTCACAATTCTTTTCTCGACCGAATGAAAAAAGGCAGAGAGAAGATTACCCGATGCTATCGCTGCCTTGAAAAGTGCAGTCCGAACACTGCTCCTTACTGTATCACGCAGGCACTGATCCGGGCAGTCGAAGGCGATGTAGAGAACGGCCTGATCTTCTGTGGAGACAATGTCCAGTATCTGACCAAAATCTCAACTGTGCCCGAGGTAATCCGGACTCTTTTTCCATAAAGCGCCTAAGGTACAAACTCCGGTTACTTAATCTGCATGAGCCATGGTGCCGGACTGCTTACTCCTTCAGTTCCTGAAGTTGCTTTTTCAACTCCACCATCTGATCCCGCAGCATGGCTGCCGCCTCGAAATTCAGATCCGCTGCCGCTTTTTTCATCTTCTTCTGCACATCTCCGATCAGCTTCTCCAGCTCCTTCGCGCTCATGGATTCCGGGTCCTTCTCGAACCTCAGTTCTTCCTGCGCCACCTCTTTGGAGATACGGATCAGATCGCGTACTGCCTTTTGGATCGTCTTCGGCGTGATTCCATGCTCCTCATTGTAAGCCTGCTGGATCTCTCTCCTGCGGTTCGTCTCTTCGATGGCAAGCCGCATGGAATCGGTCATGTTATCCGCGTACATAATCACATGCCCTTCGCTGTTGCGCGCCGCACGGCCGATGGTCTGGATCAGAGAAGTCTCGGAACGCAGAAAGCCCTCCTTGTCCGCATCCAGAATCGCCACCAGCGTAATCTCCGGAATATCCAGTCCTTCCCGAAGCAGATTGATCCCGACCAGCACGTCAAATACATCCAGACGCATATCCCGGATGATCTCCGTCCGCTCCAGCGTATCCACATCCGAATGAAGATAGCGGACCCGGATCCCCAGCTCCTTCATATAATCGGTCAGATCCTCCGCCATCCGCTTGGTCAGTGTGGTGATCAGGATTTTATTATGCTTTTCCACTTCCTTATTGATTTCTCCGATCAGATCATCGATCTGTCCTTCCACCGGCCGCACACACACTTCCGGATCCAGAAGCCCCGTGGGGCGGATGATCTGTTCAGTGCGGAGCAATTCATGATCCGCCTCGTATTCTCCGGGGGTGGCAGATACAAACATCAACTGATTGATCTTGCTCTCGAACTCATCAAAACTCAGCGGGCGGTTGTCCCTGGCAGAAGGCAGCCGAAATCCATAGTCCACCAGCGTTCCCTTCCGGCTTTGATCCCCGAAATACATGCCCCGGATCTGAGGAATCGTTTTATGAGATTCATCAATGATGATCAGAAAATCATCCGGAAAATAGTCGATCAGTGTATGGGGCGAGGTTCCCGGGGCAAGCCCTGCCAGATGTCTGGAATAGTTTTCAATACCGGAACAAAACCCCGTTTCCTTCAGCATTTCAATATCAAAATTCGTACGCTCCGAAATCCGCTGTGCTTCCAGAAGCTTGTCCTCGCTTTTGAAATAGCGCACCCGTTCTTCCAGTTCTTCTTCAATATCCCGGACTGCCTCTCTGATCTTCTCCATGGGCACCACATAATGAGATGCCGGAAAAATTGCAGCATGATTCAACTCACTCCTGATCTCCCCGGTGAGCACGTCAATCTCCAGGAGCCGCTCAATCTCATCTCCGAAAAATTCCACCCGAATGGCCGTATCCGAAGACTCGGCAGGGAAAATCTCCACCACATCCCCCCGAACCCGGAAAGTTCCTCTTTTAAAATCCATCTCGTTCCGGTCGTATTGAATATCGATGAGTTTTCGGATCATCTCATCCCTGTCCCGCTCCATGCCCGGCCGAAGAGAAAGCACCATGTTCTTGTAATCCACCGGCGAACCCAGTCCGTAGATGCAGGAAACACTGGCAATGATGACCACATCCCGGCGCTCTGCCAGAGCGGAAGTAGCCGAAAGCCGCAGCTTGTCAATCTCGTCGTTGATGGAGGAATCCTTGGCAATATAGGTGTCAGAGGAGGGCACGTAGGCTTCGGGCTGATAATAATCGTAGTAGGACACAAAATATTCCACCGCATTACTCGGAAAATACTCTTTGAACTCACCATAGAGCTGGGCCGCTAATGTCTTATTGTGCGCTATTACCAAAGTCGGCTTGTTCAGCTGTGCGATCACGTTGGCCATGGTAAAGGTCTTTCCGGAGCCCGTAACACCCA
>ERZ778514.2416-NODE-2416-length-11846-cov-6.239420_pt1 | contig 11846 bp, 15 predicted proteins | sample MGYA00510344_ERZ778514 | MGnify/ENA primary metagenome ERZ778514 (study PRJEB29527, sample SAMN07138968) | mouse gut metagenome | material: feces | host: mouse | place: China:Nanjing | collected 2016-01-25 ... | reverse complement strand
TTCAATGTTCGCTGCCAGTAATAACTGGCTATAATCACTCAGGATTCCGAGAGATTATTACATTATTTGTACATAAACTCTGTTGCTTTTTATCCCATTCGCTTTCCTCCTTATATTTTCCGTCACTTTTGTATATAGTTAAACATCCGATGTTTAATGTATATCATATATCATCGTTTTTGTCAATATTATACTCATTAAAAAGATATTTTTACATTTTATTGTTAATGATTTCCTAAACTATCACATAACTGCTCTTATAAATTGTCATTAGAATAATCAACTTTCTGTTGCATAAATGCCTGATACCAGGAGCGGGAAATCCCCGTCCCCTGGCATCTCGATTTGTAAATGGGAAAGGCCAGAAAAAGCTGTGGAAGCAATATTTATGAGGATGAAAGAGGCAGAATGGATATACACAGAATTTTGAGATGTATGGATGTACAGACTGCAGTGAATGTGAACATAAGGCGAAATGTTTAAAGAAATATAATGCAGGAAAAAAGCAGACCAAAGGTTTTTTGCGCCTTTTGGTCTGCTTTCTTTTTATTCAATATAATGAATCCGGTCCTCTTCATACCTGTCCTGCTGTGTTTGCTCCTTCAGAGGATATCCGCACGCGATCAGTGCAAATGCTTCCAGCTCATCTGGAATACCCACGATCTTTTTTACCAGCTCCATCCGGTCTTTGATCGGGGCAATTCCCATCCACACTGCGCCAAGCCCCTGCTCATCCGCCTCTAACAGAAGATTTTCCACCGAAGCGCTCATATCGATCTGCGCGTACATTGGGCGCAGACATTCTCTGCGGTAACATGCCACAAACACCAGCGGCGCTTCCTTCGCGCACCCCGTATAAGGCGTACTTTCCGATAGTCTTTCAATCATCTCACGTCTTGTCACCACATAATATTCCCATGGCTGCTGATTCATAGCTGACGGAGCCGCCATCGCCGCCCTCAGCATCTGTTCAACCTTCTCCTTCTCTACCAGTTTGTCCTGATATTTTCTGACACTTGTCCTGTGAAAAATACTGTTCATAAATTAAAACTCCTTTCCAATCTCTGTAATTCCATACATATCTTTAAACTCCTTTAGATCCTTTTCATTCCGGATAAGCATGATATCCGAAAACTTTCCGGTGTGCAGATCCTTAAACCCCGCCACCTGCTCACCGGTGCATATACTACAGCGGATGACAGGCTTTTGCGTTGCTTTATCATATGTTAAATGTTTGGGTTCCTTTGTCTTAAATACACGGAACATTGTTGACCTCCTTTCTGGAAATCCTTAATACCTAATTGCCCCTCTTAAGCTCCCAATAAAATATATACTGCTGCATAACTCCCTCATATCCTTGATACCTTCGCTTTGGGAATCCTCTCTTATAATGTGCATCAAGGGCCTGCATAATATGTGTATCTATTGGAAATGCCCGCAGATGATGGAGTCCGAACAGACAGATGCAATCCGCCACCTTTTCCCCTACTCCGAATAATCGCAAAAGTTCTGCTTTCGCTTTTTTATAAGACATACGGCGAATCATTTCTAAATCTGTTTCTCCCCCGGCAATACTTCTCGCTGTACGTACTACATATTTACTGCGATAGCCAAGATTACATTCCTTCAATCCATCCTCCGGCAAAAACGCCAGTTTTTCCGGCTTCGGAAATGTATAATAAGTCTCACCCTGGAAATTGACCTTTGACTCTCCGTAACATTCACAGATATTATGAATGCATCTTCTTATCCTGACGATATTATTCTGCTGTGATATAAGGAAAGATACGATCATCTCCCACAGATCCTGACGCAGAATCCGAATCCCCCTTCCAAACCGCGCGGCCTCCTTAAGATAAGTGTCATTCGGATTGATCTTCGATATGTAAAATTCGTAGTCTTCATCAAGATCAAAATATGTCTTCCAAAAATCTTCATATTCCTCTTCACTACAGTAGAACAGACATTCTCCTCCGTGCTGCTCTATTTCCAGATACTTTTCCGAAGCTATTACGCTGTATATCTCATTTTCTCTTCGCCTCATTCGGAAGCACTGCCCAGAATCACAGATTTGTGAAATGTTAAAATTATCTATCGTTTTTTTTACCATATTTTCGTCTCTCTAATCCGTAAAATTCAATCAGTCCCATAAATATCCTGTTTTATTAAAAACATTCAAGATAGCTTGGATTCTGATAATATACATCCACCTGAAACTCAGATTATAGCCCACCAATATTCTGGAATCCCGGAATCTTGTATCTGCAATCTGTAATCGTATCAAAATCCCCCCCTTTGATCTGATACTGCTCGATCACTTCATCACTTACCTGCTCAAATGAAAGACAGTGATTTACCTGCGCATCATTCAATTGCTTTCTAACCCCGCTTTCTCCCAAAGCCTCAACAACTGCTCCGCGCTTGTTTTTTGTCCGGCTGGCAATATATTCAATCAAAGAACAGAATCCCCCCTTAATCTTAAATCCCAATACATCTCTGTAAAACCGTACCATAGCCGCCATATCCTTTACAAAGATTCCAAATCCGTCAAGCTTCATCACCATTCCTCCTCACATTAAAATCTTGATTTTTCATAATTATACGGAATACTGGTGCCCTTAACAACGTCCTTGATCTTTTCAATGATAAGCCGGTCGTCCATATTTCCCCGATGATCGAACTCAAGAGGGGCTATCTCCTTCGCACCTTCAAATTCCACAAGATTCCGGCAGCGCCTCGCACCACCATCGTCTTTGTTCCGTCAAGAATCTTATCCAGAACCCGCTCTCCTTTTTGCCTGCATTATCACAATAAACCAAATGAACCATTGCCTTCCCCTCCCTGTAATAAGGGACTGATCCGCATATCCATACTGGAACACCGCATCCTGAACACAAAAATCGGGATTATGCAAAATATCACTCCAAAGATATTGATAGCGGATCAGGTACATTCTCTGTAAGTTCTGTAATTCCCACATTCCCTTTTTTAGAAAGCAGCTCTGCTACAGCATTCTTAATGCAAGGATTATCCCGCCCTTTAAGAATATTTTTCACAAGAAATCTCTCTGCTGCAGCAATGCGCTCCTCTATATTCACCACATAAGACTTTAATGTTCGCATGGCTCGTATTCTGCATATGATATACTTTCTGAAAACGGAGTTGCCGTGATTGGACGGTAAACTGTATGAAAATTTAACATCGCCCTGTCCTTTCATCTATATATGATATAAGTACTTCTCTTACCTTTTCCATCTGCTTTATGGTCTTTGGATTGGAATAGGGTATCCGGTCTATGATTTTTTCCACATATTGTTTCTCCCTCACGATATCCAGTGTCTCATCAAAATTAATATCAAAAAAGTAAGCTAGATAAGAAAGCCAGTAATCCATCTTCGTCTTTCTTGCTGGAGAGTATATAGATTCTCCCCCAAGAAACTGTTCCATCACCTCTTCACTAATTCCTTCCTTTCCCGCTTCTTGCGCCGACACTCCTAAAATAGTCTCGACAGAATCTATGATCTTCACCCGGCAGTTATCCAGCTTGTCCGCATCCCGGATTATCTTCGCATGGAGCAGTTCCCTCTCGTCCGTTATTTCCTCTAGCTTAAAATCACTATGCTTTGCAATTGCAGTATAGATAATGCTATCCCACCTGTCTTCTCTCACAAACCGCCTGATCATGCCTTCTTTAAAAAGAATTTCTACTCCAAATGCAGCGTGATCCATAACTGTCGGTTCAAAGCTGTCAAAGCGTTTCACCTGCTCGAATCTCCCGATATCATGAAGCAGGCCGATCAGCTGCGCAAGCTCCTTGTCTTCCTCAAAGATCCCCAACCGCTCTGCGATCTGGCGGCTGCACTCTACTACGCCGTATGTATGGGCAATTTTTAACCTCACTTTATCGTCTTCCCTGTCATAATTATCAAGATATGATTCAAACTGCTGTTTTGCATGCTGTAAATCCATGTTCTCTCCCCTAAAATCTTTGACTATTTTCACAATATTAAGTATCATGAATAGTGTACTGTACCATTTGCATTTCGTCAAATAAATCAGTAAATTAGAGAATAAAGGAGATATCCGCTATGAATATGAATTTAAACCAGCTTGCCTTGCTGCAGCAATTAAAATCCGGCATGGATCGTTTCCGTGCAAACCACCCCAAATTTCCTATGTTTTTAAAAGCCGTGTCACAAGATGGACTAAAAGAAGGCACTATAGTAGAGATAAACGTTACTACCCCGGATGGGAAGAATTATTGTTCCAATGTCAAGCTAACAGTGGATGATATGGAATTTATCGACGTACTGAAAAATATGGGTTCCCGTCAGGCATGATTTTCAAAGAATAACGCCATATAATACTTGAAATAATGCTCCTTTTAAGCTAAAATCTTTTTATCTGTAAAACTGCGGTGCGCCGTAGCCACAAAAATACTTAGAGAGGTGTATAAGATGAAACCTATAAAAGAGGGAAAAGTCCGTGAGATTTATGATAACGGCGACAGCCTGATCATGGTCGCTACTGACCGAATCAGTTGTTTCGATGTGATTTTAAAAAATGAAGTAACGAAAAAAGGAACTGTTCTTACCCAGATGTCTAAATTCTGGTTCGATATGACAAAGGATATCCTGCCGAACCATATGATTTCCGTGGATGTAAAGGATATGCCGGAATTTTTTCGAAAGCCGCAGTTTGACGGCAACAGTATGATGTGCAAAAAGCTAAAGATGCTGCCGATCGAATGTATCGTCCGGGGTTACATTACCGGAAGCGGATGGGCTAGCTACCAGAAGGACGGCACCGTGTGCGGAATCACGCTTCCAAAAGAGCTTAAAGAATCAGATAAACTTCCTGAACCTATCTACACACCGTCCACAAAGGCAGAGATCGGCGACCATGACGAGAACATTTCCTATGAGCAGAGTATAGCTCATCTTGAGAAATATTTCCCGGGAAAGGGAGAAGAGTATGCCGCAAAACTTCGCGACTGCACTCTCGCCCTCTATAAAAAATGTGCGGATTACGCTTTAACCAAAGGCATTATCATTGCAGACACCAAATTTGAATTTGGACTGGATGAGAATGGCAATATCGTGATCGGAGACGAGATGCTCACCCCTGACAGTTCCCGTTTCTGGCCTGCGGACGGATATGAGGCAGGACACGGACAGCCATCCTTTGACAAGCAGTTTGCAAGAGACTGGCTGAAAGCTAATCCGGACAATGACTGGACACTTCCCGGTGATATTGTTGAAAAAACTATTAACAAATATCTGCAAGGCTATGAGATGCTGACAGGTAAGACACTTTAAAAAACCTCTGCAAAAATGAGCGGCTTTTAACATGACAGCCCTTCTGGATTCTCCGGCATTGGAGATTCAGAGGAGCTGCCATAACTGCGACCTCTCAGCTAAAGACTAGAGACTAAACATTCTTTTGCAAATCATCTTGCCGCATTCCGTTTTGAAAATATGATGATATGCATTCAGCGCCGCTTCTTTTGTCAGGCTATTCTCCATAATATTGACAAGGAAATCCGCTTCAACAAGTATTTGATAGTCTGTTCCATCAATATTATCATATGTGTGATGATGCGCGATCAGATACTGAACTCTTTTTGATGCATCGTCTTCAAAACCTAATTCACCAAGCAATCTTCCGGCTATTGCAGGCCCTTCTTTTTCTTGCAGTTTTCCGTTGCAATTCCCATACTTTTCTTCACATAAATGGATTCCGATATCATGCGTAAGAGCCGCAGCTTCAAGAATAAACAGACATTTCTTATCTACATTTTCCGTCTCGGCAATAAGCTTCGCATAACTATGAACCTTGCAGAAATGTTGAATTCTCTCTGCATCCCCACTATATAACTCTATCATTGCCAAGTGTAATTTATTTATCATTCTCGATACTCCTTTATAAAATATTTTTTTCTGTAATCGTACCAGAAATACACATACATTTCCATGATTACAAGCACGAAAATAATGAATTTAGAAATTTCAACCTTCAAAACTCTTTAAATATATGTCTTGTACTGACGGCAATCAGAAACGATACACTGCCTGCAAATAAAATCACTCCGAATTCTGCTCCTCTACAGACTTCAAACAAGATGCCGTACAATGCACTCCCCAGAGGCTGGGCACACATAGCGATGGTAAGAATTACTGCAATTACCTTTCCGATCAGATTCTGCGGAGTCTCAATCTGGACAAAGCTCATCATCTGTACTGTAAAAATAGTTGAAAATACCATGATGGCAAAGCAGCATACAGTAATTACAATATAATTTATCATCCCAGAGGAACACAAAAGTAATGTGATTCCGATCGGAAATACACATACCGCTGCAGCAACGATCAGATTCCCTGCTCTTTTCACTTCAAGCTTATCTGCAAACACACCTGCGCAGATTCCTCCTGCCAGTCCGCCTGCCGCCAATGCCCCTTCCGCGTAGCCGTAAAGCCTGTTTGCCAAGACTCCCCCCAGATCCAGTATCTCCGTCACAAGATAAGGCAGTGCAACGATAATCATCGCAGACAGGAATAAATTGATACCGCTGATTACAAGCACTGCCTTTCCAATGACCGGCTTTTCCTTCTGTATAAATCGCATGCTATCTGTAAAATCGCCTTTAACCACTTTCAATATATTTTTTTCAAACTTACATTTCTCAAATGGTATGTGAATAAATATCTCCATAACTGCTGACATCAAAAAGCATACCATACATAACCAAAGTAGCGGCTTCAACCCGTATGCACTGTATAAAATCCCTCCAAGCACAGGACCTGTCAGAGATGCAAATGAACTGATCGTATTGATAATGGAATTTGCCGCCATGAGATGTTCCTGACTGACCAATACAGGTATACTTGCCTGCACAGAGGGTTGATATGCACCTGCAATGCCGTATAAAAGCATCAATGTGACTGTCAGCAAAAGGACGAGATTCCCCCCTTTCATCAGTATACAAAATATCAAGATGACTGCCGCTGTAAAGAAATCCAATATTACCATAACATTCCTTTTATTTACTCTGTCAGAAACGATACCGCCCACCGGCGACAATAAAACTGCCGGAATAAACGCGCAAGCGGTAACCGTACCATAAAGCGCAGATGATCCCGTCAGATTTAACAGGTACAACGGCAGCGCAAATCGGATTGCAGCGTTGCCAAACAACGAGATGATCTGACCGATTACAACTAATGTAAAATCCTTTGAAAACAGTTTTTGGTTCATAGTTTCATCCTCCATTCTTTTTAATACCGCACGTTGGTATGTATTTAACTCAAAATATATCTGCCCGTTTTTCAGGGCAGATTTTACTTGTTCTTCTGATAAATAACAGCCAGCTCCTGCAGTCTTGCCAGCATTTCATCATCTACGATATCCAGTCCAAAGCCTTCCATCATTTGGCCAAACACCATAAATTTACCATAGCATTCATCCTCCGTACTATCAAACAGCATCGGATTTGTCCAGACATTTGCCACAAATATAATAAGCTCCGCCAGCTGCTCCGGAAAGTCTGTCTGAATGGAACCGTCCGCAATCCCCTGCTTAATGATCGGAAGAATATAATGAGGAGCCGCCTCTTCTATCGTATCATACAAAAGACTAGCAAGCAGCTTTGGATTACTATGAAAATTAGGAGCTACTGTAAAAATATCATTCTGTACAGGCCGATTAATGGACTCTTTAAAAATAGTCTTCAGTTTTTCCTTTCCTGTAATATCCGATCTATCTCGGATAGCGGCAAGCATCTGATTGGATTCTGCCGTCATCCGCTCCGTAACCGCAACCAAAATATCTTCCTTGGATTTAAAATGATGATAAATGGCACCCTTGCTAAGACCGCCCAGATGATCAATAATATCCTGTATGGAAGCATACTCATAGCCCTTTTCCATGAACAATCGGAAAGCAACATCCAATATCCGGTTTACTGTTTCTTCCGGATGCTTATTTCTTGCCACAGCACACTCATCCCCTTAACATACCAACAGTATGTAATAAGAATATCATACTGTTGGTATGTTTGTCAAATATGGTAACGCTTTTTTATGAAAAGTTTTAGCTACAGTACAATTTAAGGCGATTAAAAATGGAATGTATGCAAAATTTAAGGCTCCAATAGCTTTTTCACATACTCAAAGTAACAGGACTTTATGTAGAAGGCGGGGATGCTGCACCATCGTAACGGATCTGCTTCCTAAACATAAAAGAGCGTTTTAATATTCACTTCTAATCGGATGCCTGATAACCGTCTTCCACTTCTCCGGCCAAACCTTCCTTGCATCAGACATATAAATTTCGTTCCATGACAGGAATTGCCTCATCTCTCCTCAGAAAACAAATTCTCTTTTGCCTTCGGATTAATATGCGTCACATTTTTCGCAATCTATACTGCAAAAACCTTATTAAATCCTTCGTGTCATTTTATATGCAAGCTGCCTGCGCAGCAAGTAGTTCTCACGCGCCGGTGATAAACGGGATAATCACATCATAAAACTTCTTCCTCCACTCTGCGTGGAAATGAGCCATTTGCAGCCAATCCACCTCATGTTCTATACTGACATTGGAAAGCTGTATGTTTTTTTCCTCCTTCCGTAACCATAATATAGTAAAATAACAACGGCTTTTCCTAATATTTTATGCTTTGCTAAGCTTCAATTATCCCTGCTCACTTAAATTTTAAATCATGCAGCCTGTTATCGCTGATAAATTTCTTCTTTCTTGGGTCGCCCTCTGCACGGTAAATAGCTAAACTTTCTAAGTCAAATATGGAACTCCAAACGGTCTCAAAGTCTGGCTCATTGTCATATTGGCACATAAATCCATAATCGCCTTTCAAGAGCTGCTCAGTAGTCTCAATATAATCGTCCCTTATCTTCCCCGAAGAAAAGCTGTCTATGACAACCTTATACCGCTTGCGGGAATCATAATCATTCCCATTTGCATCGTCATAGGGCTTCATTTCATCTGAGATAAAGCTATTGACAGTACAAACAATCCTGTTTCCATGAAAGATTTCCGCTTCACGGACTTTTTTGAGAGTCGGCATACATTCGATTACTACCATATTGCCGCTCTTATCCGCAAGTAAAATGTTACAGTTAGAAGCGATCGGCAGATTCATAAGTAACGAAAACGCCTGCTCTGTATCATTTGCCTTTTCAAGCAAATACCGTACAATGAAACATGAGTTAAACCCTGCCTTTATCTTTTTAAGGTCGGTCATTACAAACGTCATTGCCACGGCAAGCCCGTGTTCGTTCAGTCCCTCTTCCCCGTTGATGAAAGAGGATGTAGTGATTTGAAATCTGTTTCCATTCCTCGGTGCGTAAATTTCACTTTTACATCCATCACGCAGATAGGGCGGCAAGTCATTATTTCTACCATATACCAATCTGCCATTTTGGGAATAGGCAAAAGCCGTACAGCCCCGAACCTCAATAGGGAAGTTATCTTCCAGATTATACATACAGCATCCCATACACAGCATCCACGAAGCAAAATGCAGATAATCTGCTCCTATGGTGTCACTTACCCCTCTTATTTCCGCACACACTTCTGGAAAAATCTTTCTTAATATCTCCTCACTTTGTTTTCCATGTTCCAGTTGAAAATCATCTAACTGAAGCGGAAAAGAGATTTGGCATTTGTTAAAAATTTTTCCACGCTTCACACCCATTTCATAATGGTCGCCTTTTAGTCTTAGATGGTACATTTCCTATCTGTCCTCCTCTTTGATTGCAATCCATACTTTGGAATGCCCATGTGCCGTCTGGCTGCCACAAATCGGATACACTTCAATGTCTGGCAGTTCCGCATATTTATATCCAGAGAACGGCAGCCATTCCATATAAAACCGTCTGAATACACTTTGGACATCTTCTTTAAAACGTCCATCATTCTCAAATATAACCCAAGTTGCCGCAGGAATTTCATACTCGTACATATCCGCAGGGGCAGAAGCATTGGTAGCAACGCCGATATAATAATAGATTTCTTTTGGACTTTTATATACACTGATTCCTAAAATCCCATTTGGCTCTTGATTAGATAATTTGCATATTTCCGAAAACTGGTTTCCCTGCAATGTGGTTTTCCAAAAATCGGGAACTATCCTTAAATTTTCTTCCATATCACAGGTCAAAGGAATGCGGATTCCCACAATATGCAGGGATTGCTTTTCCGCAATGTGATACTCCATAGCGCTTCCTCCTGTTATTTCGATCCTAAACTGAATTGACGGATATGCTTGCAGGATACACCCCATAGCTTTCGCTGCTGTTGGCGTAATTCCATGAACATTCTGAAAAGCTCGATTAAAAGAAGTCGGAGAGGAATAGCCATACTTCAAAGCAATATCTATTACTTTCTCGTCGGTCCGCTGCAATTCAAACGCTGCCTGTGTCATTTTTCGGCGGCGTATGTATTCTGCCAATGACATGCCCAAAACATAAGAAAAAATGCGCTGAAAATAATAGGGAGAGCAACTTGCAATGCGGGCTGCTTCGTCATATGATATTTCCTTGTCCAGATTATCTTCTATGTAATCAATGGCTGCTCCAAGTTTTTTCAACCATTCCATCTTCTTACCTCCTAGTAAACAAGCATAGCTTAATCTGCTTTATATTTCCTCTCTTTTTATGCTATCTTTTGTAAACTTGCATATAGTGTATCTGAATAAAAAATTCGTTTCAATAACTTCCCGAAAAGAAAAACGACAGAGATTTTACTCTCTGCCGCCATGTTGCCTATGCGTATATGATTTCCTCGTTCACAATCTCCCTATTACCTATTATTCAGTTGTTGATAAGTTTTTTCTGTAATAATTGAATTTGTGAACAATAAACTTTTGTGTCCACTCATACGAGTTCCATAACTACGGACACTTTAATCTCGTGAGAAATCTCTTTTTTCTTTCCGATTTCAGGTGTATCATGAAATGTGAATCTTTTTTGACGCTGTTCAAATAGAAATCCTTTTCCTAATTCTAAAAGAAACTTTTGCATCTTCTCTATTACTGCTGATTCCAGATCACTTTCATGATATGAAACCTTATCCTCCAAACCTGCAAACTCTAACACATATGGTGTATGCAAAATATCTTGCGGTTTTTGCGGAACAGCTCCCTCATTTGCCAGCCGCATTACATCATTCTTATCCCGGCTTAGCTCAAGCCGTTCATATAAGCTGGAATAAAATTGTCTTTTTAAAGTATTTACATTCCAATTCGAGCGTATTGCCTCTTTCTCATAAAAATCTCTCTCATCCCTGTCTTCTATACGCATAAGCACCTGATAATGCGTCCAGCTGAGCTTAAAAGGTATACTGTTATATGCCATTTCCAATTGTCCAATTCCCGATTGGATAATTTCAAATGCCTGTCCAATTTGCCATTTGACCCATATTGTTTCTGGCACTATCAATCAGTTTTTTTGATTTATCATATAAAGTCTGAAATTCTTTATTATCTATTAGTTCCATTTTTTCATTCTTCACTCTGATACCTCCAAATGGTTTTTCCAATTTTACATAATCTGCAATATATGACAAATTTAAACACACACATGTACTGGAATTACCTTCTACTGACTGAGATTTCTAAAATCAACTCATAATCACTTACAATTTTGCCCATTTCTTATGTTTTTACGATTTTGCTAGCCTCAGCAAAATCGTAAAATACCATAATACCACATTCACTAGCATTTCTCTCTTTTTCAGTTGTTCGGAAATTCCGAACAACTGAAATTCCATCCCAAATAATTCATTAAACAGATTCTTTTGTATCCCCACACCCCACATCAACCACCGCCGAA
>ERZ778514.2399-NODE-2399-length-11915-cov-4.619899_pt1 | contig 11915 bp, 10 predicted proteins | sample MGYA00510344_ERZ778514 | MGnify/ENA primary metagenome ERZ778514 (study PRJEB29527, sample SAMN07138968) | mouse gut metagenome | material: feces | host: mouse | place: China:Nanjing | collected 2016-01-25 ... | reverse complement strand
CATTATGAGGAAATTAAATATACCCTTCATCCCAGACAAACTGAGATGGAAAATACCGATAAGATGATAAACTGCGGCGACCCTTCCTTTAAAAAAGTCAAGTCCCGCTGTTACCGAGAGCATAAGGAAGGTTTCTACGTATATGCGAAGCCCAACAAATGCGACCCAAAAACAGCCATCAAATATATTGGCCGTTATCTCGGGCGTCCCGTTATCGCCACATCCAGGATTGACAAATATGATGGCGGCTTTGTCACCTTCCATTACAACCGCCACGAAGATGATGCCTATGTTGAGGAGACTCTTCCCGTTATGGATTTCATAGAGCACCTCATCCGCCATATCCCGGAAAAGCATTTCAAAATGATCCGCTACGGCGGCATTTATGCACGCCACCGGGAGATTGACAAAAAACTTCACAGAGCCATTTCCCGTGAAAAGCATCACTTTTACAGAAGCTTTAACCAGTGGCGCACCGCCATCCTCTCTGCCTTTGGCTATGACCCGCTGAAATGTGAATGCGGCACTACCATGCTGTTTTTAGAGCTCTATTTTAACCACAAGCGTGTCCCTCTGGAAGAATTGTACGAGAAAGCCATGTCCCGTTCCCGTGGAAGAAGGTCGTCTGCATGACTTCCTTAAATCCCATTCCTGTGGTATACTCCTTTCAAAGGAGGCTGTGATTATGAACCCAAACGCAGGGAAACTACGCAAAAAATATATGGATAATCCACCTGGAGGCATGACATTCGGGGACATTCGCCGCATGAGCTGGGATGACCTTCTCGATATGGATTATTTCTTAAACGAAGATGACTTATTTGATGACGAGGCTGGCGTGGAAGGTTTTTATATCTTCTAAACCGTGTCGTCTTATCGTCATTCCCCGGCAAGAGTTTACCTAACATATGTTTGCCAAACTCTTGTTTCTTTTTAATCTCTAGAAATCGCAATTTCCTATAAAGTAAAAAAGCTCTATTACAAATACAGATATAACCTGTATTATAATAAGAGCTTTTATAGAATATATTCCTTTATTTACTTTTTAAGTGGTACTATTGCCAAAGTCTTTCCAAGCGGAACCAAAACTTTCAGGATAGTATCTATCTGTGGGCTTGTCGTTCCTTTTTCCATTCTGGCAATTACTGGCTGCTTAACGCCACTTAATTCTTCCAGCTTTTTCTGGCTTATACCTTTTTCCTGTCTGGCTTTAATAATCTCCCCTATAAGGGCAACCCTCAAATCGCTTTCCACTATTTCCTCTGTGGTGAGAGCTTGATCCATAAACTCTAATGCATCTTCACCAATAGCATTATTTCCCCGTTTTTGCAAATCCGTTAAATTTTTCCTTGCAACTTTTAATTCTTTCTCATAGCCTTTATTCATTTCCATTATCCTTGCTCCTTTCACGATAACTGGCTAAATTTCTTTTAGCTGCTTCTATCTCCCGCGATGGCGTTTTTTGTGTCTGTTTCATAAATTGATGAAGCAGTATAAAGCTTTTTCCGTCCCAGGCAGCAAAGAGTATCCTGTCCCTAAGAGGCCTAAGCTCCCAAATATCCCCATCCAAATGCTTTACATAAGGCACTCCCGCTCTTGTGCCATATTCACTCAGCACTTTCAAATAATCTCTAATTTTTGTTAATTTTATTCTGCTATTCTTATCTTTATTAGAAGCAAGCTCTTGAATATAATCCTTTACTGGCTCTTTTCCGTTTTTATCTTTATAAAAATATATTTGGTACAAGATTAAATTCCACCTTTCTATTTTTATTATACTTAAAAGTTATTGCCTTATCAAGTACTTCTAAGTTATTTTTTATTTTGCAGGGAAATGGGGAAACTCAAAAACGATTTCCATATTGAAATCCCCAAAATTGTGCGCTATAATAAACAACATATGTATATATTATTAAGGAGGCACATTAATGAAGATTTCAACAAAAGGAAGATACGCCCTCCGGCTAATGATAGACATTGCGCAAAACAGCAGCCACAAACCTGTAAGCATAAAAGAAGCTGCCAGACGGCAAGAAATATCTGATAAATACCTTGAACAGATTATTTCAATATTAAACAATGCTGGTTATGTAAAAAGCATACGTGGTCCCCAGGGAGGGTATATTTTAAAAATGCCACCAGATAAATACACTGTGGGCATGATACTCAGGCTTACAGAAGGTTCACTTACCCCTGTAGCATGTGCCAGCAATACTCCTGGAGAAAATATAAACAAAGAAAATATTTCCCAGGAACATCTCCCATGCGTACGGATAAAAAACTGTCCTACCAACATTTTATGGAAAAAACTAGATGATGCAATTAATAATGTTGTTGACAATATAACACTTGCAGACCTTATTAAATGGCAGGAATTAAATAATGGAGGCGTAGAATGAATAAATACAAAGCTTTAATTTTCGACTTAGACGGAACTCTTTTAGATACACTTGAAGACCTTACAGACGCTGTAAACCATACTATGTCCAAATATGGCTTTCCCGGACATACCATTGGTGAAGTACGTTTATTTGTAGGCAATGGCATAAAACTCTTAATAGAGCGCTCGCTTCCAGATGGTGCAGATACTCCTGGATTTAATGATATCTTCAATGAATTTAAACAATATTATACTGCAAACTGCCGTATAAAAACACATCCATACCCTGGAATTACGGAACTGCTTGGCAAACTATACGAAGATGGCTATAAACTCGCAATAAATTCAAATAAAAACCAGGCTGCTGTTACAGAACTAAACAAAATATACTTTTCAGAATATATTTCCATTGCCATAGGTGAAAGCCCTGAAGTCCGCAAAAAACCAGCACCTGATTCAGTATTTAAAGCACTTAAAGATATGGGATGTACAAAAGAAAATGCCCTGTATATAGGTGACTCAGATGTTGATATTGAAACTGCCAGAAACGCTGGTATAAAATGCATCAGTGCCAGCTGGGGGTTCAGGGACAAAGATTATCTTGAATCACTTAATCCTGGTGCTGTAATAGACATTCCGCATGAACTTTATAACCACTTATTATAAAATTCCAAAATCCTTTTATAATATTCTATCCTTGCACTGATACCTGCGTTATATATTTCATGCTTTGCATCTTTAATAACTATAATCTCTGCATCTGGAACATTCCTTGCAAACACTTCCTGCCCTTTTGGTTTTACCAGTGTATCAAGCCCTGCCTGGAATATAAGTACAGGTACAGAGGCTTTTTTTGCGTTCCTGTGCAGCTTTCTTACTGCTGCAATCCCCGCACTGCTCCACGCATATGTTACGCCCGATGTCCTGTATTTACTATCTTTAATCCGCTTTTGCAATATATATTTGTATCTTGCTTCTGATACACATGTATTGTTAACTTTAAAATTATACGCTATATCAAAAGGTTTTTGTCCATAAGCATACATCTTGCCAAGAAAAAAGAACTTTGCCATATAAGAAACAACACTTGCCAGCTGCCATGGAAATCTTCCAAAATTTATTTCAAACATTGGTGATGATAAAACTGCACATTTAAAAAGACGGGGATATTCTTCAAGCAAAAGTGCCCCTATAGTACCTCCCATAGAATGTGCAAAAAGGAAAATACTACCTGTCAGGCTCTCTTTTGCAACTATTTCCTGGATAAAATATTTTGCATCTTCTACATAGTCCATAAAAGACCTTGTATAAACTTTAGATAAGTCACTTACTGCCCTGTCCGAATACCCATGTCCTCTGTAATCCATAATAAATACGGAATATCCTTCACTAAAAAACTTATAAATAACCTCTTCATATTTTGAAGTAAATTCACAAAGCCCATGTGAAATAAAAATTGCTGCCTTTTCACATGGGTTAATATAAAATTCATAATAAATATTAAATTTGCCACAGCTTTTGAAATAACCTTTTTTACGTACTATATCCAGGACAGAAGAAACATCCATAGCCATTTTAGTAAAATACTCCTGCCCTTCTAGCAATATAATATCATTATCCATTAAAAACATAAGACCTTTCTTTACGTTTTAAACTTACCAGACAGCTTATTCTGCTGTAGATTCTAAAAATTCAATGAAATCTTCTTCTTTAAGTGGCTTTGAGAAGTAATATCCCTGCAGGTAATCAACTCCTTTTTCAGAAAGTGCATCAACCATCTCTTTTGTTTCAACTCCTTCTGCAACTATTTTAAGTTTAAGGTCATTAATAAGTTCAATTATCTTTGTAAGTACAGCAAATGATTTATTAATTGAATTGTTCCTGTTTTCTTCTGTTTCTGTTTTCATAAGTATTTTTTTACGCTGTTCAGGATAACAGCACCATATAAGGCTTTTATCCAGTTTTATAAGCTCATACTGGATATCAACCATCTGTGCAAGGTTGGAATATCCAGTCCCAAAGTCATCCATTGAAAATGATGCGCCCATATTCCTGAGTTCTTCAACATTCCTGCTAAGCATATTTCCAGATGAAGTAGCTGCTGTTTCTGTAATCTCAAGGTTAAGGAAATTATACGGAAGCCCATATTTATATACTGTATCCCTAATCTGTCTTGTAAGCCCCTGGTCAATACACTGCACAGCTGAAAGGTTTATCTCAATATATTCAATACCACGGCCTATAAGGTTAGCCCTTTGTGAAAATTCACATACTTTTGAAAGTGCAATTTCACCAATTTTCATTATAAGACCTTCCTTTTCTGCTATAGGTATAAATTCTTCTGGTGATATAAAGCCTATCGTCTTGTCATCTTTAAGCCTTATAAGTGCTTCTGCAGAGTGGAAATCACCTTTTTTTACCGAATAAATAGGTTGGTAAACCATATAAAAGCCATCATTGTTAACAGCATTGTCAAGTATACGCAATATATCTGAATAACGCTCTTTCTCTTTGTACATTCTTTTATCATACATATAGAAACAGTTCTGGCGTTCATGGAAGCGCAGCATAAAATTAAATATATCTTCAATTTCTATTATACTTTCTGCTTCATCAGGACAGTGCAATATATCTACAGTGCCAGTGACATGCAGTATACTTGCATTATAATTATAGTCATAATCCATCCTGTTTATAAGTTTCTTAATTTTGTCTACATCATAATTGTTTTTTTCTATTATAATACCAAGGACTTCTTCTTCAACTGAATATACATTTTCATGTAATGTATCCTCTATAATATTGGCAATATCTTTAAGTATCTTCTGGCAGACATCATGTCCATACTGTCCATGCAGTATATAAAATTCATGGAAACTTATCTGTGCAACATAAAAACCAGTACTCTTTTTAAAATATGAATTAAGCATTTTTCTATATGCCATACTATTGAAACAGCCAGTTTCATAATTAATATAAAGCTTAGAATCATCAAAATTAAAATAATTCATAAGCTCTAATATAATAAGTCCTGTACTTGAAAGCAGTATTGAAGGGTTTAGCACTTGCACTATACAGAAACCTGCACATATTACAAGCCCTGCAATTACATTACCTGTATTCTTTTTTCTAAGATGCCTGTAATTTATAACAAGGCATATAATTGATAAAACAAGGTATATCCCCATTACCACAAATGTTGCATTTACCGCAGTCCCGCAAAGATATGCGCCCATTCCGCCAGCGTGGAATTCCAGTGGTGCAAATAACCCTGCTGCCGCTGCTGTTATAAATGGTATTGATATAAGTATATTAATCCTTGTATGCGACTTATTATACTGTCCACACAACGATGTTATATGCAGGTGTATATAATACACTGACATACACATTGTAAGCAGGAACAGCCTGTGCACTGGATTCCACACTATTTTGCCAGTTGTGTTAAAATGCAATAAACCGTATGTAGACATAATGTCACACACCATATTTGCAGAAATGGCTACAAGTGTCTGGTTAAAAAAATTCCCCTTCTCAAATGGAAGCCTCTTATTCTTAAGATATAAAAACCATATTATACCTAAAAGCAGGGCATTTATTACCCTTATCTGAAAATACAAAATATAAACTGTATTTAATGGCTCTCCCATAAATTTACCTTCCCTTCTTCCTGCGCATACCCCTGTAAATCCAGCATACTTGATTTACTAAAATTACTGTCTTGTGCAAATCCTGTACACCAGTTTTTCACATTCACTAAGGGCCATTATCTTAGGAACTGGGTAATACGGATTTGCTTCCATTATAGCATATTTTGCTATTTTTTTGACATCTTTTTCCGCTATTCCTTTATTTTTATGAACTTTGCCAGTTATATTGGTTTTTATACTGTTGTCTTTTGCTATTTTTTCCCCGTTATCTTCCCTTTTATCACCAGTTTGTACCATTAAAGATATATTTTCTCTTTGGATACTGTTACTGAGTTCTTTATAGAAATTCCTGTCAATCTTAAATTTATGGTTAAGCATTTTTATATAATTTATATATGTTTCCGCTTTTTTCTTAACAGACATATTTTTTTCTGTTATACATGAAATATCTGCAAGCCTGGCAAGTTTGCCATATATACATCTGCCATACCATTCAAGCACATATGGCAGCACTACTGCTACCACCATTCCATGAGAAAGGTTATACCGTCCTCCTATTGCATGGCCTATTGCGTGTACATATCCTACAGATGTCCTGACAAATGCACATCCTGCAAGATATGATGCATCAAGCATATTTTTCCTTGGGTTTATGCCGCCTGTCTTATAATATGCAGGCATAATATTTTTTATAATAAGATTAACTGCTGCCTGGGCATTTGCCCTTGAAACTTCCGAGGAATATTTATTCAAATATGACTCTGTTGCATGTGTAAGTGCATCCATTCCAGTGTAAGCAGTAAGATATCCTGGCATACTTGCTGTCATTACAGGGTCAAGTACTGCGTACCTTGGCACTATTTTTGTATCTGCAATAATTTTTTTAACCCCTGTAATGTCATCTTTAATAACTGCGCATGCTGTGGCTTCAGCACCAGTCCCAGCAGTAGTAGGTACTGCTATAATTACAGGTACTTTCTTTCTTACTTTCTGGTAGCCTGCAAGGCGTACTATGCTTTTTCCTGGATTAACAGTACCGCCTGCTGCTGCTTTTGCACAGTCTATTACAGAACCACCACCTATTGCAATAATTGCACTACATTTATGGTGCAGGTATATTTTTCTCGCCATCTCTACACTTCCAGTACCTGTTTCTGCACTTATTCCAGAAAATATAATACATTCCAGCCCTTTTTCACGGAACATGGCAATTATCTTCTTAAACAGGCTTGTCTTAACAAGATGCGGTCCTGTAAATACAAGTACCTTTTTAATATTATGCTTTTTTAAAATCCCAGGTATCCTGCACACTGCCCCGTTTCCTGATATAACATTATGGTTATACCGGACTATATGCATAACATTAAGCAATATACTCTGGTAAATACGGTAAAAACAATTTTTAATAATCATTTTCTATAATCTCCTTAATACGCTCCGACACCCTTCTGACTTCCTCTTCAAATTCTTTGGCAGACATTCTTATTGCACCCTCACCGGCTACTATAATCTGTTCAAGTGCATCAGATGTGGCAACTGTTACATTATGTTTCTTACCAATTTCATGTGTAACCTTTTCTATATACATATCAGCAGTTTCTGCCTCTTTGGTATATACAACATGTATATTATTATAATCTGTAATTCCTCCCCTGCTTCCTTTTACCTTATATGCGTCAAATACAAGTATAAGTATACACTGCTTGTATCCCTGGTAGTTACAAAGTATATCAATAAGTTTTCCCCTTGCAGCATCAAGGCTGGTTCTGGCAAGTTCATTTAATTCTTTCCATGAAAAAATAATATTATACCCATCAACAAGAAGATATTGTTTTACATCTCTATATTTTTTCTTTTTATACCTTGCAAGTTCTTTCTTATATTCTTCATCTTCTAGCTTATTCCTGGTTTTTTTTTTCTCATAGCCAAGATTTCCTTCTGTTTCACTTTTTAATTGCTTATTGGAAGAACCAAATGTCCTTTCAAAAATAGCTTCCAGTTCTTTATCTTCTTCTATAGTACCATTATAAGTAATGGCAGCCGTCTTTCCCTTCCTGGCAGCATTATAAGCAGATATTTCTATTTCACTTTTTTCTGTATCTGTATCCATTCCTTCAAGGTGCATATAATTCTTTACTTCGTACCACGGAACATAAAATCCTGAACCATGTGCACAAAATACTGAACCTGTAGGATTTTCCATATCCTCATCAGGATTGTATCCTGTATTTTCTATTACTTCTTGTGTGTTATGGCATGGCATATATCCTCCCAGGCTGCATATAAGCCTTCCAAGCCCTCCCGTATATGCTGCTACTTCCTGTGTATAGCCTGACATAAGTGATACTGGTGCTTTTCCAGAAAGAACCTGCAGGCTGCCATCTGGCACCGGTCCTTCAAATGTCCCCTCCATCCTCTGTATATCGTTAATTGCCCTTCCTACAGAATTAGGGGGCACTTCAAGCCGGAAGTTATAATATGGCTCAAGCAGTATATTTTCTGCCTGCATAAGCCCCTGTCTTATAGCACGGTATGTTGCCTGCCTGAAGTCACCACCTTCTGTATGTTTAAGATGTGCCTTTCCTGCAACAAGAGTAATCTTTATATCTGTAACTGCAGAACCTGTAAGCACTCCTGGATGTTCTCTTTCATCAATATGTGAAAGTATAAGATTCTGCCAATTCCTGTCAAGGTCATCCTCTTTACATAATGATGCCGTTACAATACCACTTCCTCTTTCACCAGGTTCAAGCATCAGATGTACTTCTGCATAATGCCTTAATGGTTCAAAATGTCCTACACCTTCTGTTATATTTGCAATAGTTTCTTTATATACTATATTTCCATGTCCAAACTCTGTTTTTATATTAAAACGTTCCCAAACAAGTCTTTTTATAACTTCTGACTGCACTTCACCCATAAGCTGGAGGTTGATTTCCTGAAGTTTCTCATTCCAGACTATATGAAGCTGTGGTTCTTCTTCTTCCATTATTTTCAGGCTTTCCATCAGATAATGTAAAGGAGTTCCATCTGATGGCATTATTTTATATGACATTACAGGTTCAAGCAATGGTATAGTTAACGGACTATCTGCACCAAGACATTCTCCAGGACTTACACTTTTAAGCCCCGTAACAGCACATACCATGCCTGCTTCTGCAATATCTGCTGTTTTATACTTTTCACCTGAATAAATCCTTATCTGTTCTGCTTTTTCCTGTGTTCCTGGAACTTGTTCTTTAACTTTCAGGCTTCCTCCTGTAATCTTCATATATGCCAGCCGCATGCCCTGGCTGTCCCTGGCAATTTTATATACTTTTGCACCAAAACTGCTGCCATATTCTATATCAGAAGAATAATCTGCAATACCTTCCATAAACTCTTCTACACCATACATTTTCAATGCAGAACCAAAAAAACAAGGAAAAACTTTCCTGGATTTTATAAGCATTTTAATATCTTCCCTGCCAACCATGTCATTTTCCATATAGAAATCCAGCACTTGTTCATCTGACATAGCTATTTCTTCATAAAATCCATCTGTTTCACCATCTGAAAAATCAATACACTCACTTCCAAGCTTATCCTTAATCCCTGCAAGTACAGAAATCTTATCACTGGCAGCAATATCCATTTTATTGACAAATATAAATACTGGTATATTATACCTTTTTAAAAGCCTCCACAAGGTTAATGTATGAGGCTGTACACCATCTGTACCACTGATAACCAGCACAGCATAGTCAAGTACATTAAGTGTACGTTCCATTTCTGCAGAAAAATCTACATGTCCAGGAGTATCAAGCAGTGATATTTCAATATCTTTCCAGTTAATAACGGCTTGTTTTGAAAATATTGTTATCCCTCTTTCACGTTCAATCCCGTGGTTGTCAAGAAAAGCGTCTTTGTGGTCTACACGTCCAAGCTTCCTTATATTTCCCGCAAGAAACAACATTCCTTCTGACAATGTAGTCTTCCCTGCATCTACATGTGCAAGTATACCCATAACAAGCCTTCTCACTTATTCCACCTCCTGTACATAAATTTATCTTAGCTAAAAAAGGAACGCTGGCGCGTTCCTTTTTGCCATAACATTCTGGCATCAGGCAATGCCTAATGCACTTTTCGCAAGCCTGTCTGCCATATCATTGTATTTATCATCTGAATGGCCTCTGACTTTTACAAATTTTACATCAACCTGGTCTTTTATACTATCATAAAACTTTTTATATGCCAGGGTTCCCTCTTTATTTGTCTTCCACTCACCAAGACACCATTTAGCAATACCCTCATAATCATGGTAAATTATAATCCTTCTAATCCCTTCATCTATGGCATACTGCATTGCTGCTTCGGCTCCTTTTATCTCCCCTGCAACATTATGCATCTGTGCAAGTCCTTTATCACTGGCTTTTTTTGAAAAGCATATTTCCCTGCCATCCCGCAGGATAACCATGCCATAAGAAAATTCACCCTGGTAAAAACTGCCATCTACATATGCTTTTACAACATTGTCTGTATCCCATCCTGCTTCTTCTGGTGTCCCATTGCCTTTTCCATAGAACTGTATAGCTTCCTCTTCAGTTTTAAAACTTTTATATACAGCACATGGAAAACCATCTACCTGGACCTTACACTCATTCCAGGTCCTGTATATGCCATTCTTTCTTCCATTGCGGACAACATAATATTTACCAGCCATGGTCTGCCTCCCTTTTAACTGTTCTTTTTAATACACTGTTCTCCAAGTGTACAAAACAGTTCATTTACATCTATTGGTTTTGAAAGATGTGCTGTCATTCCTGCAGCAGATGATTTCTGTTTATCTTCATCATATGCATTAGCAGTCATTGCAATAACTGGTATTCTGTGGGCATCATCCCTGTCCAGTTTACGTATAGCCTCTGTTGTTTCAATTCCATCCATATATGGCATACATATATCCATCAGTACAGCATCAAAGTACCATACAGCTGATGACTTAAATATTTCAAAGCCTTCCTTGCCATTTTCTGCACATGTAACATTTATATCTGAACTTTCTAATATAAGCTTTACAAGTTCTGTATTTACAGGATGGTCTTCACAAAGCAATACATTCTTTCCTGCAAGCAGTTTTTTAATATATTCAATACTATTGAAATCTTCCTTTGCAGCACTGTCTGATTTCCTTATTGGAAGGTATATTGTAAACTTTGTGCCAACATTTTCTTCACTTTCAAGTTCAATAATACCATCCATCATATCTACAAGGTTTTTAACAATAGATAAACCAAGGCCTGTACCAGCTGTCCTTGTAATTTCCCTTGTTTCTTCCTGGGAATATGGTTCAAATGCCTTGTCTGTAAATTTTTTACCCATACCTGTGCCATTATCCTGCACTATAAATTTACAATTACATCCTTTTATATTTTTTGCCATACATTCCAGTGTAAATTCAACTTTTCCGCCTTTAGGTGTAAATTTTATTGCATTGGAAAGCAGGTTTAAAAATATTTGTTTAATCCTTAGACTATCTACATATACCTGGCCTCTGTAACTCCATTTTGATGTATCTATAATAAGGTCTATATTTTTCCTGTCTGCTTCTGCCTGTATTGAATTAATAACACTTTCAAACATTTCATCCCATTCCGTATCTTCATAACTAAGTGTCATTTTATGGCTTTCAATTTTACTTAAGTCAAGTGTGGCATTAATAAGCTGTACAAGAAATTCGCCTGAAGTTTTTATCTTACCGAGGTATTCATCTTTCTGTTTAATTGAATTGCTTTCTATTGCAAGGTTTGTAAAACCTATTACAGCATTAAGGGGAGTCCTCATATCATGGCTCATATTAGAAAGAAATTCTGTTTTTGCCTTATTTGCTTTCCTTGCATCCTCGA
>ERZ778514.2395-NODE-2395-length-11938-cov-4.476647_pt1 | contig 11938 bp, 8 predicted proteins | sample MGYA00510344_ERZ778514 | MGnify/ENA primary metagenome ERZ778514 (study PRJEB29527, sample SAMN07138968) | mouse gut metagenome | material: feces | host: mouse | place: China:Nanjing | collected 2016-01-25 ... | reverse complement strand
CAGAACCGCCACCGGACAAGGAACCGGTACCACTTGATTTCAGCAGACGGTTGCCGTCATAGGTCAGGGACAGACGGTCAACACGTCCCTGGTTCATTCCATCACTGCATCTGCGTTCTATGGTCAGAAGGTTGCCCTGGGAATCATAGGAATAAGACGCGCCATATTCATCAGATGACATTGTGTCCAACAGAGAATAGCGGGCATCAGTGAGCCTTCCAGTCTTGTCATACGTAAAGTCGTATGCCCTTGCGGCATTGTCTCCGTACCCATACCATTCCATCGAAGAGGCAAATCCGTCATAGCGAGGAATAGCAGACTTCACCCTTGGCTCATTATAATAAAGAGTTTCTGAAAACAGCCCGGAAGAAAGCGACTTGATCCACGACCGGACATTATATGTCCTTGTCTCGGTAAATTGATCCTGGCAACCTCTTTCCGTCTTGGAAACACGGCCTATCACATCATACGTGTTGCTCAGCAGAGATACACTCGCCTGTCCGTCAAGCGAATGTTTTTCATCAAGAAGCCGCTCCTGGCTGTCATAGCTATAGGAGATGTCTTCAGTGGTGGTCTCGCCGTTGTGCCTATGCTCTACGCGCCTGGATATCGGATTCCCGACAAAGTCATAGGATATATGTTCCGCCTCCGTCTGACCTGAAGGGCAGGAGCATCCCATCTGTACTGTCCTTCCGCGAAAATCGTATCTGATGCTTGACCATACACCGTCTGAAGTCAGTTTTCCGGCATCAAGCAATGTGCAGAAACTTCCGGTCTTCTGCCCGATCGGATATACGTTCGTGCCGGTCACATCAAAGGAAGGAAGAGATGTACGGAAATCATCCTCAAATGAATAGATGTCATAATAGTTGACAGACAATATCTCAAAATCCCGGACATCAACGGATACTCCAGAGGAGAAGTCATAGCCCATAAATTTACCAGTAGATCCTGTATATCTGACAGTTACAACCTTATCGATCTCCTCCCCGAAAGAAATATCCTTACTGCACAGGAGTCTGACGCATTCCCTTCCGTTCATATCGTAAAGATAGCAGACCGACTTTCCTGACTTACGGCACTCCCCGTCCTGCTCATAGATGACGCGGTCAGCAGAATCAAAGACATACGAAATATTTTCCTTTCCAGGAATCTTCTTCACACAGTTCCGTCCTCTGCTGTCATAACGGTAAATAAAGGCATACCTGTCAATGTCCTGGAGCGAAAGGGTGCCCTTGTACAGAAGAGAAGACAGAGCCGGAGGCAGTACGGCAACAAGCCTGTCCATTTTGTCATAGATATAGTGTGTGTCAAAATATCCGTTGCCTCCACCGGAGACCTGCCTGGTCATTACACACCGGCCAAGCCGGTCCGTGAATGTATAGGATGCCATACCATCCTCGTCCTCGGTAAGCACAACGGACAGCGTACCGGCTTCAAAAAGTCCTGACGACTTTATCTCAGGGGTTTCTCCGATCCACAGCAAAGCTGCAGACAGGCATTCCAATGCGGGATTGTCATCGCTGTTGACGAGATAGGATGTCCTCACCGCCTTTCCATTGTCCTGCCATGCGGCACCGGGACCATAGCTTGCGACAACCCTGCTGAGAGGCGACGGTTCATATACATTATATGAATACGGCGCAGACTCTCCGGGATAGGTCGACAATATATAATTTTTCACTTCTTTAGGAGGCACATATCCTGATTCCACCGGAGCACTGCCCGGAAGCCATTCGCGGGATTTTCGCCCCCATCCGTCATACTCCTGCAATGTGATGAGAGTATTGCCTGAAGGAGAGGCGTCAACCAGACTTTTCGTATAGAACCTGCCGAAATCATCGTAGAAAATCTTTGTATACATTCCGGTGGAATCGCTGCCGTCGCTGCTGACAAAGGATGTTATGCTGTTCCTTGAGTGATTATTTACAGGGGGATCATCGACAATTAACGGAAGACATTCCATAACTACTGTTATTGAGGTGTTTTCAGCTTGTATAACGGATGTTGCCGGAGATACGGTACCACCGGGAGGAAGCGGTGCAAGCTCCTTTATGACTCCTTGATATTTCAGTTTATAGGTACCGGGAGGAAGGCGATGGACTACACTGTCACCGTCTCCGTGAGACGGGCGGACAATGCATTCAAGAGTTGAACCGTTAACCTCAAAAGGGAAATGCGCAATCACCTCTTCTGACAATTCCGTTTCTTTCAACAGGCTCAGTCTCAAAGGCATAATTCTCTCAGGCAGCGGATCACCAAGACCTCTATTGAATGCAAAATCGGTAATTTTGAAATTGACAGTTACAGTATCATTACATTTAAGGTCACACATATAGTCTGCAGGATCATTGAGACCACTCTGGAACCATTTCAACACAGCCTGTACAGAATATCCTGTCTCAAGCATATACACAGGAACAGGCTCCACAGGTTTGATCGGTCCAGGGTTCTCCGGAGGTATCGGAACTCCCGGCGGGTCCAATGATTTTGATTTATGTTTTTCGGCATCGGCAAGCGGACCGGTCTCATCATACCTGTAGACAAACGTCTGCACTGTCTTTTTCTTACTTGATCCCGGTGACTTCCTTTCTATGAAATACTGCTCCTTCAGGCGTCTGAGCACGTCATAATCATAGAAGGTCTCGACTCCGTCCGGTGCAGTCTCTTTCACAACCTGAAGATTTCCGTTGTACGAATATGTAGTCACAAGAGCACCATTCTTTGCCAGATCTTTTCTGTCAACCATCAAAATGAGTTCCCGGGAAGACGGAACCATACCCGACTGGACCAGGGAATCCAGGCATTTCCTTGTCATATTGTCTATCTTAATCTCGAATACCTGCCCCATATACCCCCACATCAGTATGGTATGCCTGCCGTCCTGCACTATTTCCGTAGGATTTCCCCACCTGCCTACAGATATCACCTTGTAATCTGTCCATACGGCAGGATGCTCTGAAGTGGAGCGGTCAATTCTGTTGACATAAGGCAATACTTTTCCTGATGTCCCGGCATCGGCATAATGATACCGGACACTGCTGTAAACACTTCCACAGGACACTTTTGACAAGACCGGAGGGGAAAGGATATGAGCTCCGGACATCCAGGAATACTCAGGAAAGTCGGCCGGGTACTTGTAGGTTTCCTGTCTGACAGAGTTGTCGCTTGTCAATACTGTGCGTGAAGATATGAGTCTCTGGTCATTATAGTCACATTCTTCCTTTGAGTAATATTCACCGTCATCATACTGATAGATTTCAGTACTGTATGGAAGATAACTGTAGGTATAGGTCCAGGTCAGCCATCCCATATTGGCTGTGACATATTCATCATACATAGTAAAGTTGACAAGTCTCTGGTCGGCAGTCAGGAGAGAGTCATTGCATACTTTTTTATAACGTGTCTTCTCCTCACGTACAAGTACGCCGTCGGATGTGAAATATTGCTTGGACAGAAGCCTGCCCCTTTCAATGGAACGACTTGTATAAGGTACTCCGGAAACCCCAAAACAATTATATGAGTGAAAAGCCGGCTCGTCATTATGGCTTATTCCATATATGTCTTTTCCGAAATTGCTGAAACTGTACTTTATATACCCGATAGAATTGCCCGATGCATCCAGACTTTCCTCTATCACAGATGAATAACCCACATAAGGAGTATTCATATTGGTGACAGGAGCAGGAAAACCTTTTGCACTCACAAGACTCAAGATTAAAGTGCTGTTCTGAAGATCAGGAGCCTGGGCGGAATATGACATCGTAAATGGCGGATTAAGTTTTTCTATGCCGCTGCTCCTGTAGGAATCAATTGATTCGGTATATCGGTAACGGGTGATACCTATAACTTCACCGTCCCTTGTCCTGTTGGTTATGCTTCTTATCCTCAGACCTCCACTTCTTCCTTTCTTGTCGACCGGATCCTGTCCTACATTCACCACTTTCCGGGAATAGTCATTCCCCTCATATTCAAAGACGGTGCTGCCACCTGTAGGATATTGGATTTCCGTGAGAGTCTCATATTTTGACGCCAGCAGATTCATATCAGCAACAGGCTTTTTTATGTCAAAGTCGTCAGATGGAGAGTTGGTCTTGCCATTGTAATATCCCCACTGGTCTGTCTGAGGGAAAACATACCCGTCTGGAAAAGTCCCGGGATTGTAAGAAAACTTGTACTCAGGCATATCGACTCCGGAATCGTTTTCAGGAATCACATAATTGGGATACAATACTCCTCCACCTATGACAGGCTCGTTCTTTATCGGAGGGATTCCTGCCCTCCATACTATTCCGGAGAGTTTTCTCCGGCTACGCGAAGATTGGGAGAAATATATGGACATATCATGTCCGTCACTGTAATTGCTGGCTATCGCTATGCGGTGGAGCACATTGCACCGGAGCGCGTCTGCAATATTATCTCTTGTATTACTGGGAGAAGATCCGCTCCTGGCCTTGATCAGATAGAGGAACTGTCCGTATGGTTCGGGCCAGATCGCGAAATAGCTGGTCTGTCGGGCTCCGTCTCCTGTCCAGTACAAAGCCTCGCCAGCGTATTTGGAATATGCCGTCCCGTAATTGAGGTCAGCATAATAGAAAAGGCTTATTGTTTCATTAGGGGTAGTTATGGTCTCGAGATCACATCCGTACAGGAGGAACCCTGTAAATCCTTTTCGCCCTGTATTGTAGGAGAATGTTCCCTGGGAAGTTCCGGTACCGGGCAATGTTTTAATGACCGAACGGTAACTGGGCACATAGCGCAGGTCCACCATTACAGGACGATTATTCCCCGTACACAGGTATGAATAATTGACTTCATATCCTTCCGGAGTCACTATCTTTGACAGATGCCATGATGTAACCACCATACCATCAGTGTTCCTGGAATAATAAGGAATGCAGAAGTCCATCGCACACAAGCCTCCGAAAACATATCTGCATCCGTCAGGTGTCACAAGAGTGAACTCCTTGAAAAACATCGTATTGTCATTTTTGTCGGGCCATTTGTCTATATCTGGTATACGGTCTTTCAAGTCATTGACTCCGGCGAAACCCGTTTTAGGGTCAAACTCCACCTTGATGTCGCAATCGGACACTACTGTCCATCCGCCATCTTCATTTATATAGAAATTACCGCTATAACCGAGAAAATTGAAGAGAACTCATCCGCAGATAGTTCATACCATCCTTCGGAGGTTTCGCTTTGGAGACAGTCCTTAGTCTGCCGGTCAAAGCTTTGTACTCCTTCTTCAGAGACCTTTTTAAGGTCTGCAGTATGCCAATAGAATCCGTTTCCAACACCTGCAGTCCCCTTCTTCTCATCATATACGCCTCTCACAGAGCGTGAAATCACACCTCCTGCCATCAATGTCCATCCAAGACCGAGAGTGCCAGGAGGATCATTCGGACGCACCGAAGCCAAATGGTAGTCCGCTGATACCGGGATTGTATACTTCCCGACCCTGATTTCATAGAGCGGTATGGAAATGTTCGGGATACCGGTATAATGGCTCACCGGGACTGCCCCATATTCTCCCAATTCTGATGCCTCAGGGCAGGTAACACTGTAAACCGGAAGATCTTGCGAACTCAACGGTTCACTGGAAAACAGACAGACAACGACAAATAGGAGGAGGCCTGATTTTCCATTGATTGAATTTGATAATGCTGTGGTTTTCATAACCGTAATGCTTTTACGGCGAGATTGCAACTCACATGCCGTCAAGCATCAATTCAAAAGGAATTTCTACTGATACAGGCGTATACACATAGGCAGGAAGACGAACAGCTCACATAAAAGCAACAAAAAAGCCGTCACAGAATATCTGTGACGGCTTTCGTAGCCCCGAGCAGAATCGAACTGCTATCTAAAGTTTAGGAAACTTCCATTCTATCCGTTGAACTACAGGGCCAGCATAAGGAAGAAAGACTTACTCAGCCTTCTTCTCAATAATCTGACGACCTCTGTAGTAACCGCACTCAGGACAAACCCTGTGATAAAGTACAGTCGCACCGCAATTAGAGCAGGTTGCGAGAGTAGGAACTACAGCCACGTCGTGTGTTCTTCTTTTGTCACGTCTCTGTTTGGAGACTCTGTGTTTCGGATGTGCCATTGTTCTATATTTTTAATTTATTAATTATCAATTAATTGTCAAAAAGTCCTTTCAATGCGGCAAACGGATTGTTTTCAGCGGATGCTTCATCTGTCCCATTGTCCTCTCCTATCCTGTCAGCGACCTCGCAGTCACATTCCCCGTCTTTATGGAACCTCTGGATCGGCAGCGAAAGACACAGATAATCATATATTATCTGACTCATATCGAAATCCGTATTATCAGGCGGAAGACATATCACTTCCCTGTCTCCATCATTCGCATCTTCATCAGACCGGGCCTCATATTTGAGGCTCAATTTGAAAGACGGACAAACCTGAATTTCCAGATCCGCAAGGCATCTGTCACAAGCGACGGTCAACACCCCATCAGCGTCACAATCCACTCCTATATAACGCGTAGCCTTCTCCGCTTCCACAGACACAAGGACATCCGCATCAATAATTTCCGTATTGCCAAAACTGACAAAGAACTCCTTGCCGACACGCCATTCAAACTTGGTTCTCCCGGGTGTCAATCCATTTATGGGTATCACAAAATCAACTTTCTCCATAACCTATAAATAGATTTGAGCGTGCAAAGGTAACAAAAACTTTTTGATTATCAATCCAAATCGCTGCTTTTTCTTTTACGTTCTATTTCATCAAGAATTATCTTCCTGATTCTCATAGACTTAGGAGTCACCTCAACAAGCTCATCCTCCTGAATATATTCAAGAGCCTCCTCAAGAGAGAACACAATAGGCGGAGGAAGCATAACTTTGTCATCGCTTCCTGACGCACGCATATTGGTCAGTTTCTTGGTCTTGCATATATTTATGTTAAGGTCTCTTTCACGTGTATGCTCACCTACGACCTGTCCTGCATAGATGTCCTCGCCTGGATTGACAAAGAAACGTCCCCTGTCCTGAAGCTTATCCATCGAATATGCCACAGCCACTCCTGTCTCAAGCGAAACGAGCGAACCGTTTGTCCTGCGCTCTATATCTCCCTTATATGGTTCATATCCCTTGAAACGGTGTGCGACAACCGCTTCACCCTGCGTCGCAGTAAGCAGATTGCTCCTGAGTCCCATAAGTCCCCTTGCTGGAATGTCAAAATCCAGATGAGTCCTGTCTCCCCTGCTTTCCATGTGGATGAGTGCAGCCTTACGGCGTGTCGAAATCTCGATAGCCTTGCCGACAAATTCTTCAGGGACTTCAATAGTAAGGTTCTCGATAGGTTCACAACGCTCCCCGTTGATGGTCTTGTCCAATACCTTAGGCTGTCCTACCTGAAGTTCGAACCCTTCCCTGCGCATCGTCTCGATAAGGACAGAAAGATGGAGCACACCACGGCCGTACACCACAAATGAATCAGCATTCACGCCAGGTTTCACCCTCAGTGCAAGATTCTTTTCAAGCTCTTTTTCAAGACGCTCCTTCAGATGACGTGAAGTGACAAACTTTCCTTCCTTTCCGAAGAAAGGAGAATTATTGATCGTAAACAGCATACTCATCGTAGGCTCGTCCACAGCTATAGGAGGCAATGCTTCAGGATTCTCGAAATCAGCGACAGTATCTCCGATCTCGAACCCTTCAAGCCCCACAACAGCACAGATGTCACCGCACTGCACCTTGTCCACCTTCGTCTTTCCGAGACCGTCAAATATCATAAGTTCCTTGATCCTCTGCTTCTGTACCATATCATACCTTTTGCAAAGGCTGATACTCATACCGGCATTCAGCTCTCCCCTTGTCACACGGCCGATCGCCACACGTCCGACGTAAGGTGAATACTCAAGTGAAGATATCAGCATCTGAGGAGTACCCGGATTCTCCTTCGGAGCCGGTATCACCTCCAGAATCGTATCAAGAAGAGGAGTGATGTCACTGGTCGGCTTCTTCCAGTCGTATGACATCCAGCCCTGCTTTGCACTTCCGTAGACAGTACGGAAATCCAGCTGGTCCTCTGTAGCATTCAGAGAGAACATCAGATCGAAAACCTGCTCCTGCACCTCCTCCGGACGGCAGTTCTGCTTGTCAACCTTGTTGATTACCACGATTGGCTTCTTGCCCATTTCGATAGCCTTCTGCAGCACGAAACGTGTCTGCGGCATACATCCTTCAAAGGCATCGGCAAGAAGAAGCACACCGTCGGCCATATTAAGCACCCTTTCCACCTCTCCACCGAAATCGCTATGGCCCGGAGTATCGATAATATTGATTTTGACTCCTTTATATGGAACTGAAACATTCTTTGCCAGAATGGTTATACCTCTTTCCCTTTCGAGGTCGTTATTGTCAAGGATAAGTTCTCCTAATTTTTCCTGCTCTCTTGCCTGACGGGCCTGATAGATCATCCTGTCCACGAGGGTGGTCTTGCCGTGATCGACGTGCGCGATAATCGCGATATTCCTAATATCCTGCATATACCTTATATATTATACTAAAACCCTCGCAGGGAGGCGTTTCAAAAAATGAGGTGCAAAAATAACAATTATCTGATTAAAACCTTGTTTTCTCAGATATTTTTGCTGTCCTTGACCCTTACAAAAACCCAATAGTCGCTGCCGCTGTCCAAAGAATAGAGCAGGAACCTGTCACCGCTGTCATCCATTTCAAGTTTCTGGTATTCCCACCGTCCATTATCCGAGACATATTTCCAGGCAAGAGTTGAAGATTCCTTGCTGTACCTGTAGTTCACTGTTCCGCTCTCATCGTATATCCCGTCTTCAAGGTAACTTCCGACAGTAAACAGTCCGATGCCGGCTTCCGCGAACACATAGAGCATATCTATGTCATTATTGACATTATCCCCCGAATGGTAAGAATCCGCTCTCCATGCGCCATAGATCATAGAATCATCCTGTGACGACCCTCCGTTGCCGAAACCGCCTCCAACTGACATAAAATCACCACATCCGGCCAAAGACATCGCCAGTGCGGCAATGGCCAGAATCAGAAAATATTTTTTCACACACATACTCAAATCATAATATTAAAACCGGTGCAAAAATAACATTTATTTTTTACTACCTTTGCGCAAACTTTCAGATATGACAGAAAAAATCATTATCCTTGATTTCGGTTCGCAGGTCACCCAGCTCATCGGAAGACGGTTAAGGGAGCTTAACGTCTACTGCGAAATCTATCCTTACAACAAAGTTCCGGAGCTCGACTCCGCAGTCAAAGGCATAATCCTCAGCGGAAGCCCTTTTTCCGTACGGGACGAGAAAGCTCCCCAGATTGATCTGAGCGGAATAAAAGGCAGGTTCCCTCTTCTGGGAATATGCTACGGCTCGCAATATCTCGCCCACAAATACGGAGGAGAGGTAAACGCTTCAATCGCGAGGGAATACGGCCGCGCCATCCTGAATGTGACAAACCAGTCGCCGCTGCTTGAAGGAATCCAGGCAAAGACACAGGTATGGATGTCACATGGCGACACTATCGCCAGGCTTCCTGAAGGAGGAGAGGTAATCGCTTCTACAGAAGATGTAGTCAACGCGGCATACCATATCAAAGGAGAAGAGACATACGCCGTACAGTTCCATCCGGAAGTCTATCATACCGACGAGGGCACAAAGATGCTCTCCAATTTTGCACTCGGGATATGCGGATGCAAAGGGGACTGGACTCCTGATTCATTTGTGGACTCCACAATATCGGAACTGAAGGCAAAACTCGGTGACGACAAGGTAATCCTCGGACTCAGCGGAGGAGTGGATTCAACCGTAGCCGGTGTCCTTCTGAACAGGGCCGTCGGACACAACCTGACATGTATCTTCGTCAACAACGGACTTCTCAGGAAAAATGAGTTCGAAGACGTGCTTGATTCCTATAAGGATATGGGCCTCAATGTCATAGGAGCAGACGCATCTGAAGAGTTCCTCACAGAACTGGCCGGAGTGACAGATCCTGAGAAAAAAAGAAAAATCATAGGAAGACTCTTCGTGGAGACTTTCGACAAATATGCAAAGACAATAGAAAACGCCAAATGGCTCGGGCAGGGTACAATATATCCGGATGTGATAGAGTCAGCATCCGTCAATGGACCTTCTTCCACAATCAAATCACACCACAATGTGGGAGGTCTGCCCAAAGAGATGAATATGAAGGTCGTGGAGCCTCTGAGATCGCTTTTCAAGGATGAGGTGCGCCGCGTAGGACGTGCACTCGGCATCAAGGATGAACTGCTCAACAGGCATCCGTTCCCGGGTCCGTCACTTGGAATCAGAATTCTGGGAGACATCACAAAAGAGAAGCTGGCAGTTTTGCGCGAGGCTGATGACATTTTCATCAAAGCCCTCAAATCATACAGGCTTGAAGGCAACAGTGAAGCAATCAAGGCACTTGCAGGCAAGGACGCCGCTTCGGTACGTTCCGCTTCAGACCCTACACGTGAGGCCGCGACTTTGTACGAGGCTATCTGGCAGGCCGGAGTGATCCTGCTTCCAGTGCAGAGCGTCGGTGTCATGGGCGACGAAAGGACCTACGAGAATACGGTAGCTCTCCGCGCGGTGATTTCCACTGACGGCATGACTGCAGACTGGGTACATCTCCCGTATGACTTTATGGCAAAAGTAAGCAATGACATCATAAACAAGGTGCGCGGAGTCAACCGCGTTGTCTATGACATAAGCTCAAAACCGCCTGCAACAATCGAGTGGGAATAGTCTTATGGATGAGAAATATATGAGAGAAGCGCTGAAAGAGGCGCATTGTGCCGCGGAAGAGGATGAGGTTCCAATCGGAGCTGTAGTCGTCTGCCGCGGCAGAATTATAGGGAAGGGCCATAATATGACCGAAAGGCTTAATGACCCTACGGCACATGCCGAAATGATCGCCATCACGGCGGCTACGGAGGCGATGGGAGGCAAATATCTAAATGAGTGCACACTGTATGTCACAGTGGAGCCTTGTCCGATGTGTGCCGGTGCTCTTGCCTGGTCGCAGATAGGCAGGATTGTGTATGGAGCGGCTGATCCCAAGAGAGGGTTTTCGCTGTTCTCCCCTTCTCTTCTGCATCCCAAGACGGAAATTTCCGCAGGAGTGCTTGCGGAGGAATGCGGAGGACTGGTCTCGGAGTTTTTCAGAAAGAAACGCGGATAGTGATGTTCGGGCTTGAAAATCTCGGTCTATGGGGACTGTTCATCGGGACATTTCTCGCTGCTACTGTCCTGCCGTTCAGTTCGGACGTATTGTATCTTGCAATATTGGCCGCGACCAAGGATCCGGCCGGATGTCTGCTTGTGGGCACTTTGGGCAATTGGCTCGGAAGCGTCCTTACATATTGGATAGGATGGGCCGGAAGATGGGAATGGATTGAGAAATGGCTCAAGGTAAAGCCCGAAACTCTGGAAAAGCAGAAAAGGTACATCGACAGATATGGAGTATGGCTCGCGCTGATCTGCTGGATACCTGTAATCGGTGACATCGTGGCGATAGCATTGGGATTCTACAAGACAAGGCCGGTATGGACGATGGTTCTGCTGCTCATAGGCAAATTCGCCAGATTCCTCGTATGGAATATGATATATGGCCTGTTCTGATTCCGAAAGCACAAGGCGGACGGACGGACGGGAAAAATGATTTTTTGCAGATAAGCAAAATATGTGGTATCTTTGCCGCCGGTACTGAGATATGGTGTAACGGTAGCACTACAGATTTTGGTTCTGTCTGTAGAGGTTCGAATCCTCTTATCTCAACGAGATCCCTCTAAATTATTAATCGACAGTAATTTAGAGGGATTTAACGATACAACCGGGACACGGTCGGGACACGAACTATTTTCGATATAATTGACAAAAACGGTTGGTGAAACCATTGTAACTTGATTATATTCA
>ERZ778514.2391-NODE-2391-length-11955-cov-18.725630_pt1 | contig 11955 bp, 10 predicted proteins | sample MGYA00510344_ERZ778514 | MGnify/ENA primary metagenome ERZ778514 (study PRJEB29527, sample SAMN07138968) | mouse gut metagenome | material: feces | host: mouse | place: China:Nanjing | collected 2016-01-25 ... | reverse complement strand
ACGGCGTAAACGACACTAAATTCTTCATCTTCCGCCTGTGCAATATATATGCCTACACACAGGTTTATTACCATGCGCCATAATAATGGGGTGTGGCGGTGCGTTGAGATATATAAATCAAATGCGATGAAACAATGAAAAAAAGGTTGGTGATTCTAATGTCCGTTATTTTAATGGCGGTTTCACTTCAGGCTCAATGGAATTTCGGTGTAAAGGCCGGTATTGATTTTGCCAATGTCAATCCTACGGAGCTTTATGGCAAAACCCAGATGAGTATTGGCCCTATGGCTGGAGCCGTTGTTGGTTATACGATAAGTGATTGGATTGACATTCAGGCTGAACCTGCGTATTCCCGCAAAGGTTACAAGGATAAGGATCTGGTGGTCATGAGCGGAGTAGACGGTGTGGATGCTCAAAAGTTCGGCCTGACAGTTACCGCAGATTATGTAGAGTTGCCTTTGTTGGTCAAGTTTTACCCGTTCCAGAACATCGGTATAAATGTTCAGGCCGGCCCGAATGTCGGTCTGTTGATAAACCGCAGCTATAAAGTGGGCAAAGACAAGGATTTTGACATGCCGTTTAACGGATCTGGAGACGAACGTTTTAAATTCGGCATGGACTTCGGTATAGGCTATACGGCTTCGATGGGCATGTTTATAGACCTGCGCTATAATCTTGGTCTGACCAACAGCTATAAGGATTTGAAATGTTTTCAGGATCGTACGTTTGCGATCCAGATAGGATATATGTTCTGAACATGAAAATTCTTCTGATGGCCGTAGGCCGTACCACATCCGAAATAATGCGCCGAGGCATTGATCTTTACAAGGATCGGTTGAAATATTACGACGCTCCTGTGGAGATTAAGATAATAGAGGATATAAAGGGCGCCAAATCTCTGACGCAGCAGCGTCAAAAAGAACTTGAGGGGGAGTCGATCTTGCGGAATGTGACTCCGTCTGACCGTGTGGTGCTGCTGGATGAAAACGGGCGTGAATTTACATCGCGTGAATTTGCCGCATTTGTAGACAAGCAGATGGTTAGCGGGGTGAAACGGCTGGTGTTTGTAGTCGGCGGACCTTATGGGTTCAGCGATGCAGTCTATGCGCGCGCTGACTCCAAACTGTCGCTTTCCCGCATGACGTTCAACCATGAGATGGTGCGTCTTTTTTTTATCGAACAGCTATATAGGGCCATGACCATACGCCGAGGTGAGCCTTATCATCATGACTGACAGTGGCCATTGACTGGTTTCAGCGGGTCAGTGGCAAAAGCGCCTATGCTGACGCAGGCAAAGAATCCTCCCGGACTATCCAGAGAGACAAGGCAGTATATTGCTGCAACTGAGCATGCAATGGTGGTTATTGCGCAAATGGTTTTCCTTAAAATGTCTACAAACTTTATGTTTGGACGAGAGTAGGTGTCTGGATTCATGGGTGGTGGAATGTTTGTTGGTTCTGTCGCAAATGTAATCGGGTGTGTGGGCTGTTATGATGCCCTGTTGTGTTAATTAAGATGAAGCACGGCGGTTAATTCCGTTTATGTTCGCTATAGTTATTATATTATCGTAACTTTGCAGACGAATTAATACTGATAAAGAAAATAGATGACAACATTTCAAGACCTCGGAGTGCGTGAGGATCTGCTTCGCGCCATAGAGGAACTGGGTTTCGAATATCCGATGCCCGTGCAGGAAAAGGTGATACCTCACCTGCTCACGCAAGATAATGACGTGGTAGCATTGGCTCAGACCGGAACCGGAAAAACGGCAGCATTCGGATTGCCCGTATTACAGCGTATAGACACAGGATCTACCGCCACCCAAGCTCTTATAATTGCTCCCACCCGTGAACTTTGCCTTCAGATAGGCAGTGATCTGGCTGATTTCTCCAAATATATTTCGCATCTGAAAGTTTTGCCGGTCTACGGCGGATCTTCCATAATGTCGCAGATACGCGGTCTGCGCCAGGGTGCACAGATCATAGTGGCCACTCCCGGACGTCTCATAGATCTTATAGACCGCGGTGAAGTCAATCTTGCCAATGTCCATACAGTGATACTTGATGAGGCTGACGAGATGCTCAATATGGGCTTTCTGGAATCCATTGATGCGATTCTTGCCAATGTCCCGGACAATAGGAAGATGCTGATGTTTTCGGCTACAATGCCCAAGGAAATAGGAGTCATTGCCAAGAAATATATGCATGATCCGCTTGAATTTGTTATTGGCACGCGCAATTCCGGAGCCGAGAACGTGAAACATATCTACTATATGGTCAAGGCTCAGGATAAATATCTGACATTGAAACGTGTTGCTGATAACACTCCGAATATCTACGGCATCGTATTCTGCCGTACACGAAAGGAGACACAGGAAGTGGCCGATGCGCTGATACAGGACGGATACAATGCCGATTCTCTTCATGGCGATCTCTCACAGCAGCAGCGTGACATGGTCATGAAAAAATTCCGTGACCGCGTGCTGTCCATGCTTGTTGCCACGGATGTGGCTGCCAGAGGACTTGACGTGGACAACGTGTCGCATGTCATAAACTACGGCTTGCCTGACGACACAGCCGTCTACACCCATCGTTCTGGCCGTACGGGTCGTGCCGGCAAGACCGGAGTTTCGGTGGCAATAATGCATTCCCGGGAAAAAGGCAAATTGCGGGAAATTGAAAAAAAAATAGGCAAGACTTTTGAGCACAAGGATGTGCCGACTCCTGACCATATAATAGAAAAACAGCTTTATAATCTGGCCGACAGACTGGAGCGCGTAGAGGTCAACGAGCAGGAAATAGGCAAATATCTCTCTGGCGTAAGCCGAAAACTCGAATGGCTCTCGGAACAGGATTTGCTCAAACGGGTTTTGTCTCTGGAGTTCAACCGCCTTCTCGATTACTATAAGGATGCGCCTGTCATTGAAAATTTATCGCCTGATAAGCCTAAGAAAAATGATCGGAAGCAGCGTGGTGAGAAACCTTCTGATGCTGAAAAGGACAGGCGTACGGCGGCACGTGGCATGGCGCGTGTATATGTTAATGTGGGCAAGCGTGACGGCTTTTATGCCGGCAATCTCATTGATATACTCAACCACGTGGTGCCTGGTCAGAGGGTCGACGTCGGGCGTATTGACCTGATGCCCGGATATTCTCTGTTTGATGTCAAAAAATCAGATGCGTCCAGGGTCGTTCAGGCATTAAAGGGTTCGGACTTCTACGGAAAGCGGATCCATTGCGAGCAGGCTGATGCCGCAAAAGATTATGCGCGCGCATCGGCACGTAAGATGCGGGAGGATGCCACTGGCGGTGGCTTTGAGGCTTTTTCCGGTCCGCGTCGTGGAGGTTCTAAAAAAATGAATCGTCATAAACGTTAACCGCGGTTATGATTTCATATAAAGATAATGAAGAGATAGTGCATGTCTGCAATGACATACACTATTTTTTATTTCCGGTGAATTGTCTGCAATACAACTTTTACACAAGTGATGGTGTTGATTTTTAAGATCAGTTACGTTAAGTTAAATAGATTACATATATCAAAATAAACTGAACTATGGATATTCTGTTTCTGTGTGTTATCATTTTCCTTTTCCTTTTGGCAGTATTCGATCTGTCGGTCGGAGTCAGCAATGATGCGGTCAATTTCATGACGTCGGCCATCGGTTCTAAAGCCGCATCATTCAAGAGGGTGCTTATTGTGGCATCGGTCGGTGTCTTTATTGGTGCTGCCATGAGCAACGGTATGATGGATATTGCTCGTCATGGCATATTCAGGCCGGAGCACTTCTCGTTCTATGAACTGATATGTATCTTTATGGCGGTAATGGTTACCGACATTATTCTGATCGATCTGTTCAACACGCTCGGTATGCCCACATCGACGACCGTCTCCATGGTTTTCGAACTGCTTGGCGCCACATTTGTGGTCTCTCTGATAAAAATGGCCGGTGATACGGCCGGAGATCTTGGTTTCAACGATTTGATGAACACGGAAAAAGCACTGTCGGTTATCATAGGTATCTTTCTTTCGGTAGCGATTGCTTTTGTGTTCGGTACTTTGGTCCAGCTCCTTTCCCGTACGATCTTTACGTTCAACTACAAAAGCCGTCTTAAATGGAAGATAGGACTGTTTGGCGGAATCTGCGCTACTATGATCGTCTATTTCCTTCTGATAAAAGGTATAAAGGATCTTACTTTCATGACTCCTGACCTCAAACGGTGGATCGGCGACAACACTCTGTTTATCATCGGTAGTTGCTTTATATTCTTCACGCTGCTGATGCAGTTGCTTCATATCCTGCATGTCAATGTCCTGAAAGTTGTGGTTTTGATGGGCACGTTTGCTCTTGCCATGGCCTTTGCCGGCAATGACCTCGTCAATTTTATCGGTGTGCCGCTCACGGGCCTTGCGTCATATCAGGATTACATGGCTAACGGAGGAGGTGATGCCCATGGTTTTATGATGGGATCGCTTAACGGTCCGGCTGATACTTCACTGTATTTTCTGATCGGAGCCGGTGTGATCATGGTGGTGTCGCTGGCTACTTCTAAAAAGGCGCGTAATGTGACTAAAACCGAAATAGGTCTTGGCAGTCAGGCCGGAGGAGATGAGATGTTTGGATCGTCACGTATCGCACGCAGTCTGGTTCGATGGGCGCTGTCGTTTCTATCATGGATCAGAGATGTGACTCCTGTGCGTGTACGCGAATGGTTTAACCGTCGCTTTAACATAGATGAGACGATCATGGATCAGGGTGCCGCTTTTGACCTGATCCGCGGTTCGGTTAACCTGGTATTGGCAGGTGCTCTTATAGCGATGGGCACATCGTTGAAGCTGCCTTTGTCCACTACTTTTGTTACGTTTATGGTTGCTATGGGTACATCGCTCGCCGACCGTGCATGGGGCCGCGAGAGTGCGGTGTTTCGTATCACTGGTGTGATCTCGGTGATAGGCGGATGGTTTCTCACTGCCGGTGTAGCGTTTATCGGAGCCGGTATAATCGTGGCTTTGATGCATTTGGGGGGGCTCTGGGTAATGTTTGCTTTGGGTGCCGTGACCATAATGTTGCTCATACGAAGCAACCGGCGTTTCCGTATGAAAAAAATGGAGGATACCGGCGATGAACTTTTCCAGACGATTCTTTCGTCCAAAGACAAAGACGAGGAGACTATGTGGAATCTGTTGCTGCGCTATATTACAGCTGAGCATCGTAAATTTATGGCATATGCTGCCGACACCTATGGAGCGGTGACTGAAGCATTTGTGAAAGAGGATGTGAAAACTCTCGGCAAAGCTGAAAACGGGCTGATGCGACAGAAAAAGGAACTGAAAAATGCCAGACGGAAAGAAACTCTGTGCCTGCGCATGGTAGGCCGCCGCACCGCCATAGAGAAAAGTGCGTGGTTTCACCTTGGCAACAACTGCTGCATGTCGATCTTATACAATTTAAGACGTATCAATGAAATCTGCAAGGAGCATGTGGAAAATAACTTTTTCCCCCTGCCTGAACAGTACACTGATGATTTCAAGCTGGTAAGGACACGTGTATCCATTCTCTTCAATGACACTATAGCTATGATTGACAATGCTGAACTGGACGTGATCCCCACGCTCAGGCGCCATTGCGAGGAGATCAAGGATATGGTGTCTGAAAAATATCATGTCCTGTATGAGCATCTGAGCGAAGGAGATCCTTCATCCATGACTGTTGTGTATGTGTATTTCAACATGTTGCAGGAAACCCGTGAGATGCTCTCCACAATGCACAAATATCTTCGCGCATACGCTAAACTGCATGATACGGAATTTACCGGCCGCACTTCCTGACAATTTATGTAGCATATGGCATTAAAACATAAATTTCTTTTCCGACGAATCGCACAGAGTCTTGGCATACTGTTGCTTCTGGTTGTCGCATTTACTGTGTATGCCAACCTTTGTGTCGAAAAGTATGCCGAAAACCGGATATTTTCAACAGTGTGCACAGTCCCTCACAACAGGGTCGCATTGTTGCTCGGCACCAGCCCGTTAAACAGGTATGGACGTCCCAATTCCTATTTTACCAATCGTATTGTCACAGCAGCCGAACTATATCATGCCGGCAAGGTGGATTACATTATTGCGAGTGGCGACAATCATACGAAGCAGTATAATGAGCCGTCCGCTATGCGTGATTCTCTTATTGCTCAGGGAGTGCCGGCTGATAGGATAATTCTGGATTTTGCCGGATTTCGAACCCTTGATTCAGTAGTGCGTGCAAAAGAGGTGTTTGGATGTGACTCACTTACGATCATATCACAGGACGACCATAGTGCCAGAGCCTTATATTTGGCTGAAGCCAATGGAATTCAGGCCGTTGCCATCTCTGCACCTATCAGGGCCGGAAGACGTGTGCGTGTTCGCCTTGCTCTGCGTGAGTGGCTTGCCCGCGACAGGATGATGCTCGATATATGGTTCGGCAAGCGACCTCACTTTCTCGGAGATAAGATTGAGATTCCGAATGTGCCGATGCAGAGAAGTTATTCCACTGCGGATGGCATGACGATTAAAATATTAAATCCCTCAGACATTACCGCATCGTTGGATTCTTTAGTGGTGGAGTTTCGCAATACACGCGATGTGTACGGTATGACCGGCGAATGGTTTGAGATAACAAAACTGGATAATGGAGTCTGGCAGGAGGTGCCATGTGACAACAAATATACAGATGAAAATGGCGAAACAGTCTGTTTCAATTCCATCGGTTACATTGTATTGCCGGACACTACATTCCGCATCACTGTGAAGCCGTGGTTTTACGAAAAGCCGTTTACGCCGGGCATATATCGTTTGGCCAAACGCTTCGATTATCCTCCTTATCCTCGTAACCAGGACGTAGACACAGCCTACGTTGAATTTGAAATCAGATGATAGATTAATTGGCAGAACAAGAAAACATGAAAGCATTGACATATATCCGGCCTGGCCGATTTGAACTGATTGACAAACCGGTTCCCGAAATCCTTGATCCTAGAGATGCCATTGTCAAGGTTTCTCTGTCGAGCATCTGTTCGTCGGATCTGCACATACTACATGGTTCTGTGCCGCAGGCACGGTTTGGCATTACCGTCGGGCATGAGATGGTGGGCATTGTGGAAGCGGTCGGATCAGAGGTGAATAAAGTCTTTATTGGTGACCGTGTGGCAGTAAATGTGGAAACCTTTTGCGGCAAATGTTTCTTCTGTCAGCGTGGTTGGGTGAACAACTGCCGGGACGGAGGTTGGAGATTGGGCTGCAGGATTGACGGCGGACAGGCTGAATACGTGCGCGTGCCATACGCAGACAATGGCCTGACTCCGATTCCCGACGGAGTTACTGACGAACAGGCGCTGTTTGTCGGTGATATTCTTTCTACAGGCTATTGGTCTGCAAAGATTTCAGAAATTTCGGAAGAAGACACAGTGCTGATCATCGGAGCCGGGCCGACCGGTCTGTGTACACTCCAGTGTGTTATGCTTTATTCTCCGAAGCTGATAATAGTTTCGGAAGCGGATGAAGCAAGACGGCGGTTTGTGAAGAAACATTTTCCGGGTGTTATGGTCATAGCTCCGGATGAATGCCTTGAAAGAGTAGCAGAATCAACTGGGTATTATGGTGCTGACCGGGTGATTGAAGTTGCCGGCAGTGAAGATTCGTTTGAAATGGCATGGAGGGTGGCGCGTCCTAATGCGATTGTCACAATCGTGGCTTTGTATAATAAGTCGCAGATACTTCCCCTTCCTGATATGTATGGTAAGAATTTGACCTTCAAGACTGGAGGTGTAGATGCTTGTGATTGTGAGGAGTTCATGCGTCTTATTGCCGACGGCCGGATCGATACAACCACGCTCATTACTCACCGTTATCCGCTCAGCGGAATACAGGACGCCTACGCCCTGTTTGAGCAGAGACGTGATAACGTGATCAAAACGGCTATATTTCCCGGATAAAAGATAGAGTATAAGGTACCATCTTTAATATAAAAATAAAAATTAACCATAACTGTCTATGCTATGGTTAATTTTTTGTAATTTTGTACACGATTTACACATACATATTACACACAAAAACCAATCAAACATGATAAAGTTTATGAATGACCACGTCGGGAAGGTGTTCTGCGTGGCTATTTCTGTAGGTCTGGTAGGCTGTATCGACGAAAATTACGACCTGAGCGATATTGACACTACAGTGCAGATTGATGTTAAAGACCTTGCCATTCCGCTTAATATGTCGGAAATGCGTCTTAATTCCATTATAGATCTGGATGATGACGGCGTGCTCAAGGAGATCAATGGTGAATACGTCATAATTCAGGAGGGTGACTTTCATAGTGATGAGATCAAGATCAATAGTATTGAAATAGACAGTCCTGATGGAAGCCTGCAGTCCAAATCGGTTACATTGGCTGCCGGACAGGCAGTGAAGAATCCTCGATATGCTCATGATTTCTCATATCATACAGAAGGAGTTGACGATTATCTAGATCAAATCGAGAGTGCTGAGGTCGTATGGCGCATTGGCATGCCGTTGCAGACGTCATCTACTGATGTGGTGTTTAGAAACCCTGTATATAAGATACCGGAAGGCCTGAAAGGATATCCGTCGGTCGGAGTATATGATGAAACCACGTCGACCGTGACTGTGACCGGCGATTTCCATATTCTTGATTTTTCATTCAATGTAACGGAAATTGACTGTACTGCAAATCCTGATTTTAAATTTGACAAAGAAGACCACTCGATTGAGTTTCCCGGCTATGTGGCCTTGGTGGGAGGTGAGATTGTCAATATAGGCACTGAGACAATTACAGGAGCCACTGTTTCAGTCGACTTTCAGTTTGATGTAATGACTGTGAAGACTATTACGGGATACGTACACTATCAGACAGACAATCTGACATCCGAACGCATTGTCCTAGAAGACATCCCTGACTATCTTAGCCAGCCTGGCACCAGCCTGATCATGGATAATCCGCAGATATACATTACGGCATCCAATCCGTTGGCCGGTTATGGTGTGACTGCGTCTACCGGCATTGTCATCAGTCAGTATCGTGCTGATGACAATGGTGACCTTGATTCTATATCCGGTATTGAAATGCCGGAGCCGTTGCGCATAGGAGCCGTTGAGGGTGCGCAATCATTCTGCCTGTCCCCTGATGATCCTGGTTCACAAGGTTATGATAAATTTCCAGATGCCGTGTGGCATTCTTATCCAGGTCTCGGCCGGATTGTATATGGAGACGGATTACCTCAGGAACTGGGAATATATTTCCAGAATCCCGGTATGGATCACTGCCATGTTACAAAATTCGAAGTCGGTAAAAATCTTGGCGAGCTGAAAGGCACTTATACGCTCTACGCACCGTTGGCCATGGAAGCCGGATCTCAGGTGAGGTATAGTGGACGTGAAACAGGGTGGGGGCTTGAAAACGACCTGACGGTCACCACTCTTCAGCTTACAGCTTCAGTGTCGAGCACTCTTCCTGTGAATGTGCATGTAGAAGCATGGCCGCTTGACATGAACGGAGAGCGCATCAGCAACGTGGAAATAAAAGGCGCTGATGTCGCAGCCGGTACCTCTACAGATCTAAACATCACTATTACAGGCGAGATCGCAGGTCTTGACGGAATAGAATATGTGGCTAAGGTCATATCAGGTGATAATACGGCCGGAATCACGCTGAAGCCTTCACAAGGTTTGGATTTCTCCGGCATACGTATCAAGGTTTCCGGACACTATAGAACAGAGATTTAAATCATAATTTTGTACCTAAAAGCACACCAATTCATTTATCATGAACCTTAAAATAAAAATAGCCGCAGGCATTATGTCGTTTTGTGCGCTTGGCGCATATTCTCAGAATCGCTCGGCATATTTCAGCGATAATTATATATATGGTTTTCAGCTTAACCCGGCTTTTGCATCTGAAACCGGTTTCATAAGCATGCCCGGAATCGGCAATCTGAACATAGCTGTTGACGGCAACGTAGGTATCAATAAGTTCCTGTTTAACACCAATGGACGGACCACCACGTTTATGAATCCCGAAATCTCGGCATCTGAATTCCTTAAAGGGTTGAAAACCAATAACCGCATAGGAGCTAACGGTCGCATCGGTATTCTCACTGTGGGATTCAACGCTTTCGGAGGATTCAACACCATAAGTCTGAACACTGTATTCGATGTGCAGGCACGCATGCCCAAGTCTGTGTTTTCATTCCTTAAAGAAGGAGTGCAGAACCGCACTTATGACATATCGAACCTTGATGCCCATGCCGATGCCTATGTTGAACTGGCTTTGAACCATTCTCACAAAATCAATGACAGACTTCGCGTCGGTGCAGCTGTTAAGTTGCTTGTCGGTGGCGGTAACATCGATGTCAACATGAACAGCGCCAAACTTGTGCTTGGCGAAAACGCGTGGACGGCAGAAACCGATGCTCGTGTACTGGCAAATTTCAAAGGACTGGCATATAAAACGGAAATAAATGATCGCACGGGGCATGAATATATATCCGGAGTGAGCCTTGACGGTCCCAAAGGCATTGGTGGCATTGGTCTGGCTTTTGATCTCGGTGCAGTCTATAAACTTAATCAGGATTGGACATTCTCAGCCGCTTTTACTGACATAGGTTTTATATCGTGGAGCAACAACATGGAAGCCTCGACAAATGGAGTGCACACATTCAATACTGATGACTATATTTTTGATCCCGATGATTTCGGCTCGACATGGGATGTGATGGGAGACCGTCTTTCGGCTCTGTATGAACTGGAAGACAATGGAGATACCGGACGCCGTAACCGGGCGCTGTCGGCCACGATGAATGCTGGAGCTGAATATGTTTTCCCTCTGTATCGTCCTCTTTCTTTCGGGGTTCTGAATACCACACGTATTGCCGGCCGATTCTCATGGACAGATTTCCGGTTGAGCGCTACTGTGAAGCCTGTAAAATGTCTGTCGGCTTCGGTCAATTATGGTATAGGCACTTTTGGATCTTCGTTTGGCTGGGTGGCCAATCTGTCGTTGACCGGATTTAATCTCTTTATAGGTATGGATCATACAGTAGGAAAACTTGCCAGACAGGGAGTCCCGCTTAATAGTAATGCACAGTTCTCATTGGGTATTAATTTCCCGTTTGGAAAGTAATACAGAGCAAAATAAACATGCAGAAAGTCCGGACGTTAAGCCCGGACTTTCTGCATGTTTGATATTTATAAACTTCAAGTTTTTCTCAGATAGGAGCTTGTAAACATCGCAATCCATCCGATCGCAAGGTATGCGGCGGCATATATAATGAACCACACTTCCTTTATGTCGAAAAATAACCACGTTCCCGACAGGAACATTATAGCGGACAGCAGGGGAATATTCCACATCTGCCTTATGTTTTTGCCACAATTTGCCCCAAGTATTATGGAATATACCGGATTGATGATATAGAACACGATAATGCACAATATCATACCGCTGCATTCCGAAGCCAAACGGGCTATTGCATAGGGTAAAATGCCATGGCGTCTACAGTTTCGCGACTATCGGATTTCATCATGATCACACCTCCGACTCGTGGTGTCTGTGGACCGGACGCTATGAAGTGTTCCAGAGCATAATGTTTGGCGAGATACTCACGATGTGCGGCGAGATATTTGTCCACTTCGCTCAACGGCTTTTTATATGAAAGAATTGCTATAAACACATTTGGTTAATTGTTATTTGATAGATTCTTGATTTTTCTCCCCACGGATGGTGACAATGGCCAAGATATCTGAAACCGAATTTTTCATAATATCCGACATGTTCCGTGCATAGATTAAGAGTCTTGTAACCGAATGATCTGGCATCCTTGACAGCCATGTCTATCAAGGTCTGGCCAAGATTGTGGCCACGGTAATCTGTTTCGATATATAATGCCACAAGCCAAGGAT
>ERZ778514.2388-NODE-2388-length-11972-cov-4.165226_pt1 | contig 11972 bp, 10 predicted proteins | sample MGYA00510344_ERZ778514 | MGnify/ENA primary metagenome ERZ778514 (study PRJEB29527, sample SAMN07138968) | mouse gut metagenome | material: feces | host: mouse | place: China:Nanjing | collected 2016-01-25 ... | reverse complement strand
GATTTATATTAAAAATGTTATATAATACTAAATATTATTAAGAAAGGTGGTATGCTTATGAACATGAAAAAAGAATTAAACCACCGCCTGTTCATCCAGCGTGAAGAGCAGACGTCACATATTGAATATAAAGAAGAGTATGGATACTATGACAATATAGTGGCTGGCAATCTGGAAGCTGTCAGGCAGAGATTTTCAGACCCAGAAAATGAACACCAGTATAACAGCCCTGGATATGGACGTCTTTCTGAAAATCCAATACGCAATACACGTTACCACTTTATTGTATCTGTTGCACTTATAACAAGGCTTTGTGTAGAAAACGGCCTGGAACGGGAACTTGCTTATACACTTAGTGACCTGTATATAAGCAAAATGGATTTATTACAGACTACCAGGCAGATTCTGGTCCTGCATAATGAAATGCTTCTGGATTTTACACAACAGATGGCAGGACTGCCAAAACGCCAGGTATATTCTGTACAAGTAATAAAAGCAATGGATTATATATACAAGAACCTGAATGGACGCCTTTCTGTTACTTCAATAGCAAAATCACTTGGTTTAAACAGGAGTTACCTTTCATATCTTTTCCACAAAGAAACTGGTATTAATATAAGCCAGTTTATACACTCTGAAAAGACTAAAGCAGCCTCCAATATGCTGCGCTTCTCAGAATATTCCTATTCTGATATTGCCAGTTATTTTGGTTTCTCTTCACAAAGCCATTTTATAAAGTGTTTCCGTAAAGAAACTGGATATACACCAATGGAATACAGAAAACGCTTCTCTTTGGTAACCAGTTTTGGAAATAATGGCCAGACATGGTAAACCAGACTCACCACTTAAGAAACGTGTATTTTTTTCTCTCTGCCAGGACAGAATGGGGATTTTCACCTAAAATATGACACAAGCTGCACAATTAAAAAGAACCCCCGCATATATAGGAGTTCTTTTTTAATAGTATAAAGAGAAATGTGAAATCACTTTCTTAAACCTAATCTCTCAATAAGAGTACGGTATGCATCAAGGTCTTTCTTCTTTAAATATGCAAGAAGGTTACGTCTCTGTCCTACCATTTTCAGAAGACCACGCCTTGAATGATGGTCTTTCTTATTAACCTTTAAATGCTCATTAAGTTCTACAATACGCTCTGTCAGTAAAGCAATCTGCACTTCTGGAGAGCCTGTGTCTTCTGGTGTACGTCCATAAGCTTTAATAATTTCTGCTTTTTTTTCTTTACTAATCATAATTTCCTCCTGTTTTATGTCTTGTGCATATATTGCAAAGACTACTTTATTCCTGCTGCTAAGGACTGGGCGGAGTGTCCAAATCCTGGGCAGTGGTTCTGGCAACTTCTGTATGATAACATAATAATACTACTATTGCAAGAAGTTTTTGTTATTTTTTAACAAATCTATTAATAAAGTCCACCAGTATATGGCAGGCGGCTGTTATCCTGTAAACCTCCATAATAGCTGCTTCCTTGTCCATTATAACCATTCTGGCTGTTATTATTACTGCTGCCATTATCTGTACTGCCATTATTCTCATTAGCAATATCTGAATCTGCCTTCTTGCCAAGGGTTACAGTAAATTCCTTTTCTACATATTCCCCATTGTCAGCCCTTCTTACAACAACCTTTACTTTACTTCCCGCTTTACAGAGTGCAAGTTTTTCCTGGAGGCTTTCCATTGATTTTATTTCCATACCATTAAATTTTGTAATAATATCGCCTCTCTTTAACCCTGCTTTATGTGCAGGTGCATCTTCTGTAACTTCATCAACAAATGCGCCTTCTGGAATATTATAATATTCTGTATATCCAGAAGGAATATTCTTGCCCTTAATACCAAGATAAGCAGCTTCTCCTTCTGACACTTCTTCTGCCTCTATAATACTTTTAATAATAGGGTTTGCAACATTAATTGGTATTGCAAAGCCCATCCCTTCAACTTCTGTATCTGCATATTTAGCTGAATTAATACCAATTACATTACCATTAATATCAACAAGGGCACCACCACTGTTACCTGGATTAATAGCAGCATCTGTCTGCATAAGCTTCATATTGGCATCTTCACTCTGTACTTCCCTGTCCTTTGCACTGATATACCCTACTGTTACTGAGGTACCATATCCAAGTGCATTACCTATTGCTATAGCCTGTTCACCAACCTTTACAAGGTCTGAATCACCAAGTGAAGCAACCTTAACCTTTTCCAGTGTATCACTAGAAATATCAGAACGTTTAATTGCTACAACAGCAATATCTGCTGTTGAATCTGTACCTTTGACAACTGCCTCACATACTTTGTCATCATAGAATTTAACAGAAACCTTAGTTGCATTGGCTACAACATGGTTATTAGTTGCAATATACATATAATTTTCATCCTGTGCAACAATTATACCAGAACCACTTCCAGAAGAATCCTGGCTGTACTGCCTTCCATACCAGTCTGTCCTTGTTTGTGTTGCTGTAACATCTATTGCAACAAGTGATGGAAGTACATTTTCAACTACTTCTGACACACCATTGGAACTTCCTGCTGATGTACTTATTGCATTAGCTGTCTGTGTTTTTTCGATATTTTTATCTTCTTTATCATCAGTATTAACAGTGCTTTCAATTGCTGTATTATTTATTAACTTATCTGAAACATATGTCACACCTTCAAATGTCATACCGCCAATAATACCAAAAACTGCCGCATAAGTAGTAACTCTTAAAAAATTTTTCTTCATCATATCAATTTCCCCTTTCACTAAACACATTTATATATTTGTTAATTTATACACTTGTACTGTTCTTCCAGACTGTTTTCTGTTCTTTGTTTTGTTTACAATACATATATTAACAGCCAATTATGTATCACTTGTGTTTAATTTTTGAAGAAACTGTGTTCATTATAAAATACTTATATATCAGGACATATTTGAAAATTAAAAATACACAAAGCTGCCAGCTCTTTTTAATGTTACCAGTATACAGTATTATCTGTAATTATAACATCCGGTCTTATATCATGTGGCTCCATTTCAATTATTTCATCCTTAAGTACCTGGAAGTTATATGCTATTGCTGTTTTAAAAATCCTTTCCTGCTTATGCCTGGCAATATACCTGTCATAATATCCGCCACCATATCCTATACGCCCATGGTATTGGTCAAATACAAGCCCTGGCATAACCATTATACAATCTTTCCCAGGCAGAGGCTCACCACTGGCAGGCTCAGGTATCCCATTATATCCAGGTTTAAGCCCGTCCAGTGATTTTATCTCATAAAATTCCATTTCCTTTCCATCAACACGGGGTACGGCAACTCTGTGGAATAATGATTTAAGAAGAAAATCTATAAGCATCCTTGTATCTGTCTCTGTGCCATATGAGACAAAAACATACACCCACTCTGCATTTTCAAGAACCCCTGAAGACAAAATATTTTTATAAACAGCCTTATCTTTATTTTCCCTTACAGCAGGTTCTATATCTGCCCTTAACTTCTTCATCCTGCTACGTAAAATATTTTTATCCATATTTCCCCCGTTATTTAATGCAACCTTTTTCTTGCACGTTCTTTTCCTAAATCCCTGCTTGTTCCATCAGGGTTTACAACTACAACATTATCAAGCTGGCTTCTCAAATTATTTTTTACAGAAGCAATATATTCCTTTCTAAGGTTCTGCTGCTCTTCTGCCTCCTCTGGTGTAAGCCCTTCACCCTTTGATTTATGGTAAAGTTCATTAATCCTTGCAATTTTTTCATTATCCATTATAATAAAATCCTTTCATCTATAATTTTCCATGCCACATATTATATGGCACAGATAGAAATGAAAAATGCTAGTTTTGCATTTTTCTTGTATAAATCTTAATATATCTAAAATAGTGTTTTTTGCTGCCTGTTTACCCAAAATACAATTATATTTATGCATTTATAACAGCTTCCGCAACACGTATGCCATCAACAGCAGCAGACATTATTCCACCTGCATATCCTGCACCTTCCCCACATGGATATATTCCTTTTATATTAGACTGGAAAGTTTTATCCCTTCTAATCCTTACAGGTGATGAAGTCCTGCTTTCAATTCCTGAAAGTAGTGCATCTTCCCTTGAATACCCTTTAATCTTTTTACCAAATTCTATAATTCCTTCTTCTATTGAACTTGCAACTATCCCAGGCAGCACTGCCTTTACATTAGCAAGGCTGTATTCTCCCTTAATACCAGGCATTATCTCTCCAAAACCTGTGCTTTTTACATTATTACAAAAATCTGCAAAAAGCTGTACAGGAACCTTACCACCTGCCTGTTTATATGCTTCTTCTTCCCATCTACGCTGGAACTCTATCCCTGCAAGTGCCCCTTCCTCTCCAAAATCTTCTGGTGAAACAGTAACTACTATAGCACTGTTTATATTCCTGCCATCACGTGCATAATTACTCATGCCATTAACTGCAAGCTTTCCTGGCTCTGATGATGCATTAACAACATAACCGCCTGGACATGTACAGAACGAATATACCCCACGTCCTGCCTTGGTAGTATGTGCCAGCTTATAACTTGCAACTGGCAGCTTCTTATACAAATTGCCATACTGGTTATAACCAACCATATCCTGTGGATGTTCTGCACGCACTCCTATGGCAAATGGCTTAGGTTCCATATACAGCCCGCTATAATTTAACTTATAAAATGTATCACGGGAACTATGGCCTGTTGCAAGTATAAGGTGTGAACAGTTTATTTCTTCTTCTTTACCATTCCGTAATATTTTTACACCTGTTATACATCCATCTGCACATATAACATCTTCCATCCTTGTGCCAAAATCTACTACACCACCAAGTTTTATAATCTCTTTACGTATATTTTTTACAACATCTTTAAGCCTGTCTGTGCCAATATGCGGCTTCTGCAGGTATAATATTTCAGAAGGTGCACCAAATTCTACAAATGTTTTTAACACCTTATGGTTATAACCATCTTTATCTTTAATCAAAGTATTTAATTTACCATCTGAAAATGTACCTGCACCTCCTTCTCCAAACTGTACATTACACTCAGGGTCTAAAGCACCACCATTCCAGAAACTTTCCACTTTCTTCTGGCGTTCTTCCACATCCTTTCCCCTCTCAAGCACAACAGGCACTAAACCTGCCCTTGCAATCACAAGTGCAGCAAACAGGCCTGCTGGTCCCATCCCGGCAATAACTATGTTTTTGCCATTATCCCTTTTAATTACACCTGCATCAGGCAAAATCACTTTTTCTTTCCTGTCTGGCACCAGGACAGCATTATTCTTCCCATACCGTTTAACTGCTTTCTGCTCATCCTTACAACAGAATTCTGCCTGGTATATATAATTAATATCATCCTTTTTCCTGGCATCTAATGATTTCTTCTTTATCTCAAAATTATTTATTTCTTCCTTTTGTACTCCCAGCTTTTTGGAAACAGCCGACAATACAAGCCTTTCCTCTGCCTCTGTAATAATGCCGTTTTTTATGCCTTTCCCTCCAGAAGCCTTTATAACATCCACAACTGGAACCTTTATCTGTGATACTTTTACCATAAAACCCTCATTTCTGCAAGATAACACACTATCTAATCTGCTTATCCAAATAATAACATTATATATGCCATATCCATATATGTAAAGCCAGAATTAACGCAGGTTCCAATGTACAGGAATCCATTATTCCATAACGTTGGTAATTATGGAACTGTACCAACGGATGTAAAATGGATGATGGACATTATAGAAACCATACATATCCACATATATAAAAAATAAAAAATGTATAATACAGATATAATTAGTTAAAAATAGTGATTGCATTACAAGGCATTTCTGATTATACTAATTAATAGCTACTGTCCGGAACTATCCGGCTGTTACTATATTACATATCATAGGAGGAATTATCAATGAAAGAAAAAGTTATTCTTGCTTATTCCGGCGGACTTGACACAACAGCCATAATCCCCTGGTTAAAAGAAAATTATAATTATGAAGTTATCTGTGTCTGCATTGACGTAGGACAGGAAAGCGAGCTGGATGGCCTTGAAGAAAGAGCTAAAGCATGTGGCGCTGCAAAGTTGTATATTGAAGATGTTACAGATGAATTCTGTGATGAATATATCGTTCCTTGTGTCCAGGCAAATGCAATTTATGAAAACAAATATCTGCTTGGAACATCTATGGCACGTCCTCTTATTGCTAAAAGGCTTGTTGAAATTGCACGTATTGAAGGCGCAAGTGCTATATGCCATGGTGCAACCGGCAAAGGAAATGACCAGGTACGCTTTGAACTTGGAATTAAGGCTCTTGCCCCTGACTTAAAGATTATCGCTGCATGGAGGGATGACAAGTGGACTATGGATTCACGTGAGTCTGAAATTGAATACTGCAAAGCACATGGAATTAACCTCCCATTTTCTGCTGATAACAGCTACAGCCGTGACAGGAACTTATGGCATATAAGCCATGAAGGCTTAGAACTTGAAGACCCAGCCAATGCCCCTGACTACAGCCATCTCCTTGTACTTGGCACAACACCAGAAAATGCCCCAGAGGAAGGCGAAACAATTACAATGACATTTGAACAGGGTATACCAAAATCAATTAATGGCAAAGAAATGAAAGTTTCTGATATTATCCGTACTTTAAATACACTGGGGGGCAAACATGGAATTGGAATTATTGACATCGTAGAAAACCGTGTAGTTGGCATGAAGTCACGTGGTGTATATGAAACACCAGGCGGTACAATACTTATGGAAGCACACCAGCAGCTTGAAGAATTAATTCTTGACCGTGACACATATACAGCTAAAAAAGATATGGGCAATAAATTTGCAGATATTGTATATGAAGGAAAATGGTTTACACCTCTGCGTGAAGCAGTACAGGCATTTATTGAATCAACACAGAAATATGTTACTGGCGAAGTTAAATTTAAACTTTATAAAGGCAACATAATAAAGATGGGCACAACTTCACCATACTCATTATATAGTGAGTCTATTGCATCATTTACAACTGGTGAACTTTATAACCATAAAGATGCAGAAGGATTTATAAACCTCTTTGGACTTTCATCCAAAGTACGTGCAATGAAACAGGGTCCATTTACAGAATTAAAAGATAAGTAAAAAATTATTTTATAATGTTTTAAACTGGGCAGAAGGCAGATAATTATTTTATCTGCCCGCATCCCACACCATGTTTCATTTTACAGAAAGGCCGCCATTAAATTTTTCACATAAAAGATTAATACATTTATTCCATATAACAAATCACTTTTTAAAAATTTCTAAACGCCTTTTACCTATATTATGCTTTTCAATTCTTGTCCATCTGTTACTCCCTGTTTTTTGGCTCTTATCCATACAAACAGCCAAAATTGTTTTAGGATGTGATATTTTCCATAGTTGTTCTAACATAGCACTTAACCCTGTTTCTTCAGTCCAGTCTACTAAATTTCCATATGGTACATCTGTTATAATTATATCTGGCTTTATATCTGGCAAAGCTTTTGTGCAATCTGCTTTAAATACCTCTGCTGTTATTTCTTTTTTTATCCTGTCATATATTTTCCCACAACTCACCAATGCTTCTAAATTTGACTTTTTACCATACATTTCATAGAGATGCTTGATTTCCTGCTTACGCTTCATCAATCCAGAATAAGTTAATAGTCCTAAATTCTTTTTTGCGGATTCAAGCATTCTATCATCCACATCACTTGCATATATACTGCCAATGCTTAAATTATCAAACATACCAAGTACAGTAAGGGCGTATCCCCCTCCGCAACAAGGGTCATATACTATAATATTTTCCTTCTTATCCAAATAACTTTTTGCCCGTCCATACATCTCATTCAATAGCCTGACAGGGAAATTAGGAATTCCTTTCCCGCTATAGATAACCCGTCCACTGCAATAATCTTCAAAATTATCATTTGGACAATACAAATATTCCATATCTTTTTCCTTTTCAGTGATTGTATCATTAAATTATGGTTTGCCAGATTGTTTAACGTCATTATTCTACCACAAATGCACACACAATTCCATTAAATTCTGTTTAACCCCATGATAAGCACATATATTCCAGAATTATATTAATACCTTTCATTTTTCATTCTTTCTACAATGCTTTCTTTCTGCAACAGCTTTATACCATAATATACCAGTATATATTGTACTGCAAATATTGCCACAATATATAATAATATTGGAATCCATGGAAATGAATATAACATATCCATACCCATCTGTATATAAGCCATTACAAGCGCATATCCAAGCATACTGCCAAAAACCAATGTACATACCACCGATATGCTTGTATAATGTAGCATTTCCTTGTTAATCATCTTTTTAAGTTGTCCATTTGACATACCAACAGCCTGCAGAATTCCAAATTCTTTTTTACGTGAATATAAATTTGTAATAACTGTATCAACAAGGTTAATAATACCAAATAACACAATAAAAGCAGCTAATGTATAATATATAATTTTTTCAGAAAAAAACTCTTTCTCATAATATTCCCTGTTCTCAGCTTTGGAATCAAGATATAAGTTTTCTTCCATATCATATAATTCCTGTAAAATTATACCTACATTCTTTGACAGCCCTTCTTCTGTAGCAATCTCATATCCATATATAGCATTCCTGCCTGCCCACTGGTCCATAACAGTATCTGGCATCATAAAGGAACTTCCTGAAAGTGATATTGGCATATGTTTTGTCTTATTTTTCCTGCTCCATGAAGTAGTCTTTACAACAGCAATAACTGGAAGTTCTGTCTTTTTCTTCTGTCCATCCCCGTCATAATAAATTACAGGTACCATGTCTCCTGCTGACAATGGGTTCTTTTGTAGCATTTCATAATAATCATTTACTACAACAAGGCCTGGCTTTTTTAAAAGTTCTTCATATGAATCTGGGCCTTCATACTCCATTTCTTTTAAAAGCTCAAAATCTTCTTTTGAAATTCCATTTAAGCCTGCCGGGCGTTCTTCTCCCCACAATGTTGTAGAAACTGTTATCCAACGCCATGGCTGTACTTTTGTAACACCCTCTATGCTTTCAATCTCTGCCTGTAATTCTTCTCCCATAATGTTTTCCGCCTGTAATAGTGCAAACATTTTCATACGTCCATCAAGGCTTGTATCATTGCCAAAACCTGACATTTCATTAATTGACAGCTTGTATTCCCCTCCTGGAAAAGAATACTCTACACTTGCTGCTGGGTCATATGACATAAGATAACTTGCAATAGTTCCAAGCAACACCCCTGCAAGTGCCAGCGAACACATAGTCCAGGCACTTTTCTTCTTACTTCTTTTCAGGTTAAGTACTGCCAGATACCCAGGGGTAAGACTGTGCTGTATATGCTTTTTTTCTTGGATTTCTGCTGTTATATATCCTGTATATCCAAGTGCTGCAACTGGAGAAGCTTCTGATGCAATTTTTCCTGGTTTCCTTACAGACAAGCCAACAAATATAAATTCCATAAAAGCACATACAAATGCTGCAATAAAAAAGTTATAAATACTAAATCCGCCTGGAATCATTACATAGCCCATAATACCTCCTGCAAAGAGTCCTGTAATAATCCCTTTAAGCGCAATAAACATTCCTTCCCATATAACCAGGCTTTTCACCTGTTTTTTTGTCATTCCCATTGTCCTCATTTGTCCATATTCCTGTACCTTGCCAGTTATAGAGATATAAAAAATATTATATATAACAATGCCTGATGATATTAACACTAGCAAAACAACAAAAACAAGAGTAATTATATCTTCTTTTCCAAGTTTTGACATTTCTGTATGCATAAAAAATGTATCACTTAATTCTATCTTGTCCTCTTGGATTTCTGCAGATGCTGCTATTCCAGCTGCCTTTTTATAAGCGGTGTCTTTATCCATATACAATGCACCTTCCATATTGGCAATAGCATCTACTTCTTCCTTATCCTTTCCAGACAACATTATTGCACAAGGCAGGGAGACATAAATTTCCTGGCTGTTTTTAGCTACAGAATGTATATCCAGGACAGCAGAAAGCTTATAATCCCTTACTACTTTATCTCCCAGGTCCAGCTGTATTATATCACCTGGTTTAGCCTGTGGCATCCCAGTTCTTTCAAGATATTCCTGTGATACCATAATTTCATTGCCAGCTAAAGGGAGGTTTCCATTATAAGAAATTTTATTTTTCTCCATAAAAGCTTCATCTTGCCATGAAACTTTTAAACGTGTATTTCCAACCTTTGCAGAACCCACTATAACAGACAGTCCTGTCCACTTAATCCTTGTATCATTTTTTAATGTTTCTGCCTGTAATAATGTAATATCCTTATAAGAAACCTGTGTAGCCTCTTTGGCAAGCCTGAGATTTTCTTCTTTAGTTCCCAATATATATAAAATAAATGCAAACATCAATGCTGTTGAAAACACAATAGTTATATACGCAAAAAAATCCCTTCTCCTGCTGTTTTCATGGTTCTTCTTAGCAATTCTGCGTATAACAACCTTATTATAATTACTGTCCATTCCCATCAGGCCCACCTGCTTTCTGCAATTTTTCCATCTTCTATATGTACAATATTTCTGGCAAGCTGTGCAATTTCTTCATTATGGGTAATCATAATAATTGTCTGCATAAAGTGCATACCCATATGTTTTAAAAGTCCAAGTACATCCTGGCTGGTGCGGCTGTCCAGATTTCCTGTAGGTTCATCTGCAAGAAGAATAGAAGGTTTCGCTGCCAGTGCCCTTGCAATCGCAACTCTTTGCTGTTCACCACCAGAGAGCTGGTTTGGCATACGGTTTATCTTTTTTTCCAAGCCAATCATTTTAATAATATCCATAATAAAACTATGGTCTGCCTTATTGCCATCAAGCTCTATTGGCAATACAATATTTTCATATACACTTAAGACAGGCACTAAATTATATGCCTGGAAAACAAATCCTATCTGCCTGCGGCGGAATATTGCCAGTTCATCATTATCCATTTGTGACAATTCCCTGCCTGCAATATTTACACTTCCTTCTGTAGGCGTATCAAGCCCGCCAATTATATGGAGCAGTGTGGACTTTCCACTGCCACTTGAACCAGTTATAGCAGTAAAGCTTCCCTGTTCCACAGACAAATCAACACCATCCAGGGCTTTGACAAGAACTTCCCCATTGTTATAGTACTTTTTCAATTCCTTTACACTTAAAATAATCATAATATTTCCTCTTTTCCTATCTTTTATTTATTCAGGTATGTCCGGAAATAAAACATTATACAAAGCAGCCAGATATGGCAGTTCCCAGACATGCTGCAGGTTCTTATGGCAAAACTCCACACGCCTTAGTAATATAATCTTTCTTACTAAAACCATGTTAGCATTATAATGTCCCAAAACTATCTCAAAACGGAAAAAAAATATATCAATTTTGTAATATTTTATCCCATTATAGAAAACCACATTTATATAGCTGCCAGGAGTGTACAAAGAGTTTATAAATTTATATTTTTATTTGGCAAAAAGATAGAAAAACTGCTTCCTTTTTCTGGAACAGACCTTGCAGTTATATACCCTCCCTGTTTCTCAAGAATTTCTTTAGTAATATATAATCCAATACCTGTACCAGGTTCTTTACAAACTTTTTCCTCTCTGTAAAATCTTTTGAAAATATCACATTGGTGTTCTGGCATTATTCCAATGCCTGTATCTGTAATCTGGATTTTTGTGTAAAACTGCATTATCTCTGCCATAACTACAATCCTGCCATTGTCTGGTGTGTATTTCACAGCATTATCTAATACATTAAATATAGCCTCCTCTGTCCATTTAGAATCCAAAAAAAGACACAATTCCTCTGGACAATGCACCATATGCACCAACTTAATTACACTTCCATAATAAGACGTTTTCTGATATAATAA
>ERZ778514.2383-NODE-2383-length-11998-cov-7.686176_pt1 | contig 11998 bp, 9 predicted proteins | sample MGYA00510344_ERZ778514 | MGnify/ENA primary metagenome ERZ778514 (study PRJEB29527, sample SAMN07138968) | mouse gut metagenome | material: feces | host: mouse | place: China:Nanjing | collected 2016-01-25 ... | reverse complement strand
GCTCTTGTGCTGTGGGGAGCCGACCGTCTTACCGACGGGGCAACGGCTTTGGCGCAGCGTATGAATGTTCCTCAGATAGTCATCGGACTGACAGTGGTTGCAATGGGCACGTCCATGCCCGAGTTTTTTGTCAGCATGGTGTCGGCTATAAAAGGCACTCCCGACCTTGCCGTGGGCAATGTCGTGGGCAGCAACATCTTCAATACGATGTTTATCGTGGGCATTTCGGCAGCCGTGGCACCGATGGCGATAAGCCGCTCTGCTGTCAGGAAGGATATTCCGTTTGCCGTTGTCGCCACGCTGATGCTTTCCGTCATGTGCATGGACGGCAACATATCGCGTACCGATGCCGGCATACTGTTTGCCCTGTTCATCGTCTTTATGGTCTATACGCTGCGTCTTGCACGCAAGGGGGCTGTCGATGTGGAGGAGAAAAAGAAGGAAGACCTGTCTGTCGTGATGTCTTCCGTGTTTATCATCGTGGGGCTTGCCTGCCTGATAGGCGGAAGCAACCTGTTTGTAAACGGTGCGTCAGCCATAGCAAAGGCTCTCAACGTGAGCGATGCCGTCATAGGTCTTACGGTCGTGGCAATGGGCACGTCGCTGCCCGAGCTTGCCACCAGTGTTGTTGCCGCACGCAAGGGGCGCAGCGCAATGGCTATGGGTAACGTCATTGGCAGTAATGTCTTCAATATCCTCATGATACTTGGCGTTACCGGTATGATAACTCCCATGCAGATAGAGGGCATAACGATGACCGACATGGGTGTGATGCTCGTCGGCATGGTGCTTGTGTGGATGTTCTCATATACCAAGTATAAGGTGGCACGTTGGGAAGGTTTCGTCCTTGCGGCGATGTTCGTCGGCTACATGGCTTGGCTCGTAAGCAATATTTAATCGTTGCCTGCGGCATGTGGCGGCATGTGGTTGAATATCCATTCAGATGTCACTTTTTTATTAAAACGTCGCTTTTCAGATGTCACTTTTTTATGATTTAACAATTCTTACGGTACTACTTTTTTTATTATTCGGACTTTTGTGCTATCTTTGTATTTAAATAAAACGTTATGGCACAATATTTTACACGTCAGATAGACAAATATCTTAATGAGTGGAAAGGCGACAGGTACAGGAAGCCTCTTTTGATAAGAGGTGCCCGCCAGATAGGGAAGTCGTCGGCAGCACGTAATTTCGGCAAAACGTTCAAGTATTTTGTCGAGATTAATTTAGAGCGTGAACAGGATTTGAAAGAACTGTTCGGCAAGAATATAGACGTGAAGAAGATATGCAGCCGGTTGAGTGTTTTGAAGCAAATACCTATTGTGCCTGGTGAGACCTTGTTGTTTATTGATGAGATACAAGAGTCTGAAAGGGCTATAGCTTCATTGCGTTATTTCTATGAAGATTATCCCGAACTGCATGTCGTTGCAGCCGGTTCGCTTTTAGAGTTTGCTCTTCGCGAGTTGTCTTCTTTCGGTGTTGGCAGGATAACTTCTGTGTACATGTATCCTTTTTCGTTCGATGAGTTCCTGCGTGCGACAGGGCAAGGCATGCTTGCAGATTATAAAATGAATGAGGCAAGTTGCACAAATCCCCTGCCGCAGTCATTTCACGATAATCTTGTCGACAGTCTGCGTGCCTACTATCTTATTGGTGGCATGCCTGAGGCGGTAAGGTATTGGCAAGAGACTCACGACATGCTTCATGTATCAAGAATACACAACAACATAATAAATACTTATCAAGACGACTTCAGCAAGTATAAGAGCAGGATATCACCGTTGCTTTTGCGTAACACTCTGCTTAGCGTTGCAAAACAGGCGGGAGGCAAGTTTGTATATTCGCAAGTGGAGAATGGCACAAACACAGGAAAGGTGAAAGAGGCTTTGCAGTTGTTGGCGCTTGCCGGAATTGTCATTCCGGTAACACACACAGCAGCTAATGGAATACCTTTGGGAGCTGAGGTTAATACAAAATTCCAAAAATATCTTCTTGCCGACATTGGCTTGATGCAAGCCATGTTGAAGCTTTCAGCGAGCGACCTGTTGTTGTCCAGTGATGTTGATTTTGTGAACAAAGGCGGTATGGCAGAGGTCTTTACCGGTTTGGAACTTATAAAATATTCCTCACCCTTTGTCCCGCCGGAGCAGTTCTACTGGCAACGATTGGAGAAAGGAACGCAGTCGGAAATCGACTATATCATCGAACAAAACCAACAAATAATACCTGTTGAAGTAAAAGCAGGCACGCGCGGTTCAATGCAAAGCCTTAGGATTTTTATGAATTTAAAACATTCGACGTTTGGAATACGCACCTGTTTGGAAAACTTTGGCTGTTACGACAATATCAAAGTGTATCCTCTTTATGCAATAAGTAGCTTTGCAAGCGAGGCGGAATGACATGCGTCTGACCGTTTTTTATATTCCTTGTTATATCACGAACCACCCGTAGAGGGTGGTTCGTGCCCTTGTCAGCCTCACTTTGTCTAATATCCCGGGTTCTGTTTCAACCTCGGTGTTGTGTATATTTCGCTCTGCGGTATAGGCATCAGCAGCTCATGCTCTTCACATCCAGCCACGTCTTGCGCCTGCATAGTACGTTTCAGCATAAGCCAGTAGCCCCAATATTGCTTTTTGTTTTTCCATCTGCCAATAAGCAGAGATGTTTCATCGGCATCTTTCAGATTTGTTTCTTGAAGCAACAAGCGTTTTTTATCTCCTGCTGTTTTATAAGCGGATATTGTCTGTCTGAGACGATCAGAACCCGTACAGCTCTTTCAGTTTTTCGCCCAGCTTTTCGCCGCGCAGGTCTATGGCGATAATCTTGCCCTCCTTGTCAAGAAGTATGCTTGACGGTATGGAGCTGATGCCGTAGATATCTTTGCCAGCCGACTTCCAGCCCTTCAGGTCGCTAAGTTGCGGCCATTTCATGTTGAGGTTCTTTATCGCCGCTTCCCATGCCTCAGCTTTGGTGTCGAACGATATGCCGACGATTTCAAAACCCTTTGAGTGGTATTTCTCGTAGTTTGCCACCACGTTGGGCATCTCTCCGCGGCACGGACCGCACCAGCTTGCCCAGAAGTCAATCATCACGTAGTTGCCTTTTCCGCACCATTCGCTCAGCCTGCGTTCCTTTCCGTTGTCGTCGTTCATCGTTATGTCCGTGAACATCTTGCCCGGTCTGCGCAACTCGTATGATGCCAGCAACGCCTTCGGCTGCTTCATCTGCGCGTGGCTGTAATACGGTGCCGTCTCCGGCAGCAGCGCCTTCAGCTCGTCGTACGACAGTTCGTACATTATGTTATTGATGAATACAGCCGGGATGAGGTTGTCTTTATTTTCGTTGATGATTTTCATCTGGAAATCCGTAAATTCGTTGTCAACCTTTTCAAACTCGGCTACAATAGCCTTTATTTCATCAGCATTGCTGCCGTCGTTCTTTTTTCCGGCTTCATTGTATTTCTCGCGCAGGTCGCCCATCTTTGACATGTAAGTGTTGTAAAGAGGCATATACCCGCCAAGTTTTGCGTTCACTTCCGAGCCTTTCAGCGTTTCCTTGTCCATGTCAACCTCTACCGGCGTGCCGTCGCAGAAAAACATCATTATGTTGTTGTCAGTGGCAACGGCAAGCAGGGTGTTGGCATTCTTCTTTCCCGAAAAAGCAAACCTGCCGTCTTTAACGGCTGTGCTGTCAATGTCTTTCCTGTCATCCCTGTTTATGAGATAAGCCATTTTTGTGCCAGCCGGTGCCGTCCCTTCAATATTGAATACGGTGTCTTGCGCATTTGCGGCAAGAGTGCCGAGTGCCATTACGGCGAATGATAAAAGTCTTTTCATCTGTTGTCTCTTTTTGTTATGTTAATACAGCAAAGGTAAATATTAAATGTATAATTAGGAATAAATGCGATGCAAAAACACCGTCTGTTGAGTTTTTTTATTAATTTTGCCCCCATATTAACAACAGAGTGCTTGGTAAACCTCTTTAAAAACAAGAACAATGAGAAAAAGACAGGACAATGTGAGTGTGCTGTTCATGCTTTTCAGCATACTCTTCTGCGTTTGCCTTATAACGGCAAACGTGCTTGAGACAAAGCAGATTTCTTTCGGATTTGTCAACATCACAGGCGGACTGCTGGTCTTCCCCGTCTCCTATATCATCAACGACTGTGTGTGCGAGGTGTGGGGATTCCGCAAGGCGCGGCTGCTTATATGGACCGGCTTTGCCATGAACTTTATCTTCGTGATGTTCGGTGCGCTTGCCGATGCCATTCCCGGTGCGCCTTATTGGGACAACGATGCGGGCTTCCATTCGGTCTTCGGTCTTGCCCCGCGCATTGCCGCCGCGTCGTTCGTGGCGTTTCTCGCAGGCTCTTTCATCAACGCATACGTTATGAGCCGCATGAAACTGTCGTCGGGCGGCAGGCATTTCTCTGTCCGTGCCGTTGTCAGTACGGTATTCGGAGAGACTGCCGACTCGCTGATTTTCTTTCCCCTTGCTTTGTGGGGCGTCATCCCGGCATCAGAGATGCCCTCGCTTATAGTGTCGCAGGTTGTGCTCAAGACGCTGTACGAGATACTTGTGCTGCCCGTAACCATACGTGTGGTGCGTAAGACAAAGGAGTTTGAAGGCACCGATGTCTATGATGAAGGTATAAGTTATAATATCTGGAAAATATTCAATATATGACAAGAAACAATGAAAACCGCAGGGAAGAGGGGCTGAAGGCGCTCGGAACTGCAACGGAATATGCAGACGACTATGCGCCTGAGGTGCTCGAGACATTCACCAACAAGCATCCCGGCAACGACTATTGGGTGCAGTTCAACTGCCCGGAGTTTACATCTTTGTGCCCAATTACAGGGCAGCCCGACTTTGCCGAGATACGTATACAGTATGTTCCGGGAGAGAAAATGGTGGAGAGCAAGAGTCTTAAACTCTATCTGTTCAGCTTCCGTAATCACGGTGATTTCCACGAAGACTGCGTGAACATAATAATGAAGGACCTCGTAAGACTGATGAATCCCAAGTATATAGAGGTGACAGGCATATTCACCCCGCGTGGCGGAATAAGCATATATCCCTTCGCCAACTACGGACAGCCCGGCACAAAGTATGAGAAACTGGCAGAACACAGGTTTATGAATCATAATATGTAAGGGAAGTTGAAGAAGTGATTTCGGAAGTTAAAGAAGTTAAGGAGGAAGTTAAAGAAGTTAAAGACGATAGTGTGGCATGCCGTATATTCAAATAACAGACATTTGTCCTTAACTTCTTTAACTTCCTCCTTAACTTCTTTAACTTCCCAAAAATATAATATTCTTGTTTATGAATACCCGTATTTTCGTCTTATTGTCTGCTGTACTGATGCTTTCCATGTCTGCCGTTGCGTCAGAAGGGCAATACGATGCGCCGCGCAAGAAAGTGGCGGTGGTGTTGAGTGGCGGCGGTGCCAAGGGCATGGCGCACATCGGTGCGTTGCGTGTCATAGAGCGTGCAGGCATACCGATAGACTATATTGCCGGAACATCTATGGGAGCAATCGTCGGAGGATTGTACTCCATTGGATATGATGCCGGTATGCTCGACTCTTTGGTGAGGGTGCAGAATTGGAAGTTCCTGCTGTCAGACAACGCGGATATCCAAGGCAGAAGTCTCGAAAAAAGGCAGAAGCAGCATACATATATACTGTCCAAGCCTGTCACGTCTGCGCTCAAGGACAATGTTGCGGCTGGCGGACTGATACAGGGCACCAACCTCTCAACCCTCTTTACACGTCTTACCACGGGATATCACGACTCGATATGCTTTGACAGCCTGCCCATACCGTTTGCCTGTGTGGCAACAAACATAGTGGATAATACGGAGTACGATTTCAGAAGCGGCAGCCTTGCAACGGCAATGCGTGCCAGCATGTCTATTCCCGGAGCCTTCACGCCGGTGCGTCTGGATACGCTTGTGCTTGTCGACGGCGGACTGCGCAACAACTATCCGGCAGACTTGGCAAGGCGTATGGGTGCAGATATCATAATAGGAGTGTCGGTTCAAGGACCGGCACGTACGGCAGACGAGCTTTATGGCGGTGCAAGCATACTGTCGCAGATAATAGACGTAAACTGCAAGAACAAGTATGATGAGAACTGGGCAATGACCGATGTGCCCATAAAAGTCGATGTAAAGGGATATTCGGCTACAAGCTTTAACAAGGCTGCTATAGACACCCTGATACGCAGGGGCGATAGCGCCGCGATGGAGCAGTGGCACGAGCTGATGAAGATAAAGCGCAGTCTGGGGCTTCCCGACGATTATATGCCCCTGCATAAGGGTACGGTAGGAACATCCCTGATGCCGTCGAAGTTTAAGTTGTCGGCTGTGGAGTTTGATAATGTGGATGACTATGACAGGCGGTATATCGTCTCTAAATATAATATAGGTACGTCAGACAGCATATCCTCCGCACAGATAGAAAAGGCGGTTGTGGCGATGTATGCCGACTTGATGTATACGGATGCCGGCTATAGCCTTGTAAGGAAAGGAGGGGGATATGTCCTCCGCATAACGGCAAAGTCGAAGAAAGTAAGCGACATTAACCTCGGTGTGCGCTTTGACACGGAAGAGAAAGTCGCTTTACAGGGCAGCATGTCATATCGGGTGCGTGCAAAACTGCCTGTAAACCTTGCACTCACCGTAAGGCTCGGCAAGCGCATAATGTCGCGGATAGATGCAGACGTGATGCCGCTGAGGTTCAGCAAGCTGGGGTTGTCGTATGTCTTCAGGCACAACGACATAAACATATACAGCGGCGGAAGCCGTGATTATAATTTCACATACAATCACCATTCGGTAAGGCTGAGGCTGTTTGAGGCTGAGGCAAGGAATATCCTGATAAGTCTTGGTGCCCGCTGGGACTACTATAAATTCCATGATGTGCTTAAGGGAGAGAATGCCGACGGACATGAACTTGGCGGAAGCCGTTTTTACAGCTATCATCTCAGGACGCACTATGACTCGGAAGACCAGTGGCTGTTTACCACGCGCGGTGCCAAGTTTGAGGCAGGATACGGGTATTATACGGACAACTTTGCCGATATGGGCGGTCATAAGGGGATAAGCATTGCCGATGTCATGTGGCGCATGTCATTCCCTTTGAACAGCAAGATTGCCATACAGCCCATGCTCTACGGGCGCCTGATAGCGGGAGGCAACGTGCCCATGATAATGCGAAACGCCATCGGCGGCAACCGTTTTGCCAACTGGCTGGAGCAGCAGATGCCCTTCTCCGGAGTGGGCAACGTAGAGTTTGCCGACAACATGTTCGTTGCATGCAGGCTCAGGACGCAGTATCGTATGACGGAGAACAACTATTTCATGCTCTGTTTAGCCGCCGCACAGGAAAGCAATAAGTTTTCCGGAGTGTTCGACCACGGACCTGTTCTCGGATGCAGCCTTTCTTATTACTACAACACAATATTGGGACCGCTCGGTGTGACGGCAGGCTATTCCGGCAGGACCGGGAAGCCCGACCTGTACGTAAGTTTCGGTTTCGATTTCTGATGCTGTCCGTGCGGCTCCTGATATCGTGTCTTAGGTGTCCTGAATGTTTAAATGCAATAATGTAATAATTTTCTTATAAATATACATGCGGTAAATAAAAAATAGTTATTTTTGCAGATATAGAAAAACACTGTCAACTATTTAACTGTTTAAGAAATGAAAAAGAGAATTCAGTTCAGCCTTGTCTACAGGGACATGTGGCAGGCTTCCGGCAAGTTTCAGCCGCGTAAGGACCAGTTGGAGCGTATCGCCCCGGCAATAATAGACATGGGTTGCTTCTCTCGTGTTGAGACAAACGGAGGGGCTTTTGAGCAGGTTAACCTGCTTGCGGGCGAAAATCCCAATGACGCCGTAAGGGCTTTTTGCAAGCCTTTCAACGATGCGGGCATAAAGACACACATGCTTGACCGCGGGCTTAATGCGCTGCGCATGTATCCCGTGCCCGACGATGTGCGCCGCCTTCAGTACAAGGTGAAGCATGCACAGGGCGTGGACATCACGCGTATATTCTGCGGCCTGAATGATGTACGAAACATAATACCAAGTATAAAGTGGGCACTCGAGGCAGGCATGACACCGCAGGCAACGCTGTGCATAACAACATCTCCTGTGCATACCGTTGAGTATTACAGCGACATTGCCGACAAGCTGATTGCCGCCGGTGCAACGGAGATATGCCTTAAAGACATGGCTGGCATAGGGCAGCCGGCAATGCTCGGAAAGCTTACGAAGGCTATCAAGGACAAGCATCCTGACATCATAATACAGTATCACGGACATTCCGGACCGGGACTTTCCATGGCGTCTATTCTCGAAGTGTGCAACAATGGTGCCGATGTGATAGACACGGCAATGGAACCCCTGTCGTGGGGAAAGGTCCATCCGGACATTATATCGGTGCAGAGCATGTTGAAGAACGAGGGATTTGACGTGCCCGAGATAAACATGAACGCCTATATGCACGCACGCTCTATGACGCAGGAGTTTATAGACGAGTGGCTGGGCTACTTCATCAACCCCGGAAACAAGCACATGAGTTCGCTGCTGCTTGGCTGCGGGCTGCCAGGCGGCATGATGGGAAGCATGATGGCAGACCTCGCAGGCATACACCGCTCAATCAATTCCATACTGAAGAGCAAGGGACAGCCCGAGTATTCTACCGACGACATGCTCGTGAAGCTGTTCAACGAGGTTGAGTATGTGTGGCCGCGTGTTGGCTATCCGCCATTAGTGACGCCGTTCTCGCAGTATGTGAAGAACATAGCCCTGCTTAACCTCCTGACCATGGCACAGGGCAAGGGACGGTTCGTCATGATGGACGATGCCATGTGGGGCATGATACTTGGAAAGAGCGGAACCATACCGGGAACGATTGACGAAGAGCTTGTTGAGCTTGCCAAGAAGAAAGGATATGAGTTTACGGATGCCGATCCGCACACGCTGATACCCGATGCGCTCGACGGTTTCAGAAAGGAAATGGAAGACAACGGCTGGGACTGCGGACAGGATGACGAGGAGTTGTACGAGCTTGCCATGCACCCCGAGCAGTATCGCGACTATAAGAGCGGTATCGCAAAGAAGCGTTTCCTTGCCGACCTGCAGAAAGCAAAGGATGCAAGACTGGGGGCAACGCTTTCTCCGGAGGAGATTGCTGCGTTCAAGCATGCTAAGGCAGATGCCATTGTCGCTCCTGTAAAGGGACAGATATTCTTCGAGTTCGGTGGCGGAAGCGAGTGCGTGCCTTGCATAGAGCCGTTTATCGGCAGTGAATACAAAGAGGGCGACACCTTCTGTTACATACAGGCACCGTGGGGACAGATAATGCCTGTAAAGGCGTGTCTCGGAGGCAAGCTTGTGGAAGTTGCTGCCAAACAGGGCGCAAGGGTGAACAAGGGTGACGTTATCGGATATATAGAGAGAGAACACACGGAAGAATGATATATGGTGCCCCGGGGTGGCGTTATGGCAGCCCCGGGGTGTTTTGTCGTATTATGGACTGGGAAAAGGTTGTAGACAAATATTATGGTGATGACGCGGAACTGAGGGAAATACTTGTCCGTCACAGCAGTTCTGTGGCACGTAAGGCATTGCAGGCAGCCGGCACGCATCCTGAACTGGGGCTGGACCGCGACTTCCTGTATGAGGCGGCGATGCTGCATGACATAGGCATAATATATACGGATGCGCCGGGAATAAAATGCCATGGCACCGAGCCGTATATAAGGCACGGCATTCTTGGTGCGGATCTTCTGCGTAAGGAAGGGTATTCCGCGCATGCCCGTGTGTGCGAAAGGCACACCGGCGCGGGACTGTCTTTGGAGGAAATAGTGGGGCAGAACCTTCCTTTGCCGCATGTAAGCCTGTTGCCCGAAACAATGGAGGAAAAGCTTATATGCTATGCCGACAAGTTTTTCTCAAAGACACGTCTTGACACGGAGAAGACGGTAGGGCAGGTGGAGCGTAGTCTTGCAAAGTTCGGTGACGATGGTGTGGCGCGTTTCATGGAGTGGCAGCGTATTTTCGGTTGACGGTATTTATGGCGCAATGAAGAAAGATACGGTTAAGGAAGCATTGAGGTTTTGCATCGTCGGTGCAGTTGCCACGGCGATACACTATGGCGTGTATTTCCTGTTGCAGTTCAGTCTTGATGTAAATGCGGCATATACGGCGGGATATGTCGTCAGCTTCATCTTCAACTATATCCTTTCCGCCCGCTTCACGTTCAGGAAGAAGACTTCGGTGAAGAACGGCATAGGCTTCGGCGGGGCACATCTTGTGAACTATTTTCTTCAGGTAAGTCTTCTAAACATTTTCCTTTGGCTCGGCATAAGCCGCCCCTTGGCTCCCGTTCCGGTTTATTGCATAGCCATTCCCGTAAACTTCCTTATGGTGAGATTTGTGTTTGTAAGGAAAAGATAAATAAAACTTTCACTTTTTATAAGCCCTGTATCAGGAACGAAAAGCTGTGCTTCCTGGTGCAAAAGGCATAGCTTTACGCATCATAAAGCTATGCCTTTTCAATTATATAGATGCCAGTTACGATTTGTTACAAATGCCATGTGATATGTGATATATTGATATGGAGGGTATGTCAAGATTTCTCATACAGCGCCAAGTAGGGACATATTCTTGTATTTGTCCGCCAAACATCCATTGAATATCAGGATGTTACGAACGGACAAATACAAGAATATGTCCCTACGGGTTGGAAGAGTTGAGTTTTGATAAACCCTCATGCTGATATTTCGAAAAATAGTATTACATTTGTGGAAGATAAGGATGTGCTGCCGGCGTGGACGACAAAGAAACGCCGATAATGTAGGCACGGATAATCTGAATATAAATACCGGTTATGAGACACTTGTTCTATATATCTATATTTGTTTCTGTTTATATTATAGCGGCATGTTCCGGACATTCTTTCCGCCGTTCATTGCTTGTGGCAGACAGTATGTCTTCTGTTGACCCAAAATCTGCTGTCAGTTTGCTTGACTCAATACGTGGAGAGATGTCTTCTGCTCCAAAGTATGAGCGCATGTATTATCGGCTGTTATGCATAAAGGCGGCAGACAAGGCATATATACAGCATAAGTCGGACACGGCGATATTACCTCTGATAGAGTATTACGAGAAGCATGGGGACAAAAAGCTGTTGGCAGAAACGTATTATTACGCCGGAAGTGTTTACCGTGATATGAATGATGCTCCTATGGCTCTCGATTATTTTCAGAAAGCCTTGGACGTGATGCCTGAGGATGCTGATTTAGGATTAAAGAGTAATATATGTTATCAGATGGGGGACTTATTCTTACATCAATATTTTTATGATGAAGCGATAGAGATGTATTTGGAGGCTTATCATTATGATAGTATTGGCAAAGACATTACTGCGGCTGTTTCTTGTTTAGAAAGCTTAGGTTACACATATAATAAAAAGAAACAAAAAGACAGTAGCATTATTTATTATAATAAAGCTTATAACCAAGCACGTAAGAATCAAAACAAGAAGTTGGAGAAGTCTGTATTAGGACAAATGACATCTTTCTATATTGAAAACAAGGAATATGATAAAGCAAAAAATTGTCTCTTTCCCTTGTTGTATTCAGATACAATTAATATCATGACACGATATGCAATGGCATCAGATATTTATATGAATACAGAACAATATGACTCGGCAAAATATTATTGTAATATCCTTATAGAAAAAGGTTCTGTGTATGCTAAGCAGAATGCAAGTAGAAAGCTTATAAAAATTTATTTTAAGGAGGGGCTTTATGATGAAATGATAAAGTCTTTAGGCTTGTATGAACAGTATAGGGATTCTGTAAATAATATAACAGCTACAGAAAGTGTAGTACGTATGAATGCTATTTATAATTATCAAATACGTGAACCTTAATTCCGCAACACTTTGATTTAACTTTATTTATAAGTTCCTGAGCAA
>ERZ778514.2380-NODE-2380-length-12005-cov-4.241172_pt1 | contig 12005 bp, 11 predicted proteins | sample MGYA00510344_ERZ778514 | MGnify/ENA primary metagenome ERZ778514 (study PRJEB29527, sample SAMN07138968) | mouse gut metagenome | material: feces | host: mouse | place: China:Nanjing | collected 2016-01-25 ... | reverse complement strand
ATCCATTTGCTCCCAATTATAACGAATGGGCTTGCGGATTGCAAGGCACTCACGAAAAATCCGGTCCAAGCATTCCCAGTTTAAAATGCTTTCTGCAAAGAGCCTTATACCGGTCATTGCTTCCCAGCATGACCTGCGCCCCTTCCCGGACAATGCCGTTTTCGTTGTATCTGGCATTGCAGGTCGCTTTTTTTCCGCACCAGCACACCATCTTCAGTTCCTTGATGCAGTCCGCCACCGCAATCAGCCGTTCGCTTCCCGGAAACAGCCGATTCTGAAAATCCGCCCGAAGCCCGTAGCAGACCACCGGAACATCCATGCTGTCCACTATGTCGGACAGAAAATCCACCTGCTCCTTCGTCGCAAACTGCACTTCATCCACGACGATGCACTGATACTGCCGGATCTGGTCCTCTGTATATGTGATCAGGTCCTCTAAAAATACACACGTTTCACAAAGGCCGATCCGCGAACGGACAACTGCCGCTCCGTCCCGGGTATCCAGCTTCGGTTTGCACAAAAGCGCTTTCTGCCCTGCTTCCTCATAGTTAAATCTTGTCATCAGTGCATTCGCCGTCTTGGAGCTTCCCATGGCCCCATAGTAGTAATAAAGCTTTGCCACGTTTCTTCCCTCTTTCCCGGATTCTGATCTCTGTATAAAAAATCGCCAAATCATTCTGCACAATGATTTGGCGATACAATACCCATGCAGGAGATGGGACTTGAACCCACACATAGTCACCTACGTCAGATTTTGAGTCTGATGCGTCTGCCATTCCGCCACTCCTGCGCTCTTAACTTCTGTTAGTTTACCACAGGTCAAATGAAAGTGCAAGAAAAATTTTCCGGACGAACGGTTACTGTTCAGACACCTGCCGGTATTCAGCCTGCCATGGATATCTGTTCCTGAAAGACCCATGGAAGGGCTCCGGTCCGCAGGCGCGGTATTATCTGTTTTTATGATTTCAGCAGCTTCTTTCCGATCTCAAAGCAGTCAAAGGTTGCAAAATAATCATTCAGCGTTTCCGCACGGCGGATCAGCTGCACTTCTTTGTTTTCTTTCAGCAGAAGCTCTGCGGAACGGAGTTTTCCATTATAGTTATAGCCCATGGAATGCCCGTGTGCCCCTGCATCGTGGATGAAGAGATAGTCCCCCTTCTCGATCCTGGGAAGCTTCCGGTCCACTGCGAATTTATCACAGTTCTCGCACAGAGAGCCGGTTACATCATACAGATAATCGCAGGGCTCGTCCTCCTTGCCGAGCACCGTAATATGATGGTACGCGCCGTAGACTGCCGGACGCATCAGATTCGCCGCGCAGGCGTCTGTTCCAATATATTCTTTGTGAATGTGTTTTTCATGAATTGCCTGCGTCACCAGGGCGCCGTACGGTCCCATCATATAGCGGCCGAGTTCGGTACAGAGCGCCACATCTCCCATGCCGGCCGGAACCAGTACTTCCTCGTAGACCCTGCGCACGCCTTCTCCGATCACATGAATATTGTTCGGCTCCTGATCGGGACGGTACGGGATTCCAATACCGCCGGACAGGTTGATGAACGTAATATGGGCTCCTGTTTTCTCTTTTAATTTTACCGCCAGTTCGAACAGAACCTTTGCCAGCATCGGATAATATTCATTCGTCACGGTATTGCTGGCAAGAAATGCGTGGATGCCGAAATGCTTCACGCCTTTTTCCTTCATGATCTGAAAAGCCTTCGTGATCTGTTCTTCCGTCATTCCATACTTGGAGTCTCCGGGGTTGTCCATAATGCCGTTGCTCATTTTAAAATATCCGCCCGGATTGTAGCGGCAGCTCATGGTCTCCGGCAGATATCCGACCGATTTTTCCACCGCTTCGATATGCGTGATGTCATCCAGATTGATGATGCCGCCCAGCTTCTCACAGTATGCAAATTCTTCCGGCGGCGTATCATTGGAAGAAAACATGATCTCATGTCCGGTAATGCCCGCCGCCTCGGACAGCAAAAGCTCCGCCATGGAAGAACAGTCGCTTCCGCATCCGTATTCTTTTAAAATCTGCATCAAAAACGGATTCGGTGTTGCTTTTACCGCAAAATATTCTTTATAACCCGGATTCCAGGAAAACGCATCATACAATGCCTTTACATTTTCACGTATGCCCTTTTCATCATAAATATGAAACGGCGTCGGGTATGTCTTTACAATTTCTTCAATCTGTGCCTTTGTAACAAACGGTACTTTTTTCATCTGATTTTCACTCCTCCTGACTGCATAATCCGGAGTTATTATATTATAAGAATTCTTATATTACAATCTTTATTTTCACTCCTGCTCCTTTTTATATTCCTTTATGATCCAGGCTGAACCAGAATTCCACACCGTTTTCATAATTGACGGCACCATACTCCTGATGCATGGACTCCATAATCGCTTTCACAATCGACAGCCCCACGCCGCTTCCTCCGTATTCTCTGGTGCGCGCCTTGTCTACCTTATAGAATTTGTCCCATATTCTTCCGATATCCTGCTCCGGGATCGGAAGACCGGTATTAAACACGCCCACCCGGACCTTGTCTCCTTTTTCCTTTATTGTGATCTTGATAATATGCTCCCCTTCCACATGGTTCAGCGCATTGCTGATATAGTTATTCAGCACCTCCTGCAGCTTGTATTCATTTGCCCACACATGGACCGGTTCCGTCTGTTCGTAAATCAGCCTCACCTGCTTTTGTTCAAACAGGATCCGGGCGGACTGCAGCATGTTTTGGATCATCAGCGCAAGATCAAGACGCTCCATGGTGACAGCCTCATGTCCGAATTCCAGTTCATTCAAAGTCAGCAGGTTTTTCACCATCCGGTTCATCTTCCCCGCTTCATCCATGATGACTTCACAGTAGAAATCCCTGCTTTCCGGATCGTCGTTGATGCATTCCCTCAGCCCCTCTGCATATCCCTGGATCAGGGCGATGGGCGTCTTCAGTTCGTGAGACACATTGGATAGAAATTCCTTACGCATCTCGTCGTTTCTGGTCTTCTGTTCAATATCCCGGTGAAGTTCATTGTTCGCTGTTTTCAGTTCTGAGATTGTCTTTTCCAGCGCTTCTGAAAGCCGGTTCATATGATTGCCCAGAAATGTGATCTCATCCTCTTTTTTACCGGAAAATTTCACATCAAATTCCAGATTGCTCATCCGTTCTGACAATTTGGCCAGTTCCAGAAGCGGTTCGGCAAGCCGTTTCGCAAGCAGCTGAATGATCAGGGCGCCGATGACCAGCACGGAAAGTCCCACATACAGCAGAAAACGGTTCGCCAGCTGAACGCTTTCCCGGATCGGCTCCAGCGGCGAACGCATCAAGAACAGTTCCCCGTTCTGAAGCACCCCTGTCACTTCCACATATTCCATATTGGAATAGGAATCCTGGTTCATCCGAATGGTATAATATTCCTTCTCTTCCAGAATCTCGCCTTTTCCGCCGGGCGGGAACTGTCCGAACAGGTACATATAAAGTCTGCGGCGCATCAGCTCGTAATCTTTCATTGTATAGATCTTGACCTGTCCGCTGCTTTCCATAACAAACAGGCTGATATTATTCGTTTCACAGACGACTCCCAGCTGCTGCACGAATTCATCCTGATCCAGGGTACCTGTTCCGGAAGCATCATCCAGTCTCTGGTATGCCTCTTTCAGAACATCCTCCTTCTTCAGAACATAATATCTCTCCAGGAAAAAATTATTTGCCAGCCAGCAGGCGGCAAACGCTGCCAAAAGTACAATCGAAAACAGAATCGTCATCTTTTTCCGAATCGAATGTTTGATAAACCGCGGTCTTTTCTTTTTCCAGAACATTTCTGTTACCTCCCGATAACTTTTCCAGCCTGCCCCGGGATTTCCTCCTGACCGGCCGGTCGGCATCCTGCACTGCCCCTGCCGAAATTCAGAACCGATCATTGTTTCCATGCATTTTAACTGTATCGGCTTATTGTAACGCGGACAACTGAAAATTGCAAGGCTGCTCTTTCCGGGAAAGGAAAGCAATCCTCCTGATCGACGAATAAGACGTCAGAATAAAAAAAGGCGGAATCCCATGTACTCCGCCTTTTTCTTGTTATGTTACTGTTTTATATTCCCGTTTTAGTGAGAACAGAATTCTTCATTGTGAAGCAGCTTGTGCTCCTTGCCTTTCAGGAAGCCTTCATACAGCGAGATAATGGTCGGATTCTCGTCACATTTCTTGATGACAGAGATATTATCTGCATTGTAGATACCGGTCGTCCTTGCAGTCTTCGCCTTCAGGCCCTTCAGACGAGGCTGTCCGCCGCCCATGACGCAGCCGCGGCGGCATGCCATGACTTCGATGAGGTGATATTCTTTCTCACCGCTCTTTACCTGCTCCATCACGGTTCTTGCATTGGCAAGTCCGCTGACTACGCAGATCTTCACATCCATTCCATTATAAGGAATCGTGAATTCACGGATAAAATCATCATCACCGGCCTGACGGACGCCGCACTCTGCAATGCGGTCAAGCGTCGCCTTGTCATGTCCTTCCGTCAGTCTTCTGATAACTGCCTCGGTCACGCCGCCGGTCACACCGAAGATCACGCCGCCGCCGGAACCCAGGCCGAACGGTACATCGGAAGCTTCCGACTCCAGGTCAGCAAAATCAATACCGGTCGTCTTGATCATCTGTACCAGCTCTGTGGTTGTGATCACGTAATCGGTATCCTGCTCACCCTCGGTACAGCTGTTGGGACGTTTTGCTTCCATCTTCTTCGCCGTACAGGGCATAAAGGATACCATTACCGTCTTCTTGCCCTGTCCGTTTGCCGGATCGCGGAAGTATTCCTTCGCCACTGCGGACAGCATCCCCTGCGGGGAACGGCAGGTGGACACATTGTCTTTGAACTCCTCGAACTGATCGCCCACAAATTTCACCCATGCAGGGCAGCAGGAGGTAAGAAGCGGCAGTTTCCCGCCGTTCTTCACGCGGTCCAGGAACTCTGCAGACTCTTCCATGATGGTAAGGTCCGCACTGAAATTTGTATCATAAACCTCGTCAAAGCCCATTCTGTGAAGCACGCTGACGATCTTGCCCATGGTGCTTCTTCCTTTTGGAAGGCCGAAAGCATCGCCCACCGCCACACGGACAGACGGAGCAATCTGAGCCACGACGCGCACATCCGGATCTGCCAGAGCATCCCATACCGCATCCTTGTCGTCCTTGATGCTGATGGCGCCGGTCGGACAGAAGACACGGCATTGTCCGCAGTTCACACACTCGGTGGTTCCAATCTCACGGTCAAATGCTGGCATAACCATGGCGTCCGATCCACGATGCGCAAATCCGAGAGCGCCTACGCCCTGCAGTTCGCTGCAGACACGCACACAGTTGCCGCAGAGAATACATTTGTTCGGATCGCGGATAATGGAAGGCGAACTGAAGTCCAGCGGACGTTCTTCCCGGTAATTCTGGAAACGGACTTCCGTCACACCGAAGCGAAGCGCCAGCGCCTGCAGATCACAGTCACCGCTCTTGACACAGGTGGTACAGTCTCTGCAGTGAGCTGCCAGAAGCAGTTCAATGATCATCTTCCTGTATTTTTTCAGTTTTCCGGTATTGGTGAAGATCTCCATACCGTCTCTTGGCTCCTCAGAGCAGGATGCAAACATCCTTCCTCTGCTGTCCTCCACCGTACACAGGCGACAGGCGCCGAACGTGGAGAGCTCCGAGTGATAACAAAGTGTCGGAATGTCGATGCCAGCTTTACGGATAATAGACAGGACATTCTTCTCGTCGGTAAATTCTACCTTTCTACCATCTATTGTAATTGTTCCCATATCTGTCCTCCCTATTCCTCGATATAGATCGCGTCAAATGCGCAGTTGTCCTTACATGCGCCGCACTTGATACAAAGTTTCGGGTTAATATGATAGCATTCCTTGCGGACACCGGTGATTGCGCCCACCGGACAGTTCTTCGCACACTTGCCGCAGCCCTTGCAGTACTCCGGATTGATGGCGAAGCGGCGCATAGCCTGACAGACTTTTGCCGGACATTTCTTGTCTACGATATGCTGTACATATTCATCCCTGAAAGTTTTCAGCGTACTGATGACCGGAAGCGGCGCACTCTTGCCAAGACCGCACAGCGCCATACTGCGGATCATGTTCGCCAGCTCTTCCAGGCGGTCCAGATCTTCCATCTCGCCTTCGCCGGCTACGATCTTCTCCAGGATCTCCAGCATTCTCTTGGTACCTTCCCGGCACGGTACACATTTACCGCAGGACTCTCTCTGCGTAAAGCTCATGAAGAAACGCGCCACCTCTACCATACAGGTATTGGTGTCCATAACGACCATACCGCCGGAACCGACGATGGCGTTGAACTTCTTCACAGAATCGAAATCCAGCGGCTCGTCAAGATGCTTCTCCGTCAGACATCCGCCGGACGGTCCGCCGATCTGCACTGCCTTGAACTCGGCACCGTTCTTCAGGCCGCCGCCGATATCGAAGATAATCTCTCTTAAGGTACTTCCCATCGGCACCTCGATCAGACCCGTGTTCTCAATGGAACCGGTCAGAGAGAAAGTCTTCGTTCCCGGGGACCCCTCCGTACCGATGGTCCGGTACCAGTCTGCACCCTGAAGGATGATCTTCGGAACGTTCGCATAGGTCTCCACGTTGTTCAGAACGGTCGGTTTCTCCCACAGGCCCTTTTCTACGGTACGGGGCGGTTTCACACGAGGCATACCTCTGTTGCCCTCGATGGAAGCGGTCAGAGCAGAACCTTCGCCGCAGACGAATGCTCCTGCACCTCTGTTGATATGTAAATGGAAGGAAAAATCAGTGCCGAGAATATTGTCGCCCAACAGCCCTCTCTCTTCCAGCTGCGCAATGGCATGACGGAGTCTCTTCACAGACATCGGATACTCTGCACGCACATAGATATAGCCGTCGGTAGATTCCACAGCATATCCGGCGATCATCATACCTTCGATCAGCTTGAACGGGTCACCTTCCATAACGGAGCCGTCCATGAATGCTCCCGGGTCACCCTCATCGCCGTTGCAGACCACATAACGGATCTTTTCTTTCTGTCTTGCAACCTGTTTCCACTTTCTGCCGCAGGGGAAGCCGCCGCCGCCGCGCCCGCGCAGTCCGGAACGGTCTACTTCATCAATGATCTCATCTCTGCTCATGTCAAACATGGCCTTTGTCAGAGCCTCAAATCCGCCTGCCGCAATGTACTCATCCAGAGACTCGGCATCCACGCGTCCGCAGTTCTCCAGCACGATCCTGGTCTGCTTCGCCATGAACGGAATATCTTCCGGATGCTTATAATGAACGTCCTTCTTCGTATAGAGAAGACGGTCTACCACTTCATTTCCAAGAACGGTAGACTCGAAGATCTCCTTACAGTCTTCGACCTGAACTTTCACATACTGGATGACCTCGTCACCCTTCTGAATACGAACCAGCGGGCCCAGCTCGCAGAAGCCCTGGCATCCGGTCTTCTTCACGCCCACATGGTCATGCTCGCCCTCATCATGGGGAGCAAAGTCAAGCACCACACCCGGAGCATCCTTGGTCAGAGTCAGGAATTCTTCATAAATCTTTGTGGATCCTGTTGCAATACAGCCGGTACCGGAACAGACAAGAATCCTGCAGTCATATGCCGCCACCTGTTCTCTGGCTGATTCACGCACCTGTAACAGTTCTTCTTTGTTTTTAATCATCAGCCCTTACCTCTCAATTCTTCAATTACTGCAAGTGCCTTTTCCGGTGTCATGGAAGGATAGACATCTTCGTTCACCATCATCGTCGGAGCAAGACCACATGCACCCAGACACGATACGGTTTCTACCGTGAACATCATATCATCGGTCGTATGTTTTTTCTTGCTGAGTCCCAGTTCCTTCCAGAGCGCTTCCAGCACCGGTGTGGATTTCCGGACATGACAGGCAGTGCCGTCACATACTTTGATCACATATTTTCCCTTTGCTTCAAAAGAGAAGTTCTCATAGAAGGTAGCCACACTGTAGGCCTTTGCCTCCTTGATTCCGATCTCCTTTGCCACATAGGTCAGCAGCTCTCCCGGCAGATAGCGGTATTCCGCCTGGATGTCCTGCATGATTGGGATCAGCGAGCCAGCTTTGCGGCCGTAGTGCTCAATGATCTCGTCGGTCTTACGATAATAAGACTGATCCAGCATTCGTTTTTCCTCCTTGTTTAAATTGTTGTGCATTTTGCATAGCATTATTTTTTTACAAATTATAACACTATATATAAAATAACATTTTTTGCTTTTTGATGCAACATGAAATTAGTATTATTGTCTAATTTATCTCAAAAAAATTGTAGGGAAAAGTGTTTTTTCAATTGTCATGTCCTTAAATCCATGATAAAATTTATCTGTATCCAATCAAACCGGGTGAGAAAGGAGATATATGGAAACAAGAATCGCACTTCTTGGAATCATTGTCGAGAATACCGAATCGGCCGGGCAGCTGAATCATCTGCTTCATGAATACAGCCGTCATATCATCGGAAGGATGGGCATTCCCTACCGGGAACGGGGCGTGAATATCATCAGCATCGCCATAGACGCCCCTCAGGATGTGATCAATGCGCTTTCCGGAAAGATCGGGCGTCTGCAGGGCATTACGGCAAAAACCATATACTCCAGCATCAGGGGCGGCAATACGCACGAAGCAAATACCCTGTAAGCACTCCTCACCGCAGTACTGATCGGAAAGCCGTGCAGGCATTGCAGACTGACCGAAAAGAAAGGGGAAACTACACCATGTACAACGCAGCATCATTGAAAGCAGAAGAATTCATCTCTGACGGGGAAATCCAGGAAACGCTTGCCTATGCAGACGCCAACAGGGACAATACGGAGCTGATTGACCGAATCATTGCAAAGGCAAAAGAGCGAAAAGGCCTTGACCATCGGGAAGCATCTGTTCTTCTGGCCTGTAAGATACCAGAAAAAATCAGAGAAATCTATGCTCTGGCAGAACAGATCAAAAAAGACTACTACGGAAACCGGATCGTACTGTTCGCACCGCTGTACCTGTCCAACTATTGTGTCAACGGCTGTGTCTACTGTCCGTATCATGCGAAGAACAAACATATTGCCAGAAAAAAACTGACGCAGGACGAGATCCGGCAGGAAGTGATCGCACTGCAGGACATGGGGCACAAGCGCCTTGCCATCGAAGCCGGAGAAGATCCGGTCAACAATCCCATTGAATATATTCTGGAAAGCATAAAAACCATCTACCGCATCAAGCATAAAAACGGAGCCATCCGCCGTGTCAATGTAAATATTGCAGCTACCACGGTAGAGAATTACCGGAAGCTGAAGGAAGCCGAGATCGGAACCTACATCCTGTTCCAGGAAACTTATCACAAAAAAAGTTATGAGCAGCTTCATCCCACAGGACCGAAGCATGATTATGCATATCACACGGAAGCCATGGACCGGGCCATGGAAGGCGGCATTGATGACGTGGGGCTTGGCGTTCTGTTCGGGCTTGAGATGTACCGCTACGAATTTGCCGGACTGCTGATGCACGCAGAACATCTGGAAGCCGTACACGGAGTCGGTCCGCATACCATCAGCGTACCCCGCGTAAAACGTGCGGATGACATTGATCCATCCGCTTTTGACAACGGCATCAGCGACGACGTCTTCGCAAAGATCTGTGCACTGATCCGCATCTCGGTACCCTATACCGGAATGATCATCTCCACCCGGGAGAGCCAGTCCGTCCGTGAAAAAGTACTTCCGCTTGGTGTATCTCAGATCAGCGGCGGATCCCGGACTTCTGTCGGAGGGTATGTGACACCGGAGACGGAAGAGGACGTTACCAGCGCGCAGTTCGATGTCAGCGACCAGAGGACTCTGGACGAAGTCATCAACTGGCTGATCCGGCTGGATTACATTCCAAGCTTCTGCACCGCCTGTTACCGTGAGGGACGAACCGGCGACCGTTTTATGTCTCTGTGTAAAAACATGCAGATTCTGAACTGCTGCCATCCGAATGCCCTGATGACTTTAAAAGAATATCTGGAAGATTATGCCGGCGAAGAAACCAGAAAACTTGGTCTGAAGCTGATCGAAAGAGAACTGGAAACCATTCCCAATCCAAAGGTAAGAAGGATTGCCGGTGAACATATCCATGACATCGCAACCGGAAAACGGGACTTCCGTTTTTAGCCTGTCATTCCACAGTCAAAGAGGAACTGCCGCATGAAAGATTTCCATACGGCAGTTCCTCTTTGTCAGTTTCATCTGCTTCTTCTGCAGCCGGGCCGTCTGAAGCCGGAATCTCTCTGATATGATTTCCCTGCTGCAAATGCCGCCAGAAATACCGGAAGAAAATAACAGGAAGCATCCGCAATAAAACGCAGAAAATAATAGAGATTTCCTGTCTTGTCGATCAGTTCAAATAAGACCAGAATCGACAGCAGCACTTTTACCATACCGGCGCCCGCTATAATCGGCATAATCGGAGAAAAGATACCTGCCAGGGTATCCAGAATCAGATCCGGCCCTTTCTTCCTGTCTTCGTTCGCAGCCTTCTGGGAAGGAACCGCAAAGTCACCCGGTTTCTGAATCTCTGCAAAGACCACCGGAACTTCCTGTCCGATGATGACCTGGAACTGCCTGCCTTAATTGACTGCTCCCATGGCACCGGGAATATTTTTTATCTTCTGTTCATCCACTCCGTCCATCGAGTGCAGACTGAAACGCAGCCTTGTGACACAGTGGGGCAGATTCTGTACATTTTTCCTGCCGCCCACTTCCTCCAGGATTTGAAATGTAAATGTCCCCCCCTATATATGAAAAAACCATTGAAATATAAGGGTTCTAATACAGTTACACTTTGTCAGATTATATCACCTTATCCATTTTCTTTCAAATATATCATGGTTATCGTGATTTCATTGTATTATTATAATAATTGCACAATAGTTAAACCTATAATATATATGCAAATTTTGCATAATGCCAAAATGATAAAAATACCGGTAAACCTGTTGTAAAAACAGGTAAACCTATACCATTATAACATTGTCAAAAGGACAGGGGCGGGAGCCACTGCCAAAGGACACCAGCACATTGATAATTGAATAGACTTCATACCTGAATTGTGATATACTCATAATATGTTACATATTAAGTAAGTCACGAAAAAGGGGGGATCTTATGACAGATAGTAAAAAGCTTGATCTGATTCTTTCCAGACTTGATAAGGTTGATACCAGACTCGATAATACCGTTAATAAAATTGACAAGTTAGAAGAAGATATCACAGATATTAAGCTGACAATTGAAAATGAAATCAGCGTTAATATTAAACGTGTGACTGAAGGTCATCTCGATTTATCAAGGCATCTGCATGATGCAATAGAGATTGATACTGAAAAAGAAATGATGGCAATTCGTTTAAATTCACTTGAAAATGAATTACGTCGGTTAAAACAACAAATTAACCAAACAGCATAAGTATAACGAATATCACGATAAAGGTGTGAAGTCTATTGAGTTATCAAAAGATTCACACTCTTTTTAATTTAGTTTAAATGGGGCTTGCCCGCTGTCATAGAGGGCAAGGGTAAAACCGGGCAGGGTTCCGGGCATATAAATGGGTAGTGTAAAATAGTTTGTGTTTCTGGTAAAAAATGGCTCCTTTCTGGTAAGAATTCAGATATGACAATTCTTATCGAAAAGGAGTATTTTTATGGCCATTGCTAAAGACCAGATACGACGGATTATTACAGAAAACAACATCAGCAGTGTCTCAGATGTGTATTCTCTTCTGAAAGACAGTTTCAAAGACATCCTTCAGGAACTCATGGAGGCGGAACTGGATGCAACTTTGGGCTACCAGAAAACTGAACCACTACCGGCTAAAGCCGGTAGGTTCGGTATGGGGCTGTCGGGAAATAGATAGTTCCAAACAGGGGCAGGTGTGATTCGTGCGAATCACACCTACCCCTGAAACTT
>ERZ778514.2376-NODE-2376-length-12014-cov-4.595368_pt1 | contig 12014 bp, 10 predicted proteins | sample MGYA00510344_ERZ778514 | MGnify/ENA primary metagenome ERZ778514 (study PRJEB29527, sample SAMN07138968) | mouse gut metagenome | material: feces | host: mouse | place: China:Nanjing | collected 2016-01-25 ... | reverse complement strand
TGAACGACTCATAATCTCTTAATTTATTCCGTTATTTTTTCCTTCTTTCAATGATAAACTTGTTTGAAGTCGCTTTTGGATTACGAGTCTTGTATCCCTTAGCTGGAAGACCCTTGCGTGAACGTGGATGTCCTCCTGATGCACGACCTTCACCACCTCCCATAGGGTGATCTACCGGGTTCATTACGACACCGCGGTTACGAGGTCTGCGTCCGAGCCATCTGCGGCGACCGGCCTTTCCGTGTGACTCCAAATTGTGGTCTGGATTAGATACTGTTCCCACAGTTGCACGGCAGGATACGAGCACCATTCTTGTCTCGCCTGAAGGCAGACGGAGAATAGCGTGGTTTCCTTCACGTGCAGCGAGCTGAGCGTATGTTCCTGCAGAACGTGCCATAGCAGCACCCTGTCCAGGACGGAGCTCGATGTTGTGAACAAGTGTACCAAGCGGAATTTCAGAGAGAGGGAGAGCATTACCTACCTCAGGAGCAACACCTGCACCGGAAGCGATAACCTGTCCCACTTTGAGTCCGTTAGGAGCGATAATATATTTCTTTACGCCATCCTCGTACTGGACAAGAGCGATACGTGCACTGCGGTTCGGATCGTACTCGATAGTCATCACAGTTGCCTTGCACTCGTCTTTTGTACGGTGGAAATCGATGACACGGTACATTCTCTTGTGACCGCCACCGATATAGCGCATTGTCATCTTACCCTGATTGTTACGTCCACCTGACTTCTTGATAGGCTCAAGGAGCGGTTTATAAGGGGTCTTGCAGGTAATATCGTCAAAAGCACTGATTACCTTGTTTCTCTGTCCGGGAGTTACCGGTTTGAATTTTCTTACTGCCATTGCCTTATTACCTTAGATGTTTGCATAAAAATCTATCTTATCATCACCGACAAGAGCCACGTATGCTTTCTTGAAGTGATTTGTACGTCCCTTGAGCATACCAGCTTTGGTATAACGGGATTTTCTCTTTCCGTGATAGTTGATAGTGTTAACTGAAGCAACAGTCACGTTGTACATCTGCTCTACCGCCGCCTTGATCTCAAGTTTGTTTGCATCACGGTCAACGATAAATCCGTAGCGGTTCAATTTTTCGCCCTGAACCGTCATTTTCTCTGTTACTATTGGCTTAATTATAATTCCCATTTCTCTGTTGATTTAGCGTTTGATCCTTGATGAGAGAATGTCCTGTACTCCGTCAACCATAACCATTGAATAAGAATTCATGATAGCGTATGTGTTGATCTCGTCTACAGAAATCACTTTCACCTCAGGAAGGTTACGTGAAGAAAGGTAGATGTTGGCAGAGTTCTCAGGAAGGACAAAAAGCACTTTCCTGTCTCCTGCCTTGATATTCTTAAGAATCTGGATGAACTCCTTGGTCTTAGGAGCTTCCATAGCAAACGGCTCTACCATTACGATAGCGTTCTCCTTAGCCTTGTATGAAAGCGCAGAGAAACGTGCGAGCTGTTTGAGCTTCTTGTTCAATTTGAATCTGTAGTCGCGTGGCTTAGGACCGAATACACGACCTCCACCGACATAGATGTTAGCCTTGAGGCTACCATGACGCGCACCGCCTGAACCTTTCTGACGGATGAGCTTTCTGGTACTGTATGCTACCTCGCTGCGATCTTTCGTCTTTGCTGTTCCCTGACGCTGGTTTGCAAGATACTGCTTTACGTCAAGATAGATAGCGTGGTCATTCGGCTCGATGCCAAAAATGTTCTCATCAAGAACAACCTTCTTTCCGGACTCTGATCCGTCAATTTTCAAAACTGACAATTCCATAACCTTAATCCTCCAAAATTACGTATGAACCCTTGGCTCCAGGTACTGAGCCTTTTACAACAAGAAGATTATTCTCAGGCATAACCTTGATTACCTCAAGATTGAATACTTTGACACGCTCATTACCCATCTGACCGGCCATCCTCATACCCTTGAATACACGTGAAGGCCAAGAAGACGCACCGAGTGAACCCGGGTGACGGAGCCTGTTGTGCTGACCGTGCGTAGTTCCACCGACTCCGGCAAAACCGTGACGTTTCACAACTCCCTGAAAACCTTTACCTTTAGAAGTACCGACAACATCAACGAATGCAGTGTCAGTGAAGACATCAGCAACCGTAAGAGTGTCGCCCAATTTAAGCTCCTGAGCGAAATCCGCCTTGAACTCGACGAGTTTGCGCTTAGGTGTGGTTCCTGCCTTTTCAAAATGCCCCTTGAGAGGCGCGCTGGCGTGCTTTTCTGTCATTTCGTCATAGGCAAGCTGTACAGCGGCATAACCATCTTTCTCTACTGTACGAATCTGCGTAACTACACACGGACCAGCCTCAATAACGGTGCATGGAATGTTTTTTCCATCAGCACCGAAAACGGAAGTCATTCCGATTTTCTTTCCAATTAATCCAGGCATTGGTTTGTTTAATTAATTGATTATAAATAATTTATACTCCGCCGTGCATTTTGGCGGGCTGCAAATATACAATTAATATTTCAAAAATCAACGATTTACATATTTTTTATTGCATAATCCGTGTTCATCAACATAATCAAAGCAAACTTGAGGATTGCTCTCGGCATAGTCCAAATAAATTTGGTCTATGCTCTCAACTTTTTGCTATATTTGAGCTTTGCTCATATATACGTTGTGCGTTCGGCATAATCAAAGTGAAACTTTGCTTCTGCTCTCACTTTTTGCTATATTTGCAGGATTAACATTCGGGCCGGTCCCGAAGAACCAACTGTTTGATAGATAAAGAATGTTTCTGGCATTATTCGGATTTCTGCGGATGTCGCTTGTCGACATTCTTGACATACTCCTTGTTGCGCTTATCATTTTCCTTCTGTTCCGATGGATCAGAGGCTCTTCAGCGTGGAATATCTTTGTCGCCATTATCTCCTTATATTTTATAAGGCTGATAGTCTCAGTGCTCGGAATGAGGCTGACATCCACGATTATGGACATGGTCCTGAATGTCGGAGTCCTTGCGATCATCGTGATTTTCCAGCCGGAGATACGGCGTTTTCTGACAAGGCTCGGCAACAGGTACAGGGTCAATGCGCACAACGACCTGATAGGCAGGATTTTCAGAGGCGTAAACGGAAGCGGGGCGATGAGCAATGACGCGGTCAATGAAGTAACGGAAGCCTGCAGGAGAATGTCCGAGTCAAAGACAGGAGCCCTGATAGTCATCCCGCATTCCACTCCGCTCGATGATATAATCGAGACCGGGGACAGGATTGACGCCGCAATACACAGAAGACTGATAATGAATCTGTTTTTCAAAAACTCCCCGCTCCACGACGGGGCCGTCATAATCAGCAACAACCATATAGTCGCGGCAAGATGCACGCTGCCAATTACCGAGAAGACCAATATACCGCCGCAATACGGTATGCGCCACAAGGCGGCGATAGGAATATCGGAGGAGACTGACGCCGAAGTGATTGTCGTATCCGAAGAGACAGGAGGCATATCTTTTGTCAAAGGAGGGACCGTAACGCCGATCGGCAACATAAATGAATTGAAACTGATGTTGAGCAACTCTTTTTCACAGCAATAAGAATCAGGAGGGAAAGGATTGGAAGAGATTATCGATATAGAAAGAATAGACACCAGGCTTGAGCAGAAACTGGGATTTGACAGGATAAGGAAAATGATTTCCGACCGCTGTTCGACCGAATACGCATCAGGCCGGGTATACGGAGAACTGTTTTCATCAGACAGGAACGAAATACGCAGAAGACTCCTTCTGACGGATGAGATGAGACTGATAATGATGTTCGAGGAAAGTTTTCCGGGCAACGGATATATAGACTGCCTCAGTTTCCTCAAACCGCTTGAAAATCCGTCTTCAAACATAGATCTGGTTTCACTCAGAAAGCTCAAGACGATGCTGGAGACACTCGGGAAAGTAGTGAGATTCTTCGAGGAAATCAAGGACGGAGTGTATCCGAACCTGAAGAAGATGACAGCCCCGATAATAGGGTTCCCTGCCGTACAGCAGAGGATAGACAGCATCCTTGACCGTTTCGGAGACGTGAAGGACACAGCTTCAGACGAGCTCTACAACATACGCAGATCACTGAAGGACAAGGAAGGAGCAATTTCAAGACGTATAAGCGCCATACTGCGCAAAGCCCAGGAAGACGGCATTGTGGACAGTGATGCCGGAATCTCCATGCGTGACGGCAAGATGCTGATTCCCGTATCGGCCGCCAACAAAAGAAAGATCCCTGGATTCATATATGACGAGTCGTCGTCCGGAAAGACCGCTTTTATAGAGCCGGCCGAAGTCGTGGAGCTCGACAACCAGATAAAGGAGCTGAAATTTGCAGAAGGCAGGGAAATTCTCAAGATTCTTCTTGATTTCAGTGATTTTGTACGCCCGTATGTCCCGGAATTGACAGGAGCGGCAGAATTCCTCGGAGAGATAGATTTCCTGATGGCGAAAGCCCAGGTGTCGCTGGACATCATCGCCGGTATGCCGATAATTTCAGATGACGGGCAGATGAACATACGCAAGGCAAGACATCCCCTGCTGGAGAAAGCCTTGAAACGTGAAAGGAAAGAGATCGTGCCTCTCACCGTGTCCCTGAATCCTCAAAAGCATATACTGCTGATCTCGGGACCGAATGCAGGAGGAAAGTCAGTCTGCCTGAAGACGGTAGGACTTCTTCAGTATATGTTCCAGTGGGGAATGCTGGTGCCGACTTCCGAGACATCGGAGCTGCCGGTGCTTGACAGGATTATGGTGAGCATCGGGGACGACCAGTCTCTGGACAACGATCTCAGTACATACAGTTCGTTCCTTGCCGATATGAAGCAGATGATGGAAAAGGCTGACGGACGGACACTCGTCCTTATAGACGAGTTCGGCTCAGGTACCGAGCCTGCAGCCGGAGGAGCGATAGCGGAGGCACTGCTGAGCGAGCTGGACGCAAGAGGGACATACGGAGTGATCACCACGCACTACACCAACCTGAAGCTGTACGCATCGGGAGATACAGGAGTGGTAAACGGTGCTATGATGTTTGACGTCAAGAATATCGCACCGTTGTTCAAGCTTGAAATGGGATTGCCTGGAAACTCATTCGCATTCGAGCTGGCAAGGAAGATGGGCCTTCCGGAGAACATCATAAAGGATGCTGAGAACAGGGCAGGGGAAGAGTTCGTCGGAATTGAGCGCAACCTGCGCAAAATCGCAAGGAACAGAAAGGCCCTCGATGAAAAGCTGGAAAGGATACGCCATACTGACAGGACTCTGGAAAGCATCACGGACAAATACCAGAAAGAGCTTCTTGAAATAAAGCAGCTGAAAAAGGAAATCATCGACAAGGCGCGCAAGGAAGCCGACGAGATCATCAAAGGTGCGAACCGCCAGGTGGAAAACACCATCAGGACCATCAAGGAGGCACAGGCTGAAAAGGAGATAACCAATGAGGCAAGAAAGGAGCTGCAGAATTTCGTGTCCGTACTGTCAAAGAAAAAAGAGCAGGACCAGAAAGACAGGGATGAATATATAGAAAAAAAGATAAAGCAGATTGATGCCCGCAGGGAGCGTGAAAGACAGAGGAAGGCACAGCGTGCAGGAGAAAAGGCACAAAGGGAGGCAGAGGAACTGATTGCTGAACAGCAGAGGGAAGAGTCTTTCCGCAACGCACCTTTGAAAGCAGGAGAAAAAGTGCGCATAAAAAGCAACGGGATGGTAGGAGAAGTGACAAAGGTCTCTTCAAAGGCAGTCACGGTCAGCATCGGCAATATCATCAGCAAGATGTCACCGGACAAAGTGGAAAGGATAACATCCAATGAATTCAAGAGCGCGTCAAAGAACAGCGTAAAACCCGCGAAGACGGTCAGGATAGACGAATCCATATCGGAAAGGAAGCTGAATTTCCATACGGAGCTGGATGTGCGTGGAGAACGTGTAAATGACGCTATTGAAAAAGTGATGAGATACGTTGATGACGCCATTATGCTCAATATGTCATCCGTCCGTATAATACACGGCAAAGGCACGGGAGCATTGAGGGAAGAAATCCAGAAGTTTCTCAGAAGCACTCCTGGAGTATCTTCAGTAGCGGACGAGCATATACAGTTCGGTGGGACCGGCGTGACTATAGTGCATTTTGACTGATACTGTCAAGAGAGAGCCGATCCGGTGGCGACGGAATAAAAACGAGGGGAATGGATGAAAGACGACAGGGAAAGAAAAGCGACAGGAAGGAAAGGAGAAGATATCGCCTGTATGTTCCTTATGGACAACGGGCATACGATATTGGAAAGGAACTGGAGAAGCGGTCATCTTGAGATAGACATTATCTCATACGACAATGATGGAATACATTTTGTGGAAGTGAAGACCCGCCGTCCGCCAATGCAGGCCCGGCCTCAGGAATGCGTGACGGTGACAAAACAGAAACGGATTGCCTCAGCTGCGGCAAAGTTCCTTTCACAGGGATGCCGTACAGGGAAGTATTCGTCCATCAAAGGCAGGATTGCTGACGCCGAATGCAGATTTGATGTCATAGCAGTCATCTTTGACACGGACGGGACAAAGATAGAATACTACCCCGAGGCCTTTTTCCCGACATTTGTTTGACAGAACGACCATTTGCAAAACATTGATATATTATGCAAAACAACCAATACTGTATAATAATGGCAGGAGGAGCAGGGACAAGACTCTGGCCTATAAGCAGAAACAATTGTCCCAAGCAGTTCCTTAAACTGGACGGGGAAGACAGGACTTTCATCAGGGACACCTATGACAGATTCGCCAAATTCATTCCCAAGGAGAATATAATCATTGTTTCTTCCGCAAAATACAGGGATCTTGTCAAAGAACAGATTCCGGAAATAACGGACGAGAACCTTCTCCTTGAGCCATACAGCAGAAACACCGCTCCTTGTATAGCCTACGCGACATATACTGTCCTGAAAAGGGACCCCGATGCGGCAATGGTAGTAACTCCGTCAGACCACATCATCACAGACGAGGACAAATTCGCGGAAACAGTGCAGAACGCGCTCGAATACGCCACAGCCAACAAAGTGCTCATGACGATCGGAGTGCCTCCTACACGGCCGGACTCGAATTTCGGATATATCCAGATTACCGGAGGAAAAGAAGCCTGCAACACGGACAGTGCGATAAAAGTCAAGACCTTCACTGAGAAGCCGGACAAAGAACTTGCAAAAGTATTTGTAGACAGCGGTGAGTTTTTCTGGAACTCAGGAATATTCGCCTGGAAAGCGGAAACCATAAGGGAGGAGATGGAAAAATATCTTCCGGAAGTCACCAGGCTTTTCAACGGTTGGGAGACAGCAATCGGAAGCCCGGCCGAAAGCGAATTCATTTCGCGGGCATATACGGACTGCCTTAAAATATCCATAGATTATGGAGTGATGGAAAAGACAGGAATCGCCTGGCTGTATCCTGCATCATTCGGATGGTCTGACATCGGAGCATGGGAATCCCTCCAGGAATCAATGATGACACAGGATACGGACAAGAATACGATCTCGGCGGACAGGATTCTGTCAGACGGATGCAGAGGAGACCTGATAATCTCCAAAAACAAGGGCAAGCTCATAGCCGTAAAAGGCCTGGAGAACTATATGGTCATCGATACGGAGGACGTATTGCTTATATGCCCCAAGGAGGACAAGGAATTCAAAGATTTTATTGCGGGCATTGCGATGCCAGGATATGAGAAATACAGATAAATCACAAAAAACATTTATAATATGGCACTTGAACAACAAATTCAGACAGATATGGTTGCCGCGATGAAGGCAAAGGAGACAGTGCGTCTTGCTGCCCTCAGAGGAATAAAGGCAGCTATTCTTCTTGCAAAGACAGCGGAAGGAAGCAATGGGGAGCTGACTGACGCAGACATAGTCAAGATCATACAGAAACTCGTGAAGCAGCGCAAGGAAAGCGCGGAGCAATACAATCAGGCCGGACGTCCTGAGCTTGCGGAAAATGAACTTGCGGAAGCTGCAGCAATGGAAGTCTATCTTCCGAAACAGCTGAGCGAGGAAGAGGTGAAGACAGAATTGGTAAAAATCATCGCCGAGACAGGAGCATCAAAGCCTTCCGACATGGGCAAGGTGATGGGAGTAGCGACAAAACGTCTGGCAGGAATAGCCGACGGAAAGCTTATCTCCACAATCGTCAAATCACTTCTGGCGTAAGATAAAATAATTAAAGCCACCTGAAAAGGTGGCTTTAATTATATCAGTAGACTTCTATTTCATAGATTCGCGCCACTCCCTGGCCCGGAGACTGTGTCGGGCCGGTCACAAAAAGACGTATATAACGGTATTCCGCCGGAGTGACATCTCTGATCACCACATCCTTACGGTTGCCGTCAATACCGTCTATCGTTTTCCAGTCCTCAGAAAGCGAGTTCCTTCCCTGAAGATAGCACCCTCTGGTAACGTATGACATCTGCTCTATACCGGCATTGACAAGTTTCCACCCGGAGATAGTCCTGACCTGTCCGAGGTCAAAATCAAGATGATACGGAGCCGCCCCGGCATCACACCATTTTGTCTTCACATCACCGTCCACAGCAAATGCAGGCATCTCCCTGTCATTGGCATAACCGGAATATCCGATAATCTTAGCATCTTTCAGAAGATTCACTTTCTGTACAGACTCTGATGACGGATCTGTGTCTTTGATGGCCGTACGGAAAAGTTCAGATGCAGGCACGACATCAGGACAGCTTTCATCCGCCACCGTCATTGCGAACACGACCACTCCCCTGTTGTCAGGAAGAACGACAGAATCCGCCCCATCCGGAATGTCAAAGGCATATCTGAACATATAGGTGAATTCGTATGACTCATCACCTACAGTAGAATGGCTGTGGGTCCCCACATAGGCCACATCCGCAGCTTTCAAGAAGCCATCAGTATGTCCGAGATGTCCCCACTGGCCGATAAAGCCGCCGAAGAACGGTACATTGACCTCAACAGACATATTTCCTATCTTGAATCCGACAGTATTGTCAGCCTCAGAAGAAGCGGCAAGAACATAAAGCCTGTTATATCCTGCAGGAAGCTTAACGGTCCTTCCGTCGCAGGCCACACCGTTTTCCGCATCCTTGTCTCCTATTACAAAAGGCACTCCGGCAGACACGATCTCATTTTCAGGAAGCAGTTCAGCCGCATAGCTGTAGCCGGATCCGAAGTTCACCTCATGGCGGAAAGCGTTCCAGGAGAAACATTTATGATTATATTCAAGAGGAAGAGCCTTGTATTGAGGAGTCTGTGCCTTGTGATTCTTCTTAAGCACCACCTTGAACGTCTTTATGCAGTTAGGCCCGAGAGAAACCTGCAGCTTATTGCCGTCAAACGAGGCATCACCTGTCGTCTTCTCCGTTCCGTCCGCCTCAAAGGCTTCCAGTATATCCCCGGCAAATGTTATTTCAGCATTCTGGGCTTTCACACCGCCTTTTTCATATACCCTGACAATATATTCATCAGACATTTCCGCCTTCTTCAATGCCTTGATCACAACATTCGGATTGTCGGAAGAGGCAAACGAGAATGTCTTCCCGAGAACGCCTCTATGCTCAGATGAAACAAATGCCTTTACCGGCTGGTTGAGAACATCCGACTTTTCTGACACCACCGCCTTGTCAAGTTCTCCGCGGTGTCCTGTCAGACTATATGTGAACGTATGGTATCCAAGATCCTGACGGTCCTGATAAGCATATCCTCTCCTTGTCTGAGGGGTATGAAGCAAGGTTAGACGGATGTTGTTGTCAGAAGGCTTGTCCCATCCGTATTTCCCGTCATTAAGCACTGATACTCCATAGCTTCCGTCTGCATCTGTAAGGTCAGTCCACTGGTGTGAATAGACTTCGTATGCCGTATCTGTATTGTTGCCCCTTGCCACAGAACCGATCCCAAGGTCATATACAGCTTTTTCATTTGCCACAGCCAGAGGGAATTCAGCCTTAAGCAGAGCATTCATCGTATTCCAGTCGACTTCATTATAGAAATCGATTCTGTCAGCCAGTGCACCTTTATAAAGACGGATATATTGCCTGAAGCTGGATTCTCCGTATCTTTTCTCCACGCACACGGTCCTGCGGACAGCACCGTCCTCGACAAGAGAGACTTTCACATCCTCAACAATTGAAACCGGCTCCCTGTCCACAGTCTCTTTCAGGACTTCCCAGGCAGGCCAGGCGTAAGACTTGTTCTCAGTAAACAGGGCTAGACGTATCGCCTTTCCTTCAGCGACAAGCTCCTTGTCCTCCCTGAGATCCACAAGGGACACTATATCACCGTTTGCATCAAACGAGATTCTGTAGACGCCATTTTCAACCGTTCCGACTGACTTCCGTGAAGGAGTCCGTACACCTCCGGAAATACGGAAATCATACACGGCATAACCGTTGGCCTGAACCGTAGCCTCAACCAGCACAGTCACTTTGCCGTCCTTATAGTCCACAACCTGTGAAGGGACCTTACGGCCGTGCGCGTCATAGACCTGAAAACCTTTCTTTTTAGGAGAGTCAAGCGTAACTTCCACGACATCAGTGACAGCGAAACCGTTGGCATTGTAGAAAACGACAGGAGTCCCTTTGACTCTTGTATCCATCATAGCGGCAACACCGCTCACGGAATTTGTCAGCACGTCAGAGAACTGCTTCAAAGACAGAAGTTCATCGTTCCATGAGAATTCGTATGCGCGCGGAATGCTTGTTCCGGTAAGGTCATCGTGGAACTGATGGAAGATGAAACGCCTCCACGAATCAGTCAATGTCCCTGAAGGATAAGATTCGGCACCGAGCCAGTCCGCTGCAAGCGCAGCCCTCTCTGCTGCATCTCCAAGAAGTTCATTCTGACGGTTGTACATCTTCATCGCAGCCTGGGACGTATAGCATCCTGTTCCGTGCACATCCATCAGAAGCTCCCCGTCAAACACAGGCAGTTCCGGATGGGATGCAAACGGGAGATAATCCCTGAAAAGCTGGTCAGAAGCAGCACTTATGACCTCAACAGGTCCGTTCCCGTGCACTCCCCTCTCAACGGCACGCACGGAAGTCATTGTAGGAGAGCCTCCTATATCACCTGTACCGTAATAGCGGTAGACTGTATTCAGAGGAGTGCGTGAAGCCAGCTCCTTAAGATACCCGCTTTCAGAAAGATCCTCGTCTTTCCATTTGCGTCCGTAGTCATATCCGTGCGCAAGCATTATCCTGCTTCCGTCCACTCCCTGCCACAGACCGATGGTGAAAGGATGCTTGCTGTCACCGTAGAACGGCTTGTTGCGCCAGTCCAGCTTCTGCGAAGAAAAACCTATAAGGCCGCAATGCGCAGCGACAGTCGGAAGGTTCCACCCGAATCCGAAACAGTCCGGAAGGAAGATGTCGGTGCTCTCAGTGCCGAACTCCTGGCGGTAATATGTCTGGCCGAGCATAATATTGCGGATAAAAGCCTCCGTAGAAGGGACAAGGGCATCAGACGCCTCCCAGCTGCTGCCGGAGATATGCCATCTTCCATTCTTGACATATTCCTTGAGCTTCTCATACTGCTCAGGGTAATATTCTTTCATCCAGGAATATTTCACTCCTCCCTCAAAATTGAACACATAATCAGGATAATGTTCCAAAAGGAACAGATTCTGGTTCAAGGTATTCCAGACATATTTGTCAATGGTGGTCTTGATGTCCCAGTTCCACTGTGTATCAAGATGGGCATCCGCCACCATATAGGCTTTCGCTTTGCCCTCATCATTACCTGAGGTCTGGGCAACAGCGCTGAAGCCAGTCAGCATCGCAGATGCAAACAGTACAAGATGTTTTGTTTTCATTCGCAGAATTTTATGTTAAACAATATTTGTCCACTTTGTGTCCATATATACGCTGTGCGCTCGGCATAGTGAAAATAAATTTTCCCTCTGCGCTCGCTTTTGCTATATTTGTGCTAAAGCACATATAAACGCTCTGGTCTCGGCATAGTCGAAATTTA
>ERZ778514.2370-NODE-2370-length-12024-cov-5.004345_pt1 | contig 12024 bp, 9 predicted proteins | sample MGYA00510344_ERZ778514 | MGnify/ENA primary metagenome ERZ778514 (study PRJEB29527, sample SAMN07138968) | mouse gut metagenome | material: feces | host: mouse | place: China:Nanjing | collected 2016-01-25 ... | reverse complement strand
TAGTATACAATGTACGGATAGAATATTTTTATAGATTAAGAAAGGGCTGATAAAATGTACTATTTTACAGATGACTGTATGACAGGTATTAATATTGTTGATAATGAACACCGCCAGCTTTTTGAAACAATTAACAGGATTTCAGTGGTTATTGCGGATTTAAACAGGCCTGTGGAAGAAACTATGCAGTCAGCCAGGAAACTTATGGCGGATTTAAAAGATTATGCGGCAACACATTTTGCACATGAAGAAAATTATATGAGGGAGATACATGACCCTGAACTGTTGCGCCAGATAAAGGAACATGCAGAATTTACTGCAAAGGTAAATAGTGTTGATTTGGAAAATATAAATGCCAGTAAAGGGGCAAGAATTTTGCATGATATGATGGAATATCTGTCTTTGTGGCTGTACAGACATATTTTGTCAAGTGATACCCTGATAGGGAAAATGAAAATAGTACATAATAATCCTGTACTGCTTAAGTTTACTAAAGAGTATTATACAGGCATAGATGTTATAGATAAAGAACACAGCCGTCTGTTTGATATATTGTCTGATTTAAATGCACTTAACCAGAAAGATTATGTATATGATAAATATGATGCAATTATAGATATAGTGGAAGAACTTAAAGATTATACAGTAAAGCATTTCCAAGATGAAGAACGCTATATGAAGAGCATTAATTATGAGGGACTGGCAGTCCAGCAGAGTGTGCACCAGTCGTTTGTTAAAAAGATAGAAGAGATTAACTTTGAAGATATGGATAAAAACCAGCAGGAATATATTAATGTCCTGGTTGATTTTCTTGCTAACTGGCTGATAAACCATATTATGAAGATGGACCAGAAGATACCAGCAGAGGATTAAAGCAGGTTACAATACACTTTTTATTGTTTAGTAAAATGTATAAATTGTAAATATGAAAGGAGAAAATAATATGAAAGTTGCAGTTACTTATGAAAATGGAAATGTATTCCAGCATTTTGGACATACAGAACAGTTTAAGGTTTATGATATCGAAGATGGCAAGGTGGCCAATGAGCAGATTGTGGATACAGGTGAAAGCGGGCATGGAGTCCTTGCAGGCTTACTTGCCGGGATAAAAGCAGATATTTTAATCTGCGGTGGTATTGGAAATGGTGCAAAGATAGCACTTGAAGAAGCTGGAATAAAGCTTTATGGTGGTGTTACAGGAGAGGCAGACAGTGCAGTAAAAGCATTTCTGGAAGGAAAACTTAGTTATAATCCTGATATACAGTGCAGCCATCATAATGGCCACCATCATGGAGAGGGTTGTGGTGAAGACAAACACGGATGTAGTGGCAACGGGCATTAATCCAAGAATGTCCAAGATTCTTATTAAATAAAAGGGCTGCGGCATTAAGAAAAACTATAACAATATATAACGGATATTAATTTTAACAGATGCCATATATTGTATGTTTTATGCTTAGTGCGGCAGTCCTTTTATATTTAATCTATGGATAAAAACTGTTTTGGTACAGATAGCTTTATGTGTAAAGAAATTGTAAGAATATCTTAAAAACTTTTTAATGGTATATCAGGATATTTAGTATTATAATAGTTAATGCAATAAAAACTTATGTGCAGCCCTATAAAATACGTTAATTCAAGTTACTGTACAAGTATTTTTGTGGGAAAATGTGAAGAAAGCTGTGATTTTTCTGTACCATAAGTATGCAAATGTTATAAGGAGCAGGGGAGAAAGAAAGTATGGTAAAAAGTAATAATAGAAAGTTTTCTATAGTATCACTGGCATTATTTGTATTGGTGTTGTTGTTTACGTCATGTGGTAAAGGTGACGGAAAAAGTTCTGGTAAAGATAGCACACCAGAGTACATATATGAGTCAAAGTTTAATGACCTGGGCACTGTAGGAGTTGATTATGTAAGCCAGTCATGTATAAAAGATGGCAATATTTATATGACTGGCTCCCATTATGAATATAATGAAAAAAAACAGTCTGGTAAATCTATAAATTATCTTATGAAAGGTTCTGTTGATAGCAAAAATATTGATATGGCTGAGATTAAAGGGCTTAAGGAAAATGAAACACCAAGTACATTATTTATGGATGAAGAGGGCAATATTTATATGTTGTCTTCCGTTTATAATTATAATGAAAAAACAGGTGCAAGCAATACAAAATATTATATGGCAGAACTAGCAGAAGATGGAAGTTTATCTGGACATGTGGAGCTAAAGCCTGGGCTTAAGAAAAATGAAGAACTGTATTTAGGAGGTACTGCGGTTTATGAAGATGAAAAACTAATAACATTTTCAGACCAGAAGATTTATATTTTTAATAAAGATGGTTCACTGGCAAAAACAGCTGAATCAGATAATTATATTGATAGTATTTTTACAGCAAATAATGGTAAAATCTATATTATGAATTATAATGGGATTTGTGGGCTTGATACAGATACTGGTAATTTTGGAGAAACCATTGATTTAGGAGACCGTATTATATACAATATCAAGAATGTAAAACAAGGCAAAGATGGAATTGTGTATTTGAATAATGATGATGGCTTATATGAATGTGACCTAAGTAAAAATAAACTTGAGCTTTTATTTAACTGGATAAATGTTGATATTAACAGCAATAATATATTAGATTTCCAGATGATGGAAGATGGGAGTTTAATTGTTTTAAGCACTTTATCTAATTATAATGATTCTGGAAAAGGTGGTTCTACTTCAAGTGTTGAAATAGCAAGTGTTAATAAAAAGAAATATAGTGAGGCAAGACAAAAGAAAAGGCTTACACTGGCAGCAAGTTATATAAGCCAGCCATTAAAAGAGGAAATTTTAAAATATAATAAAGGCAGTGAAGATTACCATATAGAAATAAAAAGCTATAATACATATGAAGACCCGCAGAAGCAGATGAACCTTGATATAATATCAGGTGATATACCAGATATTATAGAATTAAGTGGGTTATCTAAATCTATGTATATTAAGAAAGGAATGCTTGCTGACTTATATCCTTTTATTGAAAAGGATGATGAAATCAAGAAAGAAGATTTTGTGGATTCTGTAATAAATACTATTGAACATAATGGGAAATTATATTATATGCCTACTCAGTTTTCGGTAAATGCACTCGTAGGTTCTAAAAAGGTTTTTGGTGATATGGAGGGCTGGACATATGAAGAAATGGAAGAGAAGTATAAAAGTATGCCAAAAAACGGGGTATTTATGCAGGGTATGACAAATGACTGGTTTATACAAAATATGCTTAGTTCACAGATGAAGGATTTTATTGATTTTGAAACAGGTGAAGTAAACCTGGATTCCGAAGAATTTGTACATATGCTTGAGTTTTCAAAGAATTTCCAGACAACTGACCAGTATATTAAGGAACAGAATGCCAATGGATGGCAAAATGAAGACAGAAGTGAACTTATAAATAGTGGAAGATTATTATTAAGTGATATGTATTTATATGATTTTTCAGATATACAGGTTAATGAAAAATTATATAAGAAGCAGGGTGGTTATACTGTAATCAGCCAGCCTTCTAAAGATAGAAATAATAAATTATCAATGACATCTGTGGATGCGTGCCTGTCTATTTCGGAAAATTGTGATGACAAAGATGGTGCATGGGAATTCCTGCGCAGGCTTTATTCATATGACTTCCAGAAGCAAGCATCAGGAAGTTATGGTCTGCCTGTAAGAAAAGATGCCCTAGAGAAGAAAATGGAGTATGCTATGGCAACTAAGGCTTATAAAGATGATGATGGTACACAGGTGACACCAATAGATGATTCATATACAATAGATAGTTTTACAGTAAATATAAAACCATATACAAAAGCCCATATGGATTTATTCCGTACTATTGTTGGCAGAATTGGAAAAGAAAGTAATTATGATACATATTTTAATGATATTTCTGAAATAATCACTGAAGAAACAAAGGCACTTTATGCAGGTGACAAAACTGCAAAAGAAACAGCAGAAATTTTACAGAGCAGAGTAAAAATTTATGTCAGTGAAAATTCTTAATAATATATAATTGCAGGCAGGATAGTGTGAAAAATATATCTAAGGCAGCAAAAAAAGCTACCTAAGATATATTAAATTTCACACAGGAAAAATGCAAAACCAGCATTTTTCTAAAGCAGGCTTGTCCTGCTATACTATTTGAGCCGCCAAAGCCGGCATGGAGGATTATTATGAAATTTTTGATACCAGGTGGAGGGGGCAGCATTACGGAAAGAAAGAGAAAAAAGAAGAATAAGTCTAGGAATAAAAGTAAGATAAAAGAGCATCTGGTATCAGGAGTATTTCTTGCACCAAGTTTTTTAGGTGTTATGGTATTTATGATAGTTCCATTTATGGTAATTATTTATTATTCACTGGTTGACGGACCTGTTGATGGCAATTTTGCAGGACTGGATAATTTTAAGATGCTCTTTTCAAATGATGCCTTTTTGCAGGCGGCAAAAAACAGTATTCTTTTTTCAGCAATTGCAGTGCCGCTGGCAGTAGTGCTTTCCCTGATGCTGGCAGTACTGCTTGATGCCAATATACCATGGCAAAGCCAGTTCAGGACGTTTTTCCTTTGTCCTATGATGGTTCCTGTAGCATCAGTAGTGCTTATATGGCAGGTTATTTTTAATGCACATGGAGTTATGAACAATCTGCTTGAAATTTTTGGATTCCAGGGTACTGACTGGCTTAAGTCTGATTACAGTATGCTTGTTGTTATAAGTATGTTCCTTTGGAAGAATTTAGGCTATAATATGATTTTATTTATGGCAGCACTTGGAAGTGTCCCAAAGGATATTATAGAAGTTGCACAGCTTGAAGCAGCAGGAAAGTTTACAATTTTTTTCAGGATTAAGCTTAGATACATAAATTCAACTGTGTTATTTGTAATAATTTTGTCTCTTATGAATTCATTTAAGGTGTTCAGGGAAGTTTATCTTTTGTCAGGCGCCTATCCATATGAGTCACTTTATATGCTTCAGCATTTTATGAATAATACTTTTGAATCTTTGGATTACCAGAAATTGTCATCAGCGGCTATTGTAATGTGTGTATTTATGATTATTGTAATAGGTATTTTATTTTTTATTGAAAGTAAAGCAGGTGAGGATTTTGAGGGTTAAATCTTTTAAGTTTAAGTCAAAGAAAGTTAAACTGAAAAAAAAGCAGCATAAAAAATCTGTTATATTATTTGTAATTGCATTGGCAATGGCGGTATTTTTCATGCTTCCTACTGTACTTACAATAGCCAATTCATTTATGAGCCCACAGGAAATTAAGGCAAATTATGGGATGATTTTTAATGATAAAGAAAGTGCAGGATACATATCAGAAAAAGTAAATCTTAAGTTTATTCCTGATATGGTTACTTTTAAACAGTTTACAACGGTGCTTTTAAATAGTCCAGAGTATTTGCTGAAATTTTGGAATACAGTGATATATACAGTGCCAATTCTTGTAGTACAGGTTATTATTGCAATACTTGCAGCATACAGTTTTACAAGATTTAAGGGAAGGATAAAGGAGATTTTATTTTTTGTATATATTATTCTTATGCTTCTTCCTTACCAGGTGACACTTGTACCCAATTACCTGGTAACAGACTGGCTTGGGCTGCTTGATACAAAGTGGGCAATATGGCTGCCAGGAATGACTTCTCCATTTAGTGTATTCCTGTTTACAAAATTTATGCGGCGTATACCAGAGTCACTTATAGAGGCGGCGAAGATTGATGGTGCAGGAGAGTGGCAGATTTTTTCAAAAATATGTGTACCTCTTTGCAAGGGAGCAATGGTTTCTGTATCAATACTTATATTTATTGATTATTGGAATATGGTTGAACAGCCACTTATATTGCTTAAGAATGAAGATATGCATCCGCTTTCAGTTTTTCTTTCAAAAATTAATTCAGGTGAGATAAGCCTTGCATTTGCGGTTGCAACTATATATATGGTTCCAGGAATTTTAATATTCTTATATGGAGAGGAATATCTGGTAGAGGGTATTTCATATTCTGGCGGACTAAAAGGTTAAGGGAAGGAGATAATATTTCTTATGAAAGAACAGGATTTAATAAAGAAATATCAAAAGCGTAAGGATAAGATTAAAAATATTGCTATTATCTTTTTGGTAATTATGCTTTTGCTTACATTTTTTTCCAATACTATTATGAATTATTCTCTTGCAGAGGTAGAAACTGCCTATGCAGAATCAGGCACTCTTACTACAAAGATACGTGGGGATGGCTATGTTGAGGCAAGGGAACCTGTAGCTGTGAACTGCAAAAAAGAAAGGGAAATTTTAAAGGTGTTGGTTAAAGAAGGGGATAAGGTAAAAAAGGGGCAGGCTGTGCTGGTTCTTGCAGGTGAAAGCAGTGTAGATGCACTTAAGCAGGCAAAGACCGACCTTATGACACTTAACCATGACTATGCAAAGGCACTTCTTGAAATGGCTGTTCCAGACTATGCTGTAAATTCACTTGAAATAAAGTATGCAAAGAGGGATTTGCAGAAGGCACTTAAAGATATAGAAGATGCAAAAAAGGAAAACATTAAAAAGAAAGCTGAGTATGCAGAGCTTAAGAAAAAGGTAGACAAAGCTAAAAAGGCAATGCAAAAGAAAGCTGATGAAGTATCAGCAAAAGCATATGAAATTTCACAGCTTGAGCTTGAAATTGAAAGCCTTGAAAGTGAAAAGGCAGAGCTTAGCGGTGAGGACAGCGGAAGCATGCCAGAACTTAATGCTGCAGTGACAGCAGCAAAGAGAGAAACTGAGGATGCTGAGGATAAGGTAAAGCAGTATGAGAATGAACGTACATCTAAAGCTATTGAAGAGGAATTAAAGACTAAAAGAAAAGAACTCGATGCCTTGCAGAAAGAGCTTGATAATTTAAAAAATGATTTAAAAGAGGCTGAAACATCAGATTCAACAGATGATAAGATTACAAGCTTAAATAAAAGCATACGTGATATTGAGGCAGAGATATCTAACCTTAATATCAAGGCAAGCCAGTCAAGCCTGGAGGTTGCAGAACTTGGCAACTTATACAATAATGCTGATGATGAAACAAAAGAACAGTACTGGGAGCAATTAAATGTTGCCAGGCAGGAATACAATGTACTGGTTACACAGATAGATGCTAAGAAAAGAGACCTTGAGGATTTACAGAAGGATTTGGAAGCTGCTAAAAAAAATGCGTCAGCATCAAGTGATAAGAAGATAAAACAGCTAAAAAGAGATATTGCAGATAAAGAGAAGAATATCACAGAAATAAAAGGGGAAATAAGTTCACTAGAAAGTGAAAAGTCATTAAGTGATAACAGGGAGTCACAGCTTGCATCAGCGAAATCAGAGCTTTATGCTGCGCAGAAGAAATTAAAAGATGCACAGCGCAAACTTGAGGATGCACAGAACGCTGTTAAAAATGATAACAGTACAAAGATAAAAGTAGTAGAAGATAATATTAAAGCGTTAAAAAGCAAAAAATTAAAGCTGGATAACCAGAAGACAAAGCTTGACAATTCTTATTCACAACTGCAGGCAGCTTATGAAAATGTTAAAGCAGAAGAAGGCGCTTACCAGAAAGCAGATGAAAATTTAGTTGATACATTAAACCAGACCGTACAGGAAAAGCGTAAGGCACTAGAAACCCTTTATCTAAACCTTGCAAAGGAACAAAGTGATAATAACCTTAAAATGCAGGTAGCTGCTCTTGATAATGAGCAGAAAGCAGAATCAATAGAAATGAAAAAAAGAGAGATTAACCGCCTTAAAAAGAAGCGTAAAAATGTAGTAATCAAGGCAAAAACTGCAGGTACAGTATCTGATATAACTGCAAAGGCAGGGGAAAATGCTACCCCTGGAAACAGCCTGCTAAATATACAGTCAAGTGAGAATGGCTACCAGATAAGTATTCCTGTGACAACGGAGCAGAGTAAATTTGTTAAGCGTGGTGATAATGCTACTGTATTAAATGTATGGGATGATGATATAAAAGTGGTTCTTTCAAATATAAAGACAGATTCACAGAACCCAAATGCTGGAAAGATTCTGGTTTTTAATGTTACAGGCAGCAATATTGAAAATGGTACTTCACTAAGTATATCTGTTGGTGAGAGAAAAGCAAATTATGATTACATAGTGCCTACAAGTGCAATACGTGAGGACAGTGATGGCAAATTTGTCCTGGTAATACAGGAAAAGTCAAGCCCAGTAGGTAACCGTTATATTGCAAAAAGAGAAGAAGTAACAGTTCTTGCACAAAATGAAACACAGTCAGCAGTATCAGCTGGATTTGATAATTATGCAAGTATTATTACTACTGCTTCAAAAGCTGTTGAGAAGGGTGATTATGTACGTCTTGCACAGCAGTAAAGATGGTGTACCTGGCTTACAGAGGGTATGGTGTGGAAAGCAGGAATTTTACACTACAAGTTTTGCCTGCATTGCAGATGTTTTGCATGCAGCCATAATTCTGTGTATACTGGAAGGGCATGGTTATTTATATGAGAGTTTTTTCAGGTAGAACAAAAAATAAAATAAGATTTGCAGCTTTTGCATTATGTGTTATTGCCGCCTTTGTGTGTCTTTGTCTTTTGAATGGAACCAATAAGAAGGAGAGGGAATCTGATGCATCAAGACGCTGGAAGTCAGACCGCCAGGAGTTTGCACATATTTCTGTGTATATGTCCCCAGAAGAAGGCTGGACAGAAAATGACAGGAATACACTGGTTAGTGGTTTAAAAATGTCATTCCAGGAAAATTCTATTACAAATGAAAAAAGGGAAGATAATAGTGAGGGGCTTTTAAAAGACTGTTTTAGCAGTGAAGGTGTTATGGAACTGGCCAATGGAAAAAATACAGCAAATGCAAAAGTGACAGCAACAGGCGGGGATTTTTTCTTTTTCCACCAGATGGTCTGGCTGTCTGGCTTTGCATATTCAGATAATGATGTTATGAAAGACCGTGCTGTAATTGATAAAGAGCTTGCATGGCAGCTTTTTGGCGGTGAGAATGCAGCGGGTATGCCATTTAAAATAAATGGCAATACATATTATGTAGCAGGTGTAGTAGATACTCCCCAGACCAAAGAAGAAAAAGAGGTATATGGGAAGATTAACCGTGCATGGCTGCCTTATAGTGCTTTCTGCAAGGAATACCAAGGTAATAATACAGCAGCTATGGGAACAGGCGGTTCTGGAATTACAAATACCAGCGGTACACCAGGTACAGAAGAAAAAACAAATAAAGTTCCAATTACATGTTATGAAACCATAATGCCTGACCCAGTAAAGAAATGGGCTGTAAACCTTATAAAAGAGAAGCTTGGTATAGAAAACCGTAAAATGGTGATAGTAGAAAACAGTGAAAGAACAGATTTTTTTTATGTAATTGATAATTTAAAGGAATTTTTCTATAAAACGGCAGGTATACAGCCTGTTGCATATCCATACTGGGAAAATGCAGCAAGGGCACGTGATATTAAAAGGGAGCTTTATACAAGTATTCTTATAATTGCAGTTATATACCCAGTTTTATTGTGTATCAGGGTTATTGCAGGGATTTATAAGATGGCAGATAGCAAAATTAAAAAACGGATGAATAAAAAACATAGTGTAGAGATATAGAAAACCCCATCCTGGAACTTTGATAAGTTAAAAGGGCTGGGGTTTTTGTTTTATTATTATTCAAGAAATACCATATTTATGCGGTTTGCAAGCATTTTTATTTATCTAAACTTTTCATTGTTGGGAATAAGAGTACATCCCTTATTGCTGGGGAGTTTGTCATTATCATTACCATTCTGTCAATACCAAAGCCAATTCCGCCTGTTGGAGGCATACCAATACTTAATGCATTAAGGAAGTCTTCATCAGTGTGGTTAGCTTCTTCATCACCAGCAGCTAATGCTGCTTCCTGTGCTTCAAAACGTGCACGCTGGTCTATAGGGTCATTAAGCTCAGAATAAGCATTTGCCATTTCCCACCCGTTTATAAAGAATTCAAAACGTTCTACGTAATTCGGGTTATCTGGCTTTTTCTTGGTAAGGGGTGATATTTCTACAGGATGGTCCATTATAAATACAGGCTGTATTAAATGTTCCTCAACATATTCTTCAAAGAACAGGTTAAGTATATCACCTTTTCCATGTCTTTCTTCATATCCAATATGGTGCTCATCTGCTGCTTTCTTTGCTTCTTCTGCTGAATGGATTTCATTAAAATCAACACCAGCATATTTTTTAACTGCATCAAGCATTGTAATGCGTTCAAAAGGCTTTGATAAATCAATAGTGTGTTCACCATAAGTTAATATTTCTGAACCTGTTACTTCTTTTGCTACATGGCGGTATAAATTTTCTGTTAAATCCATCATGCCATGGTAATCAGTATAAGCCTGGTATAATTCCATAAGAGTAAACTCTGGGTTATGCCTTGTGTCCAGTCCTTCATTTCTGAATACACGTCCTATCTCATATACCTTTTCAAGACCTCCTACAATAAGGCGCTTTAAATAAAGCTCAAGTGAAATACGTAAGTGCAAGTCTTCATCAAGTGCGTTAAAATGTGTATCAAATGGTCTTGCTGCTGCACCTCCTGCATTAGTTACAAGCATAGGTGTTTCAACTTCCATAAAACCGCCAGCATCAAGGTAACGGCGTATGCTGCTTATAACTTTGGAACGCTTTATAAAAGTATCTTTTACATCTGGATTCATTATAAGGTCAACATATCTCTGGCGGTATCTTATATCAGTATCAGTAAGCCCATGGTGCTTCTCTGGAAGAACCTGCAGGCTTTTGGAAAGAAGGGTGACTTCGCTGGCATGTACAGAGATTTCACCTGTTTTTGTCTTAAATACAATACCTTTTATTCCAAGTATATCTCCAATATCATACTTTTTAAAATCTTTATAACTGTCTTCGCCAATATCATCTCTTGCTACATATGACTGGATATTTCCTTTAAGGTCCTGGATATTGCAAAAAGAAGCTTTGCCCATTACACGTTTAAACATCATACGTCCTGCAATAGAAACTTCCTGTCCTTCAAGTTCATCATATTTGTCTTTAATATCCTGTGAATGGATAGATACATCATATTTAGTTATTTCAAAAGGATTTTTTCCTTCATTCTGTAAATTTTCTAGTTTTTCCCTTCTGACCTTGAGGAGAGTTCCAAGTTCCTCCTGTGTCTGGGGGTTTTTCTGCTGTCCTGCCACTTTTAAATGCCCCTTTCTTGTTTATTCTGTTACTGCTGTTCTTTTTATACCAAGTATCTCATATTTAATCATTTCACCTGTAGGTGTTTCTATTTCTATTTTATCGCCTTCCTTTGAGCCTATAAGTGCTACGCCTACAGGTGATTCATTGGAAATCTTTCCATTTAAGCAGTCGGCTTCTGTAGAACCTACAATTTTATATTCCATTTCTTCATCAAATTCAATATCCCTTAATGTAACTGTACATCCTATGCTTATAGCGTTTAAATCAACATCTTCTTCATCAACAACTTCAGCATTTTTAAGGATTTTATCAATTTCTTCAATACGGAGCTCAATATCACGCTGTTCATCTTTGGCAGCATCATATTCTGCATTTTCTGATAAGTCACCTTGTTCCCTTGCTTCTTTGATTTTCACAGCAACTTGTTTACGTCTGTTTACCTTTAAGTCCTGAAGCTCTTCTTCTAATGCCCTGAGGCCTTCATATGTTAAAATATTTTTCTTCTCTGCCATTATGGTTCCTCCACTTCTTAAATATCACTTTAGAGCAGATAGTAAATACTGTTCTAATATACAAATATTGTTTAATTATATCCCATATGCTGGCTATAGTCAACTTCCTGGCTGGTAGTAAAATGCCTTATATTGCAAAAATATAATATTGTTTTAAGTTGATGTTTGGAAATTAAAAAGTAAATAAATTGTTGTTTTAATTGTAGACCAGTGTTAACTTATATAAAATAAACTATTAAATAGTATATTTTTTAA
>ERZ778514.2367-NODE-2367-length-12029-cov-3.925255_pt1 | contig 12029 bp, 9 predicted proteins | sample MGYA00510344_ERZ778514 | MGnify/ENA primary metagenome ERZ778514 (study PRJEB29527, sample SAMN07138968) | mouse gut metagenome | material: feces | host: mouse | place: China:Nanjing | collected 2016-01-25 ... | reverse complement strand
CTTCTGTTGGGCACGTTACTCACGTCGTCGCAAACTTGCCCGATATGGCCGGCAGGAAGTAATTGAAAACCTAATGCCTGAGGTCTCGAAATATATGCCCTGGGTAAAAATGGTTTTATCGCTGCTTGTTATCGCCGCACTTGTCCTTATGATTGCCCGTCCCCGAGCAACCGGAGGACTTGAACCAGATGCTTCAGAGACCAAAACATCAAGAGGTATCGAAGTAATGGTCTGTCTCGACGTTTCAAATTCCATGCTTGCGTCAAGTACAGACGACGATCATGGTATCAGTCGTCTGCAAAGAGCCAAGCATATCCTTGAAAAGCTCATTGATAAAATGACTAATGACAAGGTCGGGCTTATAGTGTTTGCCGGCGATGCTTATACCCAGCTACCTATAACGTCAGACTATATCTCAGCCAAGATGTTTCTTAACGGAATCACAACCGATATGGTACCGACTCAGGGTACAGCAATCGGTACGGCACTTGAAATGGCAATGAACTCTTTCACACCCAACGACGACATGGGCAAAGCCATTGTTGTGATTACAGACGGAGAGAATTTTGAGGACAATGCCGTTGAAGCAGCCAAGCGGGCAGCCAGCGCGGGTGTTCAAGTCGATGTCGTAGGTCTCGGTACTTCCCACGGAGCACGTATCCCTATCGGTAAAGGCCAATACATGATAAATCCTATGACAGGCGAAGAAGTCATCACCAAACACGATGAGGAAACTGCCACACAGATAGCGAAAGCAGGCAACGGTATTTATGTGAACGGAGGTTCCAATTCAGCCATAAACGCAATTGACGAAAAAATGGACGAACTGGAACAATGTGATTTCGAACGCAAGTCATTCTCTCCACAAAGCGAGCAATTCCCGATTTTTGCATTTATATCCTTAATCCTTCTTGTGATTTATTCTGTGACAGTAACCAGAAAAATATCATGGCTTAAGAGATATCGTTTCTTTACAAAAGAGGAAGGAGGCAACAAATGAAAAAGATATTGTTCTCAATCATGGCTGCCATGTCTGTCATGCCGTCTATGGCCCAGAGCAAGACCGCTACCACTCGCGACGAGCGAAACTATATCGTTGAAGGCAACAAACTTTACAACGAACAGCGTTATGCTGATGCTGAGGTAGCTTATCGCAAGGCATTGCAGGAAAATGCGATGAATGAAATCGCGCAGTTTAATCTTGCAGCTTCGCTCCTGCGTCAGGGTTCTGCTTCCGGTGAGACACAGAAGGAGGCATCTGCCATACTTCAGAATCTGACTCGTGATGCCGAAAATATATATATTGCTGAAAAAGCATTTTACAACCTCGGCAACATAGCCTTTAATTCTCAGGATTATGCGAAAAGTATCGAACTTTACAAAAATGCGCTTCGTAAAAATCCTGACAATGACAAGGCTCGCGAAAATCTTCGTTTAGCGCAAAAAAGGCTTGAAGACCAGCAAAATCAGGATCAGAACCAAGACCAAAATCAAGACAAGCAGGATCAAGACAAAAAAAATCAGGACAAACAGGATCAAAATCAGAACCAGAATAATGACCAGAATAAAGACGATAAAAAAGACCAGCAGCAACAGCAGCCAGAACAAAAACAGGATCAGCAGCAGAAGCAACAACAGCAGGGAGGCATAAGCCAACAAAACGCCGAAAAAATACTCAAGGCTATGGAAAATGAAGAGAATGCCACCCGTGCCCGCATAAACGCTGAAAAGAAACAGACAGGAGCACCTTCACGTCGACCCGTGACCAACCCTTGGTAAGACGAAGTATTCTGAATTTATTCCACTAAATTAGACATCTGAATGAAACGTTTCATCATATTTATATATCTTACCCTTCTCGTTTGTGCGACAGCACTTCAGGCGCAGGTAAATTTTACTGTAAAACCGCCATCAAGGGTTTATGAAGGCCAGCGGTTCCCGGTCACATTCCGCCTGACAAATGCCGATGGCTCTGATTTGAAAGTGTCTCAGATCAACGGCTGTAGCCTGCTCTATGGGCCGTCGGTCTCGCAGTCCCAAAGCTATCAGGTGGTAAATGGTAAAGCTTCGTCAACATCAGCAACCGAGTATACATATTACTATAAAGCCGACAAAGCAGGCACTTTCACTATACCGGCTGCCTCGATAGTAGCCGACGGAAAACATCTTTCGACAAAAGCTGTCACATTTACCGTACACAGCATCCAGGATGCCAACACTCCGGCCTCACAGAGGCCTGTCGATGTTGACGATGTTGACACTCAGGCGGCCGGCCGGCGTGTCAACAGTGATGATGTGTTTGTCCGAATCATACTGTCAAAATCATCGGCTTATGAACAGGAAGCCATCGGCTGCACAATCAAACTCTATACCAAATACAGCATATCATCATTCCTTCCTACTCGTCAACCGGCATTTGACGGATTCCTTATTCAGGAAGTTGATGTCCAGCCTTCACTCAATCAAATGGAAACATACAACGGTCAGAACTACATGACTGCTGTATTGAAGAAATGTATCATATTCCCCCAGAAAAGTGGCAAGCTCACCATAAACTCCGGCAATTATGATATATCGGTTGTTCAGTATGACAATGTGAACATGGGCATGTTCCAAGTACGCCAACCTAAAGAAGCCAAAATAAAAGTCAATTCCAATTCCGCATCAATCAACATTCTCCCTCTCCCCCAGCCCCAGCCGAATGGATTTACAGGTGCAGTCGGAACATTCAATATCGACAGCCGTCTTATTGGCAATTCATTCCGCACAAATGATCCCGCGACGCTTATATATACTATAAGCGGTACAGGCAACATAAAATATGTGAAAGAACCTGTAATTGATTTCCCGACAGAATTCGAGCAGTACACTCCGAAAAACGACATCGATGCTGAAGTTCAGGGAAACGATGTCACCGGAAGAATGACTGTTGAATACACCTTTGTTCCCCAGAGTGTCGGAGACTTCACTATCGGAAGTAATAAATTCGTTTATTTCAATCCTCAGACAAAACAATATGTCACTTTGAATACACCGTCCTATCTGATAAAAGTTGCCAAGGGAGTCTCAGCACCTGTGACAACGGATCAGAAAGATGTCGAAAATAAGAATTCCGATATCCGTCATATCTATCTTGGCGACAAGAATCCAATGAAGCAACATCATTTGGTCGTATTTGAATCATGGTACTGGATTCTCTATATCGGTCTCCTTATCGTCGCCGGAGCTGTCTTGGCTATCAACAGACGCAATGCCCGACTCAATGCTGATGTGACGGGACGCCGTACCGCCAAGGCAAGCAAGGTCGCACGCCGCAGACTAAAAGCAGCCGAAGGCTTCATGAAATCAGGAGACAGCGACAAGTTCTATGAAGAAATGTTACGCGCAATATGGGGTTATCTTTCCGATAAGCTATCAATGCCGGTGTCTCAGCTCTCTCGCGACAACATTTCAGCCACTCTGGCATCAAAGGGCTACTCGGAAGAAAACGCCAACGCTATCGTAGCTGTTCTTGACGACTGTGAAATGGCACGCTATACACCTGACAGTTCAAGTCACATGGACAGTGTCTACGAGCGAGGAGTAAACGCTATTAACAAACTTGAAAGCAACAAAAAATGAAATATATACTTTCACTAATAATACTGACAGTCTGCGGACTTTTCTCAAAAGCGGAAGCGACACTTATCCAGCAGGCAGATTCGGCCTACACTGCTGACAACTTCAAGGAAGCAGCCGATACATATCTGCATGTCATAGCTACCGAAGGCAACTCGGCTACGCTTCAATACAATCTCGGGAACTGCTATTACCGTCTTGGAGAAATGGGCAAGGCAATCCTTGCCTACGAACGTGCACTCCGTTTTGACCCGACATTCCATGACGCAAGAACAAACCTTGAATTCATCAATTCCAGAATCGCCGACCGCCCCGGCGAGCGAGGGACTTTTTTAGGAAACGCTCTCGACTCGGTTGCCAACACAGCCCGTTCGAATTCATGGGCATGGATTGCATTCGGCTGCTTTGTTCTTACACTTATTGGAGTTCTCGCCTATCTGTTCTCTGACATAATAGCAGTACGAAAAATCGGATTTTTCGGAAGTCTGCTGACCTTCTTCGGATGCCTCTGTTTCATTTTCCTTGCATTCAGATCTGCTGCTATAGCCACAGCAGACAATATAGCTATAATCACATCACCATCCACAATACTGAGCACAAGTCCCCGAGTTCCTAAAGACCGTACACAAGAAGCAATGCTCCTCCACGAAGGGACACGCGTTGAAATCCTTGATTCGGTAAAATCAACTACAGACTCCATCAATTCTCTCTGGTATGATGTGCAGGTCGACAATACACACCGTGCATGGATTAATGCTGCCGCCGTTGAGAAAATATGATGCTTGAGTGAACTTTATTTATTGCAAGTCAAACGGTTATTTTCACTCATGGCAATCAGGTAAAAAAACGTGTTCTAAAACATAGATTTTTTTTCGACAATTATTTGTTTTAATAGAAATTAAAGCCTAATTTAGTGACGTGGAAATAAAAGACATTCCACCAAACATCTATAAAACAAACCAAATATTAACCCCCAAACACCTATATGTATCATGACTAAAACTATCTCATTCAACGATCTCCGTCGCATCAAAGACAGTCTTCCCGATGGTTCAATCCGTCAGATAGCTGACAAGCTTAACGTCACACCTCAGACAGTCAGAAACTATTTCGGTGGCACAAACTACGAATTTGGTAAAAACTGCGGCGTACACATAGAACCGGGTCCTGACGGTGGCATCGTGGTCCTTGACGACACTACTATCTATGATATGGCAATAGAAATTCTACAGGGAGAAAATAAGGAAGAATAAGTTTGGTAAAACAAGAAAATATACGCGAAAGAGCAAAAAGAGCGCTGTCAACAACGACTTTTTGCTCTTTCGTCCGTTTTAATTAGAATAAATTCATTAATTCCAAGCCTATGCAGCCAGATCGATTTATTACTATAGCAATCCACACTTATGATAAAGCCCACGAGTTAAAAACCATACTCGAATGCGAAGGTCTCGAAGTTGTCTTACAAAATGTCAATCTCTCTACGCCGGTAGTATCGTCCGGCATAAGGGTGAGAATTCATGAATCCGATTTGCCTATGGCACTACGGCTGATTGAAAACATCGAGATTTTTTCGCCTAAAGCCATAAAAGAATGTCCCGCAGGAGAGCCTGAGATCCTTGTCCCTACAGACTTCTCAAAATCATCGGTTCAAGCCTGTCATCTCGCATTTCATATAGCGGCACTCCACAAAGCCCGAATCAAACTTCTCCACACCTATTTCGATCCGGTTCTTACGAATACATCTTTACAGTTATCCGACTCGATGACATTTGACGGGACTGCCGATGTCATCCAACAGCTGCAGGAAGACAAGCAGATATCCCAAATGTGCAAAAAACAGATGGAGGAACTGGAAACATCTTTACGCGAAAAAATTAAAAACGGAATCATACCACCGGTTAACTTCTCATCAGAAATCGCAGAGGGGCTTCCAGAAGAAGTTATAAACAATTATTCCGCTGCCAACCATCCGCTGCTGATAGTCATGGGTACACGCGGAACTGACAAACAGAACCGCGACATGCTCGGCAGTGTCACCGCCGAAGTGCTTGACACATGTCGGTCATGCGTATTCACAGTCCCCGAAACTCTCAGATTTAAACGCGCTGAAGATATCCGCGAAGTCGTCTATCTTGCGTCATCCAAACAACAAGACATCCTCGCTCTCGACGCTCTTTACCGCATGCTTCCGGAAACGTCTCTTTCCGTGACACTTGTGTCATTGCCGTCAAAGAAAAAGCCGAAAGGCGACACCGAGGCTATCGCCAATCTTCTTGACTATTGCCGGAAAAACTATCCCGCATATATGTTCAAGACAATTCAACTCTCGTTTTCACATGAAATCGAGGATTTCAACGTGCTTGACAAAGAGTTGCACATCGACATGATAGCAGTCCCCACTCCACGCAAGAATATATTCATAAGATTGTTCAATCCCTCTCTGGCCCATAAGCTATTGTTTCATTCCGATATTCCCATGCTCTCAATCCCGGTCTGATACAACGTCTGCCTTGCTTGGACGAACAACAACAGACACACTAAAAATCGAAGCCTGTTGAGAGTGATTCGGCATTTTTTTTGTATTTTTGTAAAAAATTTATCTAAACCAACCATTACTCACGTTTGTTGAACTTTCAATTACGAGATATTATGAGTGACCAGCGATACAATCTACGCGGTGTTTCTGCCTCAAAAGAGGATGTCCATAACGCCATCAAAAATGTTGACAAAGGCATCTTCCCTCACGCATTCTGCAAAATCATCCCCGATATACTTGGTGGCGATCCGGAATGGTGTAATATAATGCACGCTGACGGAGCAGGAACAAAATCATCTCTTGCCTATGCTTATTGGCGTGAAACCGGTGACCTTTCAGTGTGGAAGGGCATTGCTCAGGACGCACTGGTCATGAATATTGACGACCTTCTCTGCGTCGGAGCTACAGACAATATACTTGTATCATCGACAATCGGCAGAAACAAGAATCTCATACCCGGTGAAGTAATCTCGGCTATCATCAACGGCACAGAAGAACTCCTTGCAACACTGCGTGAAATGGGTGTAGGCATATACTCAACCGGCGGAGAGACTGCAGATGTGGGCGATCTTGTTCGCACAATCATAGTAGACTCAACAGTCACTTGCCGTATGCGTCGGGCTGATGTCATCGACAATGCGAATATCAAAGGTGGAGACGTGATTGTAGGACTCGCTTCTTTTGGACAGGCAAAGTATGAAACCCGTTATAACGGTGGAATGGGTAGCAACGGCCTTACTTCAGCCCGTCACGACGTCTTTGCGAAATATCTTGCACAGAAATATCCTGAGACATTCGACGCAGCCGTTCCTGAAGACCTTGTCTATTCAGGTTCGAAGAAACTGACAGACAATGTAGACGGCACGACCCTAACAGCAGGTGAGCTTGTACTGTCTCCTACCCGGACTTACGCACCTGTTATCAAAAAGCTCCTGAACGATATGCGTGGGGAAATAGACGGTATGGTTCACTGCACCGGTGGCGCACAGACCAAAGTGCTGCATTTTGTCGAGAACAAACATGTAATCAAGGACAATCTATTCCCCATTCCTCCACTGTTTGATCTCATACAGAAAGAAAGCGGAACTCCGTGGAGCGAAATGTATAAAGTGTTCAACATGGGTCATCGCATGGAAATTTATGTCCGGCCGGAAGCTGCCGAGAAGGTCATGGCGATTGCTGCGGAATTCGGAATCGAATCCCGAATTATCGGTCGCGTTGAAGACTCAGAGTCCAACCATCTAACAATAAAGTCATCAGCCGGGACATTTGAGTATTGACACTTTCAGTTAACGGGAGTGTTCCTCTGTCTCGGCATGAAATATAGAACATTGATTTACAACATTAATCAACACATTTTCTATGAGAAGAGGGATTCTCTTGACATTAACTGTCTTATCGTTAAGTTCACTGTTGTTCGCTTGTGGAGGCAACAGTAGCTCCGATGGCCTAAAGAAGTCTGACTCTGTAGAACATCGGTTTCCCGACACATTACGTGTTGCTACGCTTTATAGTCCTGAAGCATATTTCATTTACAAGGGTCAGGAAATGGGCTATGACTATGAACTCGTAACCGCTCTCGCAGCTGGCAAAAATCTGGCATTAAAGATGAAGATAGCACCATCGCTGTCACGAGCCATCGAGATGCTTGATTCAGGAATAGTAGATCTAATTGCCTATGAAGTTCCGATTACTGCAGAGTATAAGGACAGAGTTATTCCATGTGGCCCGGAAAATGTAACAACACAAGTTCTTGTCCAGCCTAAAAAAGGAGACGAAGAGCTCATAACCGATGTGACTGATCTTGTCGGAAAAGATGTCTATGTTGAATCTGACTCCAAATATGAGGCACGTATCAGAAATCTGAATCAGGAAGTCGGCGGAGGAATAAACATCCATACCGTCGACCGCGATACGATGATTACCGAAGACCTCATTGCAATGGTCAGTGAAGGGAAAATACCTCTTACAGTTGTCGACAGTGATATTGCCCGAATCAACAAGACCTATTACAATGATCTCGACATCACTCTCCCGTTAAGTTTCGAACAGCGTTCGAGCTGGGCTGTAGCACCGTCCAAGGCATGGCTTGGCGATAGCATCAATGCGTGGCTGAACAGCGACCAACCACGCGAGGAACAGGCTCAGTTGCTGAAACGCTATTTTGAGCTGAGCAAGAATGATCCAAATACCAAATATTACGCCCCTAACGGAGCAGGAGTCTCACCGTTTGACCATCTTTTCAAACGATATTCTGAATCTTACAATTGGGATTGGAAACTATTAGCATCACAGGCTTATGTCGAAAGCAAGTTCGACCCGAAAGCAGTCTCATGGGCCGGAGCCAGAGGGCTCATGCAGATTATGCCCAAAACCGCAAAGGGATATGGAGCGAGTGCCAAAAGTGTAATGAAAACTGAAGTCGCGATTGAAACCGCACTCAAATTTCTTAACGACCTCGACCGTCAGCTTGAAAAAAAAGTTCCTGACGAAAAAGAACGAAAGAAATTCGTTCTTGCCGCTTACAACACAGGTCTTGGACATGTCAACGACGCAATCAATCTTGCAAAGAAATACGGACTTAACCCTCAGAAATGGGACAATAATGTCGCAAAAGCCATTTTGTGGAAATCAAATCCTAAATATTACAGAGACCCGGTGGTCAAATATGGCTATTCGCGAGGAAGAGAGACATATGATTATGTCAACCGAATCTACAATTTCTATAACAAAGCCCGCACAAAGGCTTGAAACTGAGATATCATTACATATATTACCTCATCATTTCAACTATTTATCCTAATGAAAAGACGCTTTTTACCCGTAGCAATCGTTCTCAGTCTTTGCGGTTCGATGCTCACCACATCTTGTATCGGAAGTTTTGCCCTGACAAATAAACTGCTGGCATGGAATAAACAGATTGACAACAAGTTTGTCAATGAACTCGTATTCTTTGTATTCTGGTGTCCACTTCCTGTTTATGAGGTTGCTGCTCTCGCCGATATTCTTGTCCTTAACTCCATTGAATTCTGGAGCGGAGACAATCCCGTTGCAGCCGGAAAGAAAGTCATTGATGGCAAGGATGGAAGATATATCGTTGAATGCGACGGAAAAGGATACACTATCACATCCGAAAACGACAAATCGGTTGTGCGTCTTGATTTTGACACCGACGATCAGACATGGAGTGTAGCTCTACCTTCAGGAGAAAGTTTCGACCTTGTCACATTTATTGACGACAGCCATGTTGCCGTACCCGGTGTTGACGGCGAGCGTAAGATTGTCGAATTGTCGGCTGAAGGTCTTATGGCATATCGCGAGATGGTTAATGAAAGTCTTATGGCTGCAAAATAGACCTAAGCACACCACAGAACTATGAAATATATGCGATGGATCCCCCCCTACCAGCTTACATTGGCGGTGGGCATCGTAATTCTTTACCTGACCCTCCTTCCCAAACCTTTTGGGGAGGAGGATCTGCCATTGTTTCCCGGAGCTGACAAACTGGCCCACTGCTGCATGTTTGGCGGATTAGCACTCACGTATATATTTGAACGAAAACGCGACCACCGACCGGTTTCCATGAAAGGTGCGTTAATGACAGCATCGGTGGTTACAATCTTTGGCATAGCTGTCGAATTCATCCAAAATGCTATGGGACTCGGACGCAGCGGAGACCTTGCTGATGCAATAGCCGATGCAGTAGGAGCATTTGCAGCTGTCCCGCTATGCTACTGTCTACACTGGATCGACATCATAGTAAAGCACCGCACCAGAAAGTAGTTTCTGATTTGTCATCTCGATACGCAAATCGTTAAGCAGTTTCTTGACTTTCGTTATAGAAGCATTATTCTCAATCTTGAGCATTATTCTGCGTATATACAGAGACTGGATACGTGCTACGTATGGTTCGTCGGGACCGTTTACCCTGTTGCCCAATAACTTTCTCAGACGGTTTGCATACTCAAATGCAATTGACGACACGGCAATCTGATCGCGGTGCTTTATATATATATATATGACCCTGACGAAAGGAGGATAATTATAGCGCTGTCGTTCTGAAAGTTCATGTTCATAAAAACCGATGTAGTCGTGTTGCAGCAGATATGACAACACTGGATGAGACGGATTGTAAGTCTGGATGGCCACCACTCCGTTTTCATTCCGTCGCCCTGCCCGACCGGCAACCTGCTCGATCATATTAAATGCCCGTTCCGAAGCTCTGAAATCCGGGAAATTGATTACACTATCGGCGTTAATGACACCCACAGTGCTCACCTTGTCAAAATCAAGCCCTTTGGTCACCATCTGAGTGCCAACAAGAATCTGTGATTTTCCTTTCGAGAAATTTTCAATAATATTTTCATAACTATCCTTACTGCGTGTGGTATCAAGATCCATCCGCGATATGGAAGCATGCCCGAAAAGCGATTCAACTTCTTCCTCAACCCTTTCCGTTCCATAGCCGAGCACTTCTATACCCGGCTCTTTACATGCGGGACACACGTCAGGCACTGAATAAGGAGTCGCACAATAATGACACACGAGTTTATCGGAATGTCGGTGATATGTAAGCGACACATCACAATTGTTACATTTAGGCACATAGCCACACAACTTACAGCGTGCGATCGGTGCATATCCGCGACGATTGATAAAAAGGATGGATTGCTCTCCACGTTTCAGAGATTCATTTACAAGACGTTCAGCCTCAAAAGCAAATGTACCTGTCACAAGACCTTTTTTACGCGCATCAGACATATCAATCAATCGCATCTCAGGGAGTTGCATTCCTTCAAAACGCTCTGTCAGACTGACAAGCCCGAAACGGCCCGTCATAGCCTTATAATATGTCTCGATTGACGGCGTCGCACTTCCAAGGAGTGTTTTTGCACCGTGCATGGATGCGAGGACTATCGATGCATCGCGTGCATTGTATCGCGGAGCAGGATCATGCTGTTTATAAGCGCTTTCATGTTCCTCATCAACGATTACAAGTCCCAAAGAACTGAACGGCAGAAAGACGGATGATCGCGCGCCTATAACCACACAGGGTTCCGAGGATTCAAGCAGCTTCTTCCATATATCGACACGCTCATTGTCAGAAAACTTGGAATGATATATGACGACTTTATCGCCAAAGACACATTGCAGACGTCTTGTGAGCTGTGTTGTCAATGCAATTTCAGGCACAAGATAAAGAATCTGACGTCCCTGCCGGAGCACATAGTCGATAAGATGTATATAAAGCTCCGTCTTGCCACTTGACGTGACTCCATGAAGCAGTGTGATATCCTTGTCAAGCCATAATTTATGTACCTTGTCCAAAGCCACATTCTGAGCTTCAGTCAACTCGGGGAGCTTGCCGGCGACAAGACCTGAGAAACTGAATCTGTTGACTTCTTTCGTGTATATATCCACGAGTCCTTTTTTAGCCATAGCCGCCACCACTGTAGTCGTCACGGCTGCGCGTTCAATCAATTCGGTGCGAGTAACTTCATTCACATTCCCACCTTGCCTCATGAAACCCGAGAGTTCAATCAAGGCCAGAAGTGCCTTTTCCTGCTTTCCACCGCTTTTTACAGAATCGAATAACCGATGCAGCGCCTCATTGTCGCCTTTCGGAATCGCCAGACGCACATACACTTCTTTCCTTGACCGATAGCGCTCAACAAGATTTTCAGAAATCATCACCGCACCTTTTGCAAGAAGCGAGTTGGTTACATTGACAATATTTGAAAAACCTGTTTTTTTACTTATGACATCGAGAGGCATTTTTTTATCGCTTCTAAGCAATAGCTCCATGACAGCAAGTTCACGCTGGTTGAGCCGGTGTATTTCTGGCTCTTCATAGTCAGGCGCCGGCTGTATGTAG
>ERZ778514.2362-NODE-2362-length-12058-cov-4.879447_pt1 | contig 12058 bp, 9 predicted proteins | sample MGYA00510344_ERZ778514 | MGnify/ENA primary metagenome ERZ778514 (study PRJEB29527, sample SAMN07138968) | mouse gut metagenome | material: feces | host: mouse | place: China:Nanjing | collected 2016-01-25 ... | reverse complement strand
CTACAGACTGCGCAGGGCTGGAATCCGCGAGGGTTCCAGCCCTGTTCGTTTCTCCGCAGAACGTCAGACGCTGCAGTAGCGCGCCGTTGCTAGACTCGTGCCCCATGGTTCGTCTGCGTATTGATCTGGGGTATGACGGGTTTTCGTTCAACGGCTGGGCCGCGCAGCCCGGCATGCGCACCGTGCAGGGTGAGGTCGAGGCCGCGTTGGAGCGTGTGCTGTGCGGCGTGCGGCCGGCCGATGCCGCGCATGCGGATGGCCGCACGCCGCTGCCGCATCTCGTGGTGGCCGGGCGCACCGATGCGGGTGTGCATGCCGCGCATCAGGTGTGCCATCTCGATGTGACCGAGGCGCAGCTCGCGCGCTGCGTCGGCCACATGGACGCCACACCGGTGCAGGCGCTCGAACTGCGCTTGCAGCGCATGATGCCCGGCGACATCGCGATCCACCGTGTCTCCGTCGCGCCCGAAGGCTTCGACGCGCGCTTCTCCGCACTCGAACGCACGTATGTCTACCGCATCTGCGACGACCCGGCCGCTTGGGATCCGCGCCAACAGAGTTACGTGTGGCTCACGGACCAGCGGCTCGACGAGTCGGTGATGAATGAAGCCGCCGCCTGTGCGATCGGACTGCACGATTTCGGCTCGTTCGCCATCGCGAATCCCGGCGGCACCACGATCCGCGACGTCAAGACTGCGTACTGGAGCCGCGTGCCCGCGCGTCCGCTCATCGCGGACCCGCGAGGGGAGCGCTACCGTACGCCGGCGATGGAATCCGGGCTGCTCTGCTTTACGATCGTGGCAGACGCGTTCGCGCGCAACATGGTGCGTTCGCTCGTCAACGGCTGCGTGCAGGTGGGGTTGGGCAAGCGCACCGTGGATTGGTTCGCGGAGAAGATCGCCACGCCGCTGCGCGAAGGGTCGACCGGGCCGATCGCGCCGGAGGGCCTGACGCTCGAGCATATCGAATATCCGGAGGATGGCGAGCTTGCAGAACGCGCCGAGAAGATCCGTGCGCGCCGCACGCTGCCCGAGCAACCTGCCGCATAAGCCGGTGGATGGCCTGCACCGCCCATGCACAATCCCGGTGGATATGTGGACGGCCGCGCAATCCATTCCACATATCCGCATCCCTAGGTGTGGATGGATCCTTCCGCGACGACTCTCTGCAATCCTCTGGCCCCATTTTCTGACGAAAGTCATGCTGGATACGCCTGAGTATGACAAACCCTCTGGGATGGGCATGAAAAAAGGGTTTTTGGCGCGAACCAAAAACCCTAGGGGCGGATGAGGCGAGATTCGAACTCGCGGAGGGGGTTGCCCTCACACGCTTTCGAGGCGTGCTCCTTAGACCGCTCGGACACTCATCCTTTGCTGCAATCAAGCAACTTGTTCATTATGCCACAAGCTGCACCCACGTCAAATCCATGGGCATGTCGCGTGTTGTAACCACACCCAAGCCACCCGCTCATCACTCATCATCATCCGCGGCGAACACCGCATAGTCACTGCTCGGATACCCCAGATCGAACGCGGTATAGGCGTGCGTGGCGGCGAGCAGTGAAAGCTGCAACAGCCCCTGCTGTGCCTGCTGCACGGCGTTCGCGTCATCCGGCAGTTCCATCGTGCGCGTGGACTGCGCGATCGCCTGCATCTCCTCACGCGCGCATGACATCTCCACAACGGCCACGGTGTTGGCGCGCAATCCGTTCACCGGGTCGGTCACGTTGGCGCTGTGCGCGAGCAGCTCGTCGGTGCCGTACAGCTTCTGCCGCAGGTCGCGCGCGCCGTTGGACAACTGCATCATCTGCGAGGCCGCTTGCTTGTGGTTCTCGCTCATCGCGAGCAGTGTGCCGTCTTCAGCGAGCGGTGTGGTCCGCGCGTCGCGCGCCACACCGCTCACAAACCGCCCCGCAAGCACTTCGGTGGCGAATCCCGCGCGGTCGTCGGCGAGCGCGGCCTGTGCCAGTGCATCGCCGCCGATCGGCACGCTGGCCACACTGTCGAGCCGCGTGACGGTCAGTGGTTTGCTGTTCTCTCCCAGCACACGCGCGAGCTGTTGCGTGCGGTACTGCATCTGCGCACTGCGCATCGTGCCTTCGGCAAAGCGCAGCGGGCACTGCACCGCCACATCGAGCCAGTCGTGCTGCGCCTGCTTCGCCGCCACATACCGCATCGTGACCGGCGAGTCCGCGCTCGTGGCGCGCTCGGTGCCCGCCGAAGCCGCCTCGACCGCGGATTCGCACGGGCTGAGCCGCTGCTCCGACTCCGCGCGCCCCGCAATCCGCGGCGCGGCGCAGCCGGCGAGTAGGCACACGGCGAACAGGCAGCTCAGAGCGGCCGCGAGTCGCGAATGGCGGGCGCGGTGTGCATACAACAGATATGGGCGTGTCGGCATGAATCACTACAGTAGTTATGGACTGTGACCACAGGGGCAGAGCGCTCGTGTATATAACTCAAAATAGGAGGTCTACATCATGGAACTGGACCTGAACGGCATTTACCAGCTCGCTCGCGAGCAGGAAATCGATACCGAAACCGTGGACGAGGCGCTGTCTGAAGCATTGCGTCTCGCGTATCTGAAAACACCTCATGCAGCGAAGCACGCGCGCGTCGAACTGGACCCGCGTGCCGGCACATTCACCATCTGGGCGCAGGACGAGATCCCGCAGGAGCCCACCGAAGACGATCCGCACCCCGCGCCGAAGCTCGGCGAGGAGTATGACGACACCCCGAACGACTTCGGGCGCCTGGCCGCGGCGACCGCGCGCCAGGTGATCCAGCAGCTGTTCCGCAAGGCCGAGGACGACAAGATCTTCGGCGCGTTCTCGGGCCAGCGCGGCAAGCTGATCACTGGCGTGGTGCAGCAGGACGCGAAGGACACCGCGAACGTGCACGTGGCCGTGGGCGACGTGGAGGCGATCCTGCCGCGGCGCGAACAGGTGCCAGGGGAGCGTTACCGCCATGGTGAGCGCATCCGCGTGTACGTGGTGAACGTCTCGCGCGGCCTCAAGGGCCCGGAGATCATCGTGTCGCGCTCGCACCCGGAACTGGTGCGCCGCCTGTTCGAACGCGAGGTGCCGGAACTCGTTTCGGGCGCCGTTTCGATTATGGCGATCGCGCGCGAGGCCGGTGCCCGCACCAAGATCGCCGTGCGCGCCAACACGCCGGGCGTCAATCCGAAGGGCGCGCTGATCGGACCTGGTGGTTCGCGCGTGCGCGCGGTGATGGAGAACCTGGGCCCGGAGAAGATCGACATCGTCGATTGGTCGAACGACCCGGCCACGTTCGTCGCGGCCGCGCTCTCGCCGGCTGTCGTCTCGGGCGTGCAGGTGATCAGCGAGAAGAACCAGACCGCGATCGCGTTCATCCACGATGACCAGCTCTCGCTCGCCATCGGCAAGGAAGGGCAGAACGCGCGTCTGGCGGCCAAGCTGACCGGTTGGAAGATCGGCATCGAATCCGAAGAGACGTTCGCGAAGAAACAGGCCGCGCTCAAGACGCAGCAGGAAGCTGCGCAGAGCGGCGAAAACAGCGGGAACTAGGCATATTTCTCGCGCCGCAATACTCCCGCCGTGTATCCACCGGCGGGAGTATGCTGAACACGAAATCTGTACGTCGGGCGCTCTCGGAATGCCCGAAAAACAGAGCGAGGTAGAACAACCATGGTCACACGATGAGATACAGCATGCTCGCCGTGAAAAGATAAGCAGCTGCGCTGGTGTGTATGCGCGGCTGGGAAATAGGAGAAATTGAGTGCCGAAAGCACGCGTATATGAACTCGCCAAGGAACTTGGCGTAGACAGCAAGACCGTCCTTGAAAAGCTCAAGGACATGGGCGAATTCGTCAAATCGGCGTCTTCGACAGTGGAGACCCCGGTCGCCCGCCGACTCAAGGAAGCGTTCCCCAAGGCGAACGCCGATTCCGCGGCAGCACCCGCCGCCAAGAACAACGCCCCCGCAGCCAAGCCGCAGCCCAAGAAGCCTGCGGCCCCCGCAACCCATGTATCAGAGACTTCGGCCAAGCCGGCGGCCCCCAAGCCGTCCGGGGCACGCCCCACGGCGGCCAAGCCCGGCCAACGTCCCGGCCCACGCCGCAACGCCCAGTCCGAAGCGCCACGTGGCGGTCAGCGCTCCGCTTCGCCCCGCGCGAACGGCGGCCCTCGCCCCGGTCCGCAGAACACCAACCGCAACGAGCGTTCGAACGCACGTCCCAACGCGCCGACGCCGGGCCCCCGCACACCCCGCGGCCCCCAAGGCAACGGCCAGCAGGGCGGCGGCGCCAAGCCGGGCGCACCGCAGCAGCATGCGCCACGCCCGGGCAACAACCCGTTCAGCCGCAAGCAGGGCATGCATACGCCCACGCCGGGTGACATTCCGCGCCCGCATCCGATGGCGCGCCCGACCGTGAACGACAGCCGCCGCGGCGGCCGCCCCGGTGCACGTGGCGGCGCCCGCAACGGGCGCCCGGGGCCGGGCACCGGAGCACGTCCGGGCCAGTGGGGCCAGCACCGCCAGAACCAAGGCGGCGGCGCCAACACCGGGCGTCCGGGCAGCAACCGTTTCGGCGGCGGCAATTCCGGCGGCTTCCAGAACAACAACAATGGCCCGTCGCGTGGCGGCGGCCGTGGTCGCGGTGGCGCAGCCGGCGCGTTCGGCCGCCAAGGCGGCAAATCCTCGAAGGCACGTAAGAACCGCCTGGCGAAGCGCCATGAATACGAGGAGATGAAAGCACCCGTCATCGGCGGCGTGCGCATCCCCAAGGGCAATGGCCAGACGATCAAGCTGCGCCAGGGCTCGTCGCTCGCGGACCTCGCCGAGAAGATCAACGTCAATCCGGCGGCCCTCGTGACTGTGCTGTTCCACTTGGGCGAGATGGCCACGGCCACGCAGTCGCTCGATGAGGCGACGTTCCAGATCCTGGGCGACGAGATCGGCTGGAACATCAAGGTCGTGTCCGCGGAAGAGGAAGACAAGGAGCTGCTCCAGCAGTTCGACATCGACCTCGAGTCCGAGGAACTGCAGGAGGACGAGGACCTCAAGCCGCGTCCGCCGGTCGTGACCGTGATGGGCCACGTGGACCACGGCAAGACCCGACTGCTCGACACGATCCGCCAGACGAACGTCATCGCACGCGAGGCCGGCGGCATCACGCAGCGCATCGGCGCCTACCAGGTGACCGTGGACCTGGATGGCGAAGAGCGCAAGATCACGTTCCTCGACACCCCGGGCCACGAGGCGTTCACCGCCATGCGTGCCCGCGGCGCCGAGCTGACCGACATCGCGATCCTGATCGTGGCGGCCGACGACGGCGTGATGCCACAGACCGTCGAGGCGATCAACCACGCGCAGTCCGCGCATGTGCCGATCGTGGTGGCCGTGAACAAGATCGACGTCGAGGGTGCGAACCCCGACAAGGTGCGCGGCCAGCTCACCGAATTCGGCCTTGTGCCCGAGGAGTACGGCGGCAACACGATGTTCGTCGACATCTCGGCGAAGTACGGCACGAACGTCGACAAGCTGCTCGAAGCGGTGCTGCTGACGGCCGACGCGGAGCTCGACCTGCGCGCGAACCCCGACATGGACGCCCGTGGCGCCACGATCGAGGCGCGCCTCGACAAGGGCCGCGGCGCCGTGGCGAGCGTGCTCGTCCAGTCCGGCACCCTGCACATCGGCGATTCGATCGTGGCGGGCACGTCGTACGGCCGTGTGCGCGCGATGCTCGACGAGAACGGCAAGAACATGGAAGCGGCGCTGCCGTCGACCCCGGTGCAGGTGCTTGGCCTGACCTCGGTGCCGACCGCAGGCGACCTGTTCCTGGTGGCGCCGGACGACCGCACCGCACGCCAGATTGCCGAGAAGCGGCAGGCCACCGAGCGCGCCGCCCAGCTGGCGAAGCGCCGCAAGGTCGTTTCGCTCGAGAGCCTCAAGGAACAGTTCGCGAAGTCCGAGATCGACATGCTCAACATCGTGATCAAGGGCGATTCGTCCGGTTCTGTGGAAGCGCTCGAGGATTCGCTCATGAAGATCGAGGTCTCCGACGAGGTCGGCATCCAGGTCATCCATCGCGGCGTCGGCGCGATCACGCAGAACGACGTGAACCTCGCCTCCGTGGACAAGGCCGTGATCATCGGCTTCAACGTGCGTCCGAACCGTCAGGTCGCCGATCTGGCGGAGCGCGAAGGCGTGGAGATCAAGTACTACTCGGTCATCTACAAGGCGATCGAAGACATCGAGGCCTCGCTCAAGGGCATGCTCAAGCCGGAATTCGAAGAGGTCACCACCTCGCACTCCGAAATCCGCGAGATCTTCCGCTCGTCCAAGTTCGGCAACATCGCCGGCGTCATGGTGCTCGATGGCGAAGTCAAGCGCGGCACCAAGGCGCGCATCCTGCGCGACGGCGTGGCCACGGTCAACGACCTGGAGATCAGCTCGCTGCGCCGTTTCAAGGACGACGTCAAGTCGGTCTCGGAAGGCTACGAGGCGGGCATCAACCTGGGCACGTTCAACGACATCGAGATCGGCGACATCATCGAGACCTTCGAGATGCGCGAGATCGAGCGCAAGTAACCGCAGTGCAACGCGAATGGGCGGGGCAGATCACTCCTGATCTGCCCCGCCTTTTTCGCGCGCACACGTTTTGCAACAGGCTGACACACGCGCCGCCGGTTTTCGACTACGCTTAGTGAGCAGTACCAGACTGGAACACACGACCATACGAAAAGGAACATCATGCAGGGAACGAATCCTCGCGCCGCGCGCATCGCGGCGCTGATCCAACGCGTCATCGCTTCGAACATGGAGTCCACGCTGCACGACAAGCGGCTCAAGAACGTCACAATCACCGACGTGAAGGTGACGAACGACCTGCAGCTCGCCAAAGTGTATTGGACCACGATCTCGCACACCGGCAACGACGAGGGCGAACGCAAGCGCGCGCAGACGGCGCTCAACCAGGCGCGTGGGCGCTTGCGCACGATGGTCGGCGCGAAGGCCGGCCTGCGCCTGACTCCGCAGCTGCAGTTCATCTTCGACGAGGTGCCGGGCGAGGCGCACGAGATCGACGACATCATCGTGGCCGCACGCCGCCGCGACGAGGAGCTCGCACGCATGCGCGCGAACGCGCAGTACGCGGGCGAAGCCGACCCATACAGGCACGACGAGGATGAGACCGAGGACAAGATCGAGCGCCTGGAGCACGAAGACAAGGACGAGTACAACGAGTACGACGGCGACGTGGTGACCGTGGAGGAGCTCGAGGACTTCGACGACGACGAGGACGCGGTGGACGGCAGCGACGACGACCCGGTGGACCCGGCCGAACTCGACCCGCAGTCCACAATCAACGGCGCGCAGGACTGACCCGCGTGGCGGCAACGACAGCCGGACAATCCGGCCTGCTGATCATCGACAAACCGCAGGGCGTGACGAGCCACGACCTGGTGGCGGCCGTGCGCGGTGCGTTGCACATGCGCAAGGTGGGCCACGCCGGCACGCTCGACCCGATGGCCACCGGCGTGCTCGTGGTCGGCTTCGGCAATGCGACGCGCCTGCTCAACATCATTGTGGAGCACAGCAAAACATACAGCGCCACCGTGCGCTTTGGCCAGCGCACCACGACCGACGACGCCGACGGTGAGATCATGCCCGGCGAGGCCGGCGCGCCGCTGCCGGACCTCGGCGCCGTGCGAGAGGCCGTGGCACAGTCGTTCACCGGACGCATCGAACAGGTGCCGAACGCGTATTCGGCAATCAAGGTCAACGGCCGGCGCGCCTACGATCTGGCGCGTGCAGGAGCCGAGGTGGAGCTCAAGGCGCGTGAGGTGACCATCAGGCGTTTCGACGTGCTCGACGCGCACACCGCCACGGCGGCCGATGGCACGCCGGTGCTCGACGTGAACGTGGAGGTGGAGTGCTCCGCCGGCACATACATCCGCGCCTTGGCACGCGATCTGGGCGACCTGTTCGGCTGCGGCGCGCACCTGACACGGCTGCGGCGCGAAGCGGTCGGCGCATTCCGCGCCGACGATCCGCGCGCAGTGCATGCGCATGTGGAATCACGCACGTTCACGAACCGCGAAGGCGTGACGGTGACGCGCAACCGCGCGGTGCTCGACGAAACCGGCCATGCGCTGCTCAGCCGCGCGCTGCCGATGATCGACGCGGTGCGCGGCGCGCTGCCCATCGTGGAGGTGGACGAAGGCGAGGCCCGCGACCTGCGCTTCGGCCGGCGCATCGCATGCCCGGCGCAGCTGCCGGGCGGCGTGCCGTGCGCGGCCGTCGTGCCGGCAACGCGCGACGTCGTGGCGATCGCGGAACGCGCCAATGCGCGCGAGCTGAAGCCCCTGACCGTGTTCCCCGCGCCGGCCGGCAGGGACTGACAACCTTGAGCAATTGGCACACATTACCAGAGGTGAGATGAATTGAACATCATTCGTTTGCAGCCGGACATCACCGGCACCGTGGCTTGGCCCACACTGAGCGCGTCGAAGAAATCGGTCGTCACGGTGGGCGTGTTCGACGGCGTGCACCGCGGGCATCAGTCGGTGATCAAGGAGACCGTGCGCATCGCTAAACGCGAGAAGTGCTTTTCGGTGGTGATCATGTTCGATCCGCGCCCGGCGTTCGTGCATGCGTACGCCGCGAAGAACGGCGGCATGGAGCCGACGTCCGACGTGCAGGACACGCAGAAGATCACCGGCGTGGACGAACGCCTGCGCATGATGAACGCGCTGCACGTGGATTACGTGTTGATCGTGCGCTACGACCTGGAGTTCGCGGCGAAGTCGTTCCGCTTCTTCCTGGGCCAGCTCGTGGGCAAGCTCGGCATGCGCACGCTCGTGCTGGGTGAGGACGCGCGCATGGGCGCCAATCTGGAAGGCACAGTGGAGTCGATTGGCCGGCTCGCCGAAGGCACCGGCGTGTTCGAACTCGTGGTGGTGCCCGACCACGGCGGCCACGTGTTCGTGCCGCAGCAGGCCGCGCCGCGCATGCCCGAAGGCCGTGGCGAGCCCAACGACCCGTTTGAGGGCCTGAACAAAGCCGAACAGCGCGCATTGACGAAGCGACTGAACTCGAAGAAGGTGCGAGTGCTGAGCTCCACGAACGTGCGGTGGTTGCTGGGGCAGGGGCGCATCATGGCGGCCAATGACGTGCTCGGGCACACGCACGGCGTGGAAGGCACCGTGGTGCACGGCGAGGAACGCGGGCGCACAATCGGATTCCCCACGGCGAACGTGGAGACGCCAATCGACGGCTATCTGCCTGTCGACGGCGTATACGCCGGCTGGCTCATCGACCTGGGCCCCGCCGATGAATACGACGAGTCGCAGCGCGCGTACAGCGAGGCGCCCGAAGCCGGCGCCGAGCCGATCTCGCAGCAGTACACGTCGGGCGGCGTGGAGAACCGGCTCGCCGAACATTCGCCGTACCGCTGGCCGGCGGCGATCTCGATCGGCCGCAAACCCACGTTCAACGAGCAGAGCGGGCATGACGAGCGCGTGCTCGAAGCCTACGCACTCACCGACGACTGGCTCGAACTGTATGGGCACCGTGTGCGCTGCGAATTCGCGGGATTCCTGCGCCCGCAGATCAAATTCGATTCGGCGGACGATTTGGTGGCCGAACTCAAGCGCAATGCGGACGAGACGAGGGAACTCACTTCGCGCGCTTCGTGAGCCGCATGGCCTCCAGTGCGTCCTTGAGTGACTGCACCGGCACAATCGTCAGGCCGTCGACGTGCACCGGCGTGCGCAACGGCGGCACGATGGCCATGGTGAACCCCAAACGGGCCGCCTCACGCAGGCGGTATTCCAGTCGCGGCACCGGGCGCACCTGACCGGTGAGCGAAATCTCGCCGATCGCGCACGTGGTCTTGGCGATTGGCGCATTCGTCGCGGCGCTCGCCAACGCCGCACAGACCGCCAGGTCGCACGCCGGCTCCTTGGCCACGCCGCCGGCGATTGTGGAGATGTACAGGTCGTTCGTCAACAGCGCAAGGCCACCATGCCGGTACAGCACCGCCACGAGCATTGCGATGCGGTTCGTGTCCACGCCATTGACGGCGCGGCGCGGTGTGGGCAGCACCGATTTCGTCACGAGCGCCTGCACCTCCACCGGCAGCGAACGGTGGCCGTCGAGCGTGAACGTGACGCACGTGCCTTCGACGGGCGCGTCGGTGGATGAGAGGAACAGGCCAGCCGGATCGGTCACCTCTTCGATGCCGACGCCGCTCATGTCGAAGCAGCCCACTTCGTCAGTGGGGCCGAACCGGTTCTTCACCGCGCGCAACATGCGCAACGCGGTCTGCGAGTCACCCTCGAATTGGCACACCACATCCACCAGATGCTCAAGCGTGCGCGGGCCGGCGATCGAACCGTCCTTGGTCACATGGCCCACCAGCAGCACCGGCACGTCGAGCGATTTGGCCGTGTCGATCAGCGCGCTCGCCACCTCGCGCACCTGCGTGGAGCCGCCCGAAATGCCATCCACGTCCTGCGAGACGATCGTCTGCGCCGAATCGACGATCGCTAGGGCCGGCTTGTGCTGCTCAATCAGGCCGAGCGCGGTCGCCAGATCGGTCGTGGAGGCGAGCAGCAGGTTCTCCTCGACCGCGCCGATGCGCGAGGCGCGCAACCGCACCTGCGCCTGCGATTCCTCACCGGAAATATAGAGCACGGTGTTGCGTTGCGCGGCGCCACTGCTCGCTTTGGCGATATTGCCCGCGGTCTCGAGCAGCAATGTCGACTTGCCAATGCCCGGCTCGCCGGCGATCAGTGCAACAGACCCGGGCACAATGCCGCCACCGAGCACACGGTCGAATTCGCCGAAGCCGGTGGGGATGCGCGTCACCGACGCCGTGTCGATCTGCGTGATCGGCTGCGCGGCGCTCGAGACGACTGCGCTCGCCGTGGTGCGCGCGGTGCGGCCCGGAGCAGCCGTGCGCGTGGTGGACGGATTCGGCTTCGCCTCACGGAACTCCTCGATCGTGCCCCACTGGCCGCATTCGGGGCAGCGGCCGTACCATTTCGACCCGGTCCAGCCGCATTCGGTGCACACGTAGCTCACATTGCTCTTTGCCATATTCGAAACGTAGCGCCTGCTCGCGTCATGCGCAAGAGGCGTCAGGCGGCTGTGCCAAGATGATGGCTATGGCAAAGACTTCGGGAACCCCTGCGCGGCGCACGGGCGCACGGGCCACGGCGAAGACCACGGCACGGACCGCGCAACAGCCGGCGCCGCAGACGTCGGGGACCGCACGCAGGGCGCGTGCGGTCGTGTGCGCCGCCGCGATCATTGTGGTGCTTGCGCTCGTCAGCGCGTTCGGCTGGCCCGGCTGGGCGGTGCGCACGCCGCCCGCGCCGGTCGAAGTGCCCTCGGCGGTCGCCTCGGCCACGCCGACGATCGCGGCGCAGCCGTTGCCGTCCGACGCGTCCGAACTCGTCAAGATCCTGCCCGAGCATGTGTCGAACTATGTGCGCGGGGCGGTCGAGTCAAGCGATGAATGGCAGTCGGCCGCGCCGGTCGAGGCATATGCGGTCACATACGGCAACGGCGACCAAGCCAAGGACGTGCGCGTGCTGATGGGCCAGTGGGCCGACGCCGAAGAGGCCGAAACACAGTACGAGAAACTCGCCAAGGCGCTCGATGGCGAACAGCTGGCCGCGGGCAACATCAAGGTCTCCGGGCAGAACACCGGCAGCTATGTTGTGGTGGGCGGCAAGGGTGGCGACGGCACAGCCACTGCGTTGTGGCGCAACGACACCGTGGTGTTCCGCGTCACCGGACCGCAGGCGAGCGTGGAGGCGGTCTACAAGCTGTTCCCGGTCTAATCGGGCGTGGCTGAAGCGCAAAGTCGGCTCAGCCGTGTAGAGTGTGTCAAGTTGCAAACTTTTCGAGTATATGGAACGGAGGCTTGAGATGGGCTCGGTCATCAAGAAGCGCCGCAAGCGGATGAGCAAGAAGAAGCACCGCAAACTGCTGCGTAAGACTCGCCACCAGCGCAAGTAGTCTTTACCAGCTGATGTAAGCGTATATGGCAGGAGGCCCCCAATGATTTG
>ERZ778514.2352-NODE-2352-length-12098-cov-4.783775_pt1 | contig 12098 bp, 8 predicted proteins | sample MGYA00510344_ERZ778514 | MGnify/ENA primary metagenome ERZ778514 (study PRJEB29527, sample SAMN07138968) | mouse gut metagenome | material: feces | host: mouse | place: China:Nanjing | collected 2016-01-25 ... | reverse complement strand
ATTCCGCTTCTGAGCTATACGGTAAGATCCAAGAAAGCGACTGCAGGAGTTATGATCACAGCATCGCACAACCCTAAGGAATACAACGGATACAAAGTATTCTGGTCGGACGGAGCACAGATTATGTCGCCTGTAGACAAGGATATAGTTACGGAGGTGGCAGCCATAGAAGACCCTTCAATGGTGAAATTCGAATCCGTGCCGGAAAACATAGAAATGTTCGGCGCAGAAATGGACAATGCCTATCTCAACGATGTCCTCACACTCACCCTTTCACCTGAAGCACGTGAAAGGCACAAGGACATAAAGATAGTATATACCCCTCTGCACGGTTCAGGGGTAAATATAGTCCCTATGATACTCGGAAGACTCGGTTTCGAGAATATCATACACGTTCCTGAGCAGGACATCAACGACGGTAATTTCCCGACTGTGATGTCACCTAATCCGGAAGAGTCCTCAGCACTTGCCATGGCCATTGAAAAAGCCGACAGGGAAGGAGCGGACATAGTTATGGCAACAGACCCTGACGCGGACCGTATCGGAATCGCAGTACGCGACAATGAAGGCAAGATGGTGCTTTTCAACGGCAACCAGACAGGTTCTATGCTCACTTACTACATTCTTACAAGATGGGCAGAGCTCGGAAAGCTGGACAGCACAAAATATGTCGTAAAGACAATCGTCACCACTGAACTGATCCGTGCCATAGCACAGAAATTCGGTGTGCAGGTCTACAACGTGCTTACTGGATTCAAATTCATAGCTGACATCGTCCGCCGCAACGAAGACAAGGGAGAGTTCATCTGCGGAGGAGAGGAAAGCTACGGATTCAACGTAGGACAGTTCGTACGCGACAAGGATGCTCCGATCTCATGCGCTATGGTTGCGGAATGCGCTGCCTGGGCGGCAGAACAAGGCAAGACGCTTTATCAGCTGATGCAGGACATCTATGCCGAATTCGGATACTACAAGGAGTCGCTTACGTCACTTGTACGCAAAGGAAAGGCCGGTGTAGAGGAGATCGCGGCGATTATGGCCGATATGCGAGACAACCCTCCTAAGGAGCTTGCCGGATCGCCTGTGACAAAAGTCGTGGACTACAACAAACCGGAAGAGACTGGCCTTCCGAAATCTAATGTCCTTCAGTTCTTCAACGAAGCAGGAGACGTGGTTTCCGTGCGTCCTTCAGGTACAGAACCTAAGATCAAATTCTATTTCGGAGCGAAAGGTGCTGACGCTGACGCAAAAATCGACGCTCTCCGTACACAATTCATTAAATAGCCTGAGATGGAAAGAACATTGGTTATAATCAAACCGGGAACCCTGCAGCGCGGTCTGGCCGGAGAAATCATTTCAAGATTCGAGAAACGCGGACTCAAGCTTGTCGCGATGAAGATGAAGCAGCTGGACCAGAAAATCCTGGACGTGCACTATGCCCACCTCAAAGAAAAGCCTTTCTTCCCGTGGCTGTGCGACGGAATGATGGCCGCACCTGTAATACTCTGCTGCTGGGAAGGCTTTGAGGCTGTCAAAGTGGTCAGAGAAATGGCCGGAGCGACAAATGCACGCAAGGCTGTACCGGGTACGATCAGAGGAGACTACTCTATGAGTGCACAGGAGAACATTGTCCACACATCCGACTCGCTGGAGAACGCGGCCATAGAACTTGACCGTTTCTTCACTCCCGAGGACTATTGCGACTATCCTTCGCCTCTGAACAGCTATCTCTACGCACCGGACGAAAAGTAATACACGAATTTATTTTGTCCAACAGATCAGGAGCTGCCGAATCTTATATCTTCGGCAGCTCCTGATTTTTTACATCATTTGTTGCAGGTTGAAAATAAATTGCAAACCGAGAGGCAAGAGCATATAGACTGGCGCTTACGGAGATGAAGACTCATAAAAGATTGATTTACGACATATTAAATACTCCCGCCTCCTGTATGATGATTTTGCCTTGGATAATTCAGCCATAACGGCAAAACAGAACAGTAACGCACATTTCACGGTGATAAGAAGTGGTTCACCGGTAAAATCCTATTTGTACGACATTATCACACGGACTGTTGGGAGTGATGATTTTTACAGCCCTACCGATTTTCGCATTTTGATTTGGAACCTGCCGGATTGGATATTCAAACCGTGTTGTACCCGTAAATTTTGCAAAACACGAGCAGGATGCCGATTTGTAATCTGCTATCATTCAACAAGATAACGATTTGCACCCTGCTTTGCCCCCACAAAAACACGTGGGCAAAGCAGATGTGACTTACATAAACAATTGATTTGATGACAATTACAAAATGCGACCATGCTCGTGTTTTGTGAAAATGGTGATCAATTTCTTCTACCCTCGGTTGCTGACCTCAATTCTGTGGCCGTGCAAGCCGGTTCTGTAGCTCAAGGTGGAGATTTCTACTGTCCACCTTAAGTTGGCTATCATTGATTATCAGGTGGTTATTATTCCAGGTGGACAACCGTACGGAGTTTTCCCGACAGGATGAGAAGTTCTTCACCAAAAACAAGCTTGTGAACAACTGAATCAATCATAGATTTCACACACAACAGGAGGGTACTCGCAAGTACTTTTATGTCAAGACGTTACAAAACAGTATATCTCATACGGGACATACTGTTTTGAAATTTATTGATATTCAACACATTACAAACACACGCCTTGTCCAGGAAAGCCGATCCCGTCTGGAGCAACCCCTGCTTGGGGACGACTATGCAGGAGGCCATCGGGAGCGTGAGGCCGCGCTCGCTCCGCAGCAAAATGTCTCCGCTCGCATCGGCCTCCCGCAATGATGTTGCAGTGTATTGAAATGTTCCCCGGGAGATATACTGGAATATACTGAAGAATAAATATCCTCAGACAAGTCCGAAAAGTCTGAGTATGCCAGGTGTGAGCAGTGCGGTGAAGATACCGTTGAGGGTAAGCCCGAGACTTGCATAGGCACCATACTTTCTACCGCGTTCCATTGCCGTTGAAGTGCCTACGGCGTGGGACGCGGTTCCCATAGAAAGACCTTGTGCGATCGGACTTTTGACACGTCCGAGACTCAACACCTGAAAGCCGAAAACGGCACCCAAAAGCCCGACACATACGACAACGGCAGCCGTCAGCGACGGGATGCCGCCGACAGTCCGGGTCACCTCCATTGCAATCGGAGTTGTGACCGATTTGGCAGCGAGAGACACTATGACTTCTTTGGTAGCACCAAGGAACTGCGCAATAAGCACGACGGAAACAATCCCGACGACACATCCGACCAGCTGCGACACCAATATCGGCAGAAGCTGCTTTTTGATGGCTTCAAGCTGATGGTACAGAGGCACGCCCAACGCGACAACAGCAGGCTTGAGCCAGAACTCTATTATCTGACCGCTTTTGTGGTATGTTTCATAACTTATTCCCGTGAATTTGAGAAACACTATCAGCAGCGCGATGGTAAGAAGTATCGGATTGAGAATAAGCAGTCCCGTCTTTTTCTGCAGCAATACGGCCACGAAAAAGATTCCGAAAGTCAGAGCGAGGAGAAAAAACTCATTTTCTAAATATTCCATTTCCTTTGCGCATTAGCTGATGAACCCAGCCCGTTACAATAAGAACGAGCACCGTACTTACCACAGTAGCCGTAACTATCGGTATGAATTGTGCCGCTATCACATCAAAATACAGCATAAGCGCGACTCCAGGAGGCACAAAGAAAAAACCGAGATTTGAAATAAGGAAATCCGAAATCCCTTTCACCCATTCAGGCCTGACCCATCTGAGCTTCAGGAGCAGCGTAAGCAGCAGCATACCGATGATGCTTGAAGGCAGCCTCAGACCTGTGAGCCAGACAATAAGCTCACCTGCTGCAAGACAGCCGAAAATAATCATACATTGACGTACCATAAACCCTGTTTCCTTTTTTGAAAAACGCAGCAAAAGTATATTCTTTTTCAGAAAGAACCTATCTTTGTACGGCATTTTTGACAATTATATATGAAATATACGATTATACCGGCAATATTGCTGGCTGCGTTAACATTTGCCGGACCTGCAGGAGGCAGCCACGCATCGGCACAAGAAAAGAAATTCATTCTTCCGAAAATCCCTTCTGACCTCCGGACTCCGGATCAGAGAAGGAAATGGTTGATACTCAACTACTGGCAGCATTATGACTTTACCGACACGGCATTGGTGAAATCCGTGGAGACAGAACAGGCGTTTTCAGATTTCCTGTCGCTTTTTGACGAAGCGGACGAAAAGACTGTATGCAGAGGCATCAGGAATATGATGGACGCCGCGAGCGGAGATCCTGCTGTCTATTCCGGAATGCTGGAAATCGCCGACATATACCTGTATCACTACGACTCCCCTTTCAGGGATGATGAAAAATACATCCATTTCCTGAGGCACGCACTGAAAAGCAGATGTCTGGACAGCAGCAGAAAAATACTTCCTGCCGAACAGCTTGATATGGCATTGAAGAACCGGAAGGGCTCCAGAGCAGCGAACTTCACAATGACGACCGAATCAGGAAAGAACATAGACTTAAAGGACATCAAGGCCGAGATGACGATACTCTTTTTTTTCGACCCTGAATGCCGCGACTGCGAAATGACAAGAATACTGCTGTCGACCTCACCCGTAATAAAAGAAAAGACTGCAGACGGCAGCCTGAAGATATTGGCCGTCTATCCTGAAGACATCAACGGGAAGTGGATCTCCAAGACCGGTAAAATGCCTGAATGCTGGATCAAGGCGTATGACGGATCCGGGAAGATACTTGAGAACGAGCTGTACGACCTCGGAGCATACCCTGCTCTCTATCTGCTGGACAGAAAGCATAGGGTATTGCTGAAAGAGACCGATGTCGCAAATATAGAGTTCTATCTGGAGAACTGCTGATTCTTGAGATATTTGAGCCAGAATTCTCTGTTTGCCGCACGGAAATGTGCCCCCTGATAGCCGCGGTAGCCGTGCATTCCGTCAGGATAGATCATAAATTCAAACTTCTTCCCGTGCCTGTGCATAACGTCAATAAGCTGGAGGGTATTCTGGAAATGCACATTGTCATCTCCCGTACCGTGTGTCAGCTTGAGCATAACCGGTTCTACTGCAGCTGCGCAGTCCTTTTCGCCGGAGCTGCCGTCTGAAACCGAATAGCTGACCGGATAGTCCTCCGCATATTCAAGGGCACATCCGGCCTTGTATCCGTCAGGATTGTTCTGCGGAGTATCCATGAAACGCTCAGTATAATGCGAATCATATAGCGACCAGTCATATACGCCTCCACCTGCGATGCCGTAGTGGAACCTGTCCGGAGCCTGGAACAGCAGCATTGAAGTCATCGTGCCGCCGAAAGAGAATCCTTCAACTCCGATCTTGTCCCCGTCCACATAAGGAAGACTTTTCAGATAGTCCGCCCATGCGATGAAATCCTTTACTTCCCATACAGTGAGCTGCCTGTATATCATATCAGTGCCGGCACGTCCGTTATGTCCCGCCGCCCGGCAGTCTGCAACGACCTGTATTATCCCGTTTTCAGACCACCACTGGTTGTTCTCATCAGGAGTAACCCACCTGTCGTGCACCATAGGAGAATCAGGACCTCCATATATGTCAACGTGCACAGGATATTTCTTTTTATCGTCAAAATCCTTAGGATAGACTATTGTGGCAGGCAGTTCAAACCCGTCGGCAGTTGTCATACTGACAAACTGGGGCAGAGCATATTCAGCCGGAGAGAAATCCTTCCCTGCCATATCGGCAACAACGCTGCAGAACTTACCATGACGTGCCGCATTGTCCGGATACACTGATTTGGCAGTCTCGCAGACAATAACCTTCGTCGGAGTCACGGCATTGGAAACGGATGCGGCAAAATATTTCCCGTCAGGCGAGAACTTAACATTCTGCACATTGAAAGAAGGGTCAGTAAGAGCTTTTATTGAGCCTTTTCCGTCCACCTTATACAGTGCAGACCGCACACGTGCATCACGTTTTGCCATAAAATATACGTCCCCCTTCTTCCTGTCCACACGTACAAGAGAGATATTCCAGTTGGGACCGTCCGTAAGACGGCGGAAGACAGATCCGTCGTATGACAGGAAATAGATCTGCTCCCATCCCGTCTCAAATCTTCTTGCCATATACAATCCTTCCTCTGTAAAGATGACCTGCTCTATCCAGTCTATCCAGGTAGGGTATGTCTCGTGATAGACAGCGGATTTTGACCCGTCAGCGACATTTACGCTATAAAGGTCAAGCGTATTCTGAAGACGTGGCATACGGGCAATGAAAAACTCCCTGCTGTCCGCCCCCCAGAACGGTATTCCGAAATACTGGTCTTCGGAAGGGTCGAAATCAGCCCATACGATATCACCTGGATTCTTGACGTCGATGATGCCTATCATGACTTCCGGATTGCGCTCGCCAGCCTTCGGGTATCGCGTCCTCACCAGTCTGCCGTCCTGGCCGAATGGAGAATAGATAGGAAAAAACGGCACCTGAGTATTGTCGAAACGGTAAAATCCTATCCTGGAACCGTCAGGTGACCACCAGAAAGCCTTGTATTTTGAAGGCCTCCCCAAAATCTCCTCATAATATACCCAGGATGCATAACCGTTCAGAATAAGGTCGCTGCCGTCAAAGGTCAGACGTGTCTCCGCTCCTGATGCGATGTCCACCACATAAATATCATTGCCCCTTGTAAACGCTATACGTGTAGAATCAGGCGAATATGTCATATTGACCGCACCTTCAGGACTGACAGGAAAACTCTGATATTTTTCCGGAGCCGTCACTCCCGTATGGATTTTCTTTTTTGCCGCATCAAAGACAAAAGCAGTACTGTCGGTATAGGTACCGTCGTATGAAAATATCACTTCCTTCTGCCCGATCCATTTCCAGGCTCTCGGAATGCTGTTGAAATCCGACGCGCAGACATTCGCGCTCCAAAGAACAAGAAATGAAGCTACGGCAGCATAAGACAATCTCAAAGTTTTCATCGTATCAGATATTTAATCGTTCTATAATCAATTTTTTATGACCCGGCAAAGTACTCGTCCCTGAAATTCACGAAGTAGACTTTTTCAGTCGCACGTGTGACAGCCGTGTACAGCCATTTCAAATCATCGGTCGTCAGTTCATCCTGCCAGAGAGGATTGTCGATGAACACGCATTTCCATTGGCCTCCCTGGGATTTATGGCAGGTAATGGCATTTGCATATTTCAGCTGCAGGGCATTGTAATAACGGTCCTCACGGACGGCGGCATAACGTTTTTTCTTGGATGTTATATGAGAGTAGTCCTCATTGACACCATTGTAAAGCATATTCTGCTGCTCGTATGTCAAGGACGCGCTCTCGGATTCAAGGGTATCGAGAATCACCTTGGCCACGATCTCCTGGTCATCATAGTCAGGAAATGAAATTCTCGCCGAAGCGAAATGCAGTCCGTATCTGTCCTCATAATCGGAAATCCTTATAAGCTTGGCGATATCACCGTTGGCGATATAGTCCACGCCTTTGAGCTCGCCCACAAACTGATAGCAGTTCTTCACTATCATAAGCTTGTCGTCACGCACAAGACGCTCCTCCTTGAACTGGACAGAGGCCCGTATTCCGGAATTATATCTGTTGGCACGCCTGTTCGAGCGGCACAATATGATCACTTCGTCTTCTCCGTACCTGGAATAGGCATCAGATATTGTCCCGACAAGCTCCCCTCCGTCTATCCTCTCCACATCATCAAACCGGCTTCCCGCCACCAGCTTCAGACTTCCTGCACCGGACTGTTCATCCTCACTGTTTATCATATTTCTCAGCAGAGTCGCATTGTAGAGGATGCCGGACTCCTTCTGCTGGCGCACGACCGAAGTAAGGGTGGAATAAGTCACACCTCCAAGCATTGACATATAGTCCGGAAGGAGTGCCGGGCTGCAGTCCAGCCCTACAGGTGGAAGCTGCGCTGAATCCCCTATCAGAATTATCTTGCAGTCAATACCGTTGCGGACGAAGGATACAAGATCGTCAAGAAGATTGCCTGACCCGAACAAAGATGTGGACTGCTGACCCGGATCGATACCGATCAATGATACCTCATCCACAATGAAAAGAGTGTCTTTCGCCTTGTTCGGAGCAAGGGAGAATTCGCCCGTACCGTCACCTCCGACAGCCTTCTGCCGATAGATATGCTTATGTATGGTATATGCCTGACCTCCGGCATATCCGGAAAGGACCTTTGCCGCCCTTCCAGTAGGAGCGAGCAGGACACAAGGGGACTTGTATTCCCTCAGGGTATTTATGACCGAAGAGACTGCCGTAGTTTTTCCTGTACCTGCATATCCGTTGACAACCATAATGTCCTCATCGTCTCCGCAGATAAAATCAGCAATGTTTTTCAGAAGGGTCTGCTGACACCCGGTCGGCTCATAACGGAGATGAGAAATGAAACCTGAATACAAGAAATCACTCCTACCCATCACTTGTCCCTTTTAAACATCATCGTGAACACTACCAGGACAGGATAAATCTCCAGACGTCCGAGGATCATCCCTATGCTGTATATGATCTTTGCCGCCGCAGGCTGGTATGCGAAAGTGCCGAGAGAGCCTATTGAGCCGAGTCCAGGACCGACATTTCCCATAGAAGACACCGCACCGGAAACTGCAGACAAAATATCGACTCCGCAAAGCACGAGAAGAAAGATACCGACTATTATGACAGCAAAATACAGAATCATATAAAGCAGCACGGCAACCGCATCCCTGTCGCTTATATAATGCCTTCCGGCCTTGATCTGAGTCACAGAAGAAGGATGAAGGCTCGTGCGGACCTGGCGGATTACAGCCTTGAGCACAATATATACACGGTCTGACTTGAGTCCTCCTGAAGTGGAACCCGAGCACCCGCACTGAAGAGCCATGAAAAGGATTATGATACCGGAAGAAAAAGGCCATCCGGCATTGTCGGACATCCCGAATCCGGTAGTCGTGACATAGCTGCATACCTGGAAGAAAGAATCAGTTATGGAGCTGCTCCACCCGTCATAACCGCCATAGAGCCTGAGGGATATGGCTATAAGCACTGTCGCCGCCACAATGGAGCCGAGATAATATCTTATTACCGGGCTTTGGGTCAGCGGACGCAGCGAACGTGTCGCGAACACCGCGAATATCAATCCGTAATGCAGCGACGAAAGAAGCATAAAGAACGTGACGATTATATTGATAGGCAATGAGTCATAATAGGATATGGACAGGTTACGTGTACTGAACCCTCCGGTAGACACGATACTGAAAGCATGGTTCACTGCGTCAAACGGAGACATTCCGGCAAGCACAAGACTGATTCCCGTAAGAAGAGAAATACCGACATATACAGAAACCATCACATACACAGTACTCATAGAACGGTAGCGGTAGCCTTCGCGTGATAGCGAAGACTGTTCTATATTGGTAAGCTTGAAACGGAACGGACTTGCAGTAGGCAGTACAAGCAGCAGGAAGACAACAACTCCCAGACCTCCGATGAAATGAGTGGATGACCGCCAGAACAGCAGGCTCTTGGGCAGCCGTTCTATATCCGTAAGTATGGTGGCTCCTGTAGTCGTATATCCGGACACGCTTTCAAACCAGGCATTTACAAGGCTGAACTCCCCTCCCCACAGTACATACGGCAGCATCCCGAAAATAAAAGACAGAAGCCAGGACAGCACGATTATCAGGAATCCGTCCCGTACTGAGATCGCCGGAGACTGCCTCACGAATATGAACGGGAATGCACCGAATATGAATGTTATGATAAAGCTTATAGCAAGCGGCCCGAATGCGGAATCCATCCCGTTGAGGACAGAAACCACCATAGACAGGAACATAAACAGCGCGCTGACAAGAAGAGCACGCCCGACATTCATCGATATGACCTTTATATTCATCAGACTATTCCTCCTGGGAATTCCGGGATTCGATGAATTTCTCCCTCTCGTCACGCAGGATCTTGTTGCGTCTCTTCAGATCCATATTCTCCTCTACAAGATCGGCTATACCGTCATTCAATGCGGCAAGCTCATCCGTACCTTCAAATGTACAGCTGTATTTGGTACCGGTCATCCCGTAGTTTCGGATACCGGAAAGCATCTTGTAAAGAGGATTGACATAATATGCTATTATAAAGAACAGCAGGAGCAGCACAAGGACAAGTCCCGCACCGACGGAGACGACCCCGGGGATTATGCTCCGGTAGAAACTCGCCTGGAACGTAAGGGAATTTTCCTTAAGGTCATTATAGGCGATATTGCTCAACTTTTCGATATCCGCACGCAGACGGTTGTATCTTGGCTGCAGACGATCAAAATACCAGTCCCTCGAATCGATGAAATCGGACATCATCACCTGCTTGAACTCCAGTGAAGTAAGCATATATGCCGTATAGGAATATACGACAGAGTCAGCCATCGGGACAGCGTCCTTCGAACCGATATTGATCCTCAGGCTGTCGCACTGGCCAAGAAAAGCCTCCTGGTCAAAATCAGGGAGATAACCTGTGTAGTCCTCACCTATCGCCGCCAATATCTTGAGGTTGTAGTCATCACTTTTCGACAAAAGCTTCTGCGCCACATTTATACTCCGGATATTCGCCGCTATAAGATCGGAGACATAATTGCTCATCCTGCCATACTCTACTACTGATATTATGCTGGACAGCAGCAGCATAGCGGCAATAGCCCCGAGACCGAGCGCGAGCTTGGTCTTCATGGACAATTTGAAATTGCGTATTTTCTTCTGTAGTTTCTGTAACATCAGTATCTCTTGTATCCGCCGCAGTCAAAGGCAGGAAGAAGCAACATCCTTAGAACTTGAAGGAATCCTTGAGCGCAGTGGTCTTGTTGAAGACAAAATGCTCGGGAGTGCTGTCCGGGTCCTTGAAGAAATATCCGGCACGCTCAAACTGTACGGCTATGCCTGAATTGTCCTCAAGAAGCGCAGGCTCGGCAAGTCCTTCAGACACGATGAGGGAATCCGGATTGAGATAGGACTTGTAGTCCTCTCCCTCAGGTATCGCACCCATCTGAGGCTCTGTGAAGAGTTTGTCGTAAAGTCTCAATTCCACCTGTTTCGCGTGCTCGACGGAAACCCAGTGGATAGTGCCTTTTACAGAACGCCATTCACCGGCACCCGGCTTTGATGAAGGGTCGTAGGTACATTTTATCTCAACTACATTTCCCTCAGCATCCTTTATGACCTCCACGCATTTTACGATATAGGTATATTTCAGGCGCACCTCACCGTCAGGCTTAAGACGGAAATACTTTTTCGGAGGCTCCTCCATAAAGTCATTTCTCTCGATATAGACTTCACCGGTAAAAGGCACCTTGCGCGACGGTCCCTCAGGATCGGCAGGATTAAGTGGAGCGTCAAACCACTCGACCTTTCCTTTCTCCCAGTTGGTTATTGTCAGCTTCACAGGATCCTGGACTACCATATAGCGGTTGGAACGTTCATTGAGGTCCTGACGGACACACCATTCCATAAGCTGCAGGTCAATCAGCTGCTCCCTTTTGGCTACACCGACTTTTTCGGCAAACATCCTTATCGCCTCAGGAGTGTACCCGCGGCGGCGGATTCCGCAGATCGTAGGCATACGTGGATCGTCCCAGCCGCTCACGAAATTGTTGCGGACAAGCTCAAGGAGCTTCCTCTTGCTCATCACCGTATATGTCAGGTTCAGACGGGCGAACTCGTACTGATGCGACGGGAAGATGTCAAGTTTCTCTATAAACCAGTCATACAAAGGCCTGTGGACATCAAATTCAAGAGTACATATAGAATGAGTGATATTCTCTATCGAGTCACATTGTCCGTGCGTATAGTCATACATAGGATAGATACACCATTTGTCACCTGTACGGTGATGGTGGGCATGGATTATACGGTACATAATAGGGTCACGGAACATCATATTAGGATGCGCCATATCGATCTTTGCCCTGAGGACCTTCTCTCCGTCCGCATACACCCCTGCCTTCATCTCACGGAAAAGTCTGAGGTTCTCCTCCACGCTGCGGTTCCTGTAAGGGCTTTCCTTTCCGGGTGTCT
>ERZ778514.2349-NODE-2349-length-12128-cov-3.539800_pt1 | contig 12128 bp, 10 predicted proteins | sample MGYA00510344_ERZ778514 | MGnify/ENA primary metagenome ERZ778514 (study PRJEB29527, sample SAMN07138968) | mouse gut metagenome | material: feces | host: mouse | place: China:Nanjing | collected 2016-01-25 ... | reverse complement strand
ATGCGGGAGATCATCCGGACGCCGGAATATCAGGAGCTTACGCTTCTGATGGCGTCCCATGGCGCGGCGATACGCGGGATCCTGTCCGGACTTCAAAAGCTGCCGGTGTCCCGGTTCTGGGAAGGCGGTGTGCACAGGAACTGCGCAGTGACGCGGATCCATGCAGAGCAGGGACGGTTTGAAATCGTATTCGAAAATAAAGTGTACGATTAAACGGCTTTGTTTTCTGTCCGGGCAGAAGATAAATTTAGCTGGACATAAAAGCAGACTTACACTATAATATACAACAACGGAATATGCATGACATAATGTTTTCGGTGTGTATTTTAAGGAGTAATTATATGTTCAAACAAACGAAGAGATTTCTTTTGGCCAGTGTCTGCTGCCTGGTCACCCTGTGTGTAGCTGTGTTCTTTTGGGTCAGCGTGTATATGAATACAAAAAGTGAAGATGCGATCAGCGAGATCGGCATGATCTACATGTCGGAGATGAGCAGACAGATTCAGCAGAAATTCGATGCGGTGATCGGTCTGCATCTGTCGCAGGCGGAAGGGATCGTCAGGCTGATCGGACCGGATGAAGCGGATCATCAGGAACTGCGGGAGAAGCTGGCGCAGAATGCAGAAGTCCGCGGATTTACATACCTCGGACTCTATACAAAGGACGGCAGAGGCGAACATGTATACGGCGGAAGTGTGGAGGCTGTTGACGGGAACGAATTTCAGGGGGTTCTGAAGGATGAAGGCGAGAATGTCTCCAGCGGTTATGATCAAAACGGAGACAAGGTCCTTCTGCTGACCGTCCATGCAGAATATCCTATGGAAGATGGGGACAGGAGTTCTTTTCTGGTGGTCGGGATTCCCATGGAAGAGCTGAGCGCGGCGCTTGTTCTGGAGGAAGCAGATTCCATGGTATATTATCATATTATCCATAAGGACGGAACCTTCGTCATAAGGAGCGGAGAGGCGTACCGGGATAATTATTTTACCCGTGTGGAAGAGCTGTTTCGGGAATTTGCCGGAAGGACGCCGGAAGAGTATGCGCAGGAGCTTCGGGATGCGATCAATGCGAATGTGGACTATTCCACTCTGGCGATGATCGAGGGAACGCACAGGCATCTTTACTGTTCGCCGCTTCCCGGTTCCGAGTGGTATCTGGTGGCGGTCATGCCTTACGGAACGCTGGATGATGCCGTCGAACACCTCGGCGAGCAGCGGCAGAACACCATGCTTGGGGCGTGCAGCATCATTCTGGCGGCAGTGATGGTGATCTTTGTGCTGTATTACCGGATGTCTCAGCAGCAGCTTCGGGAGCTGAACAGAGCGGAGCAGGCAGCCGTACAGGCAAACCGGGCAAAGAGCGAGTTCCTCTCCAACATGAGTCATGATATCCGGACGCCGATGAACGGCATCGTAGGCATGACGGCGATTGCCATGGCAGATATTGAGGATACGGCGCGGGTCAGGGACTGTCTTGTAAAGATTACACTGTCCAGCAGACATCTGCTGGGACTGATCAATGACGTTCTGGACATGTCCAAGATCGAGAGCGGAAAGCTGTCTCTGAATCTGAATCAGGTGTCGCTGCATGAGACGATGGACAGCATCGTCAATATTATAAAGCCTCAGATTGAGTCGAGGAAGCAGCATTTTGATATTTTTATACAGGATATAAAGGCAGAGGAAGTATACTGCGACAGTGTACGTCTGAATCAGGTGCTGATCAATCTTCTGTCCAACGCGGTGAAATTCACGCCGGAAGAGGGCACGATCAATGTATATCTGTGTCAGGAGGCTTCTCCTCTGGGGGACCATTATGTAAGATGCCATTTCCGGGTCCGGGACAGCGGAATCGGCATGACACCGGAATTCCAGAAAACGATTTTTGACACATTTACGCGGGAGAAGACTGCCCAGGTGAACAGAACGGAGGGCACGGGTCTGGGAATGGCAATCACAAAATGTATTGTGGACGCCATGGGCGGAACCATTGCACTCTGGAGCGAGCCGGGCAGCGGAAGTGAGTTCCATGTGATTCTGGATTTTGAGAAGGCAGTATCAAAAATCGAAGACATGGTTCTTCCGCCGTGGAGAATGCTCGTGGTGGATAACAATGAGGACCTCTGTTTAAGCGCGGTATCTTCTCTGAAGGAGATCGGAATCGATGCAGAATGGGCAACTGACGGAAGAACGGCTGTGGATCTGGTCGAGAAACGCCATCAGGAAGCCAGGGACTATGAGATCGTTCTTCTGGACTGGAGGATGCCCGGGATGGATGGGCTTCAGACAGCAAAAGAGATCCGGAAGATTCTCGGAGATGAGACTCCGATTCTGATCATTTCTGCATATGACTGGAGCGATATCGAAAAAGAGGCAGCAAAGGCAGGCATTCAGGGTTTTATCTCCAAGCCGCTGTTTAAATCCAATCTGTTTGTGGGACTCAGACGTTATATGCTGAATGAGGCAGCGGATGAAGAACAGGAATCGAAAAAAGAGGAGACAGAGTCCTTTGCGGGCAAACGGATTCTTCTGGCGGAAGATAACGACCTGAACTGGGAGATCGCAGAGGAGATCCTGTCAGAAGCAGGCTTCGAACTGGAACGGGCGGAAAACGGAGAGATATGTGTGGAAAAATTCACGGAATCCGAAGAAAAATATTATGACGTGATTCTGATGGATATCCGGATGCCGGTGATGAGCGGCTATGATGCGGCAGTGGAGATACGAAAGCTTGGGCGTTCCGATGCCGGGCTGCCGATCATTGCCATGACGGCGGACGCATTCTCGGAGGATATTGAGCGCTGCAGGCAGTGCGGGATGAACGAGCATGTGTCAAAACCGATTGATGTCGACAGGCTGATTCAGCTTCTGAGAAAATATTTAAAATAAACAGAGCCGTATTGAGCAGCCGGGAATTGCCGGCTGCCTTTTTGAAGCAAAAGTAAAAAAGCAGCTACCTGGGCAGCTGCTTGATCTTTTCAAAGCTTTCATCACTGATCACATGCTCCATCCGGCAGGCGTCTTTTTTGGCGATTTCTTCATCCACACCGATGGAGATCAGAAACTGTGTGAGCACAAGGTGCTTTTCATAAATATTCAGGGCAATGGCAAGTCCGGCGCCGGTCAGGATCAGATGGCCGTTGTCATCCAGCGCGATGTACCCGTTTTCGCGGAGCCGTTTCATGGCGACGCTGATACTGGGTTTGCTGTAGCCCAGATGGTTTGCCACGTCAATGGAGCGGACGTTGCCCAGCTCTCTGGAGAGGACCAGGATGGCCTCCAGATAATCTTCCGGTGATTCCTGCATCTTCATATGTAAATTCCCCCTTTGTATTTTGAAGATTTTTGCTGGTATCAGAATAACATATGAAATGGGGATTTTCAAGAGGGGCTGAGCGTAATGAATCTACTATATAAAGAAGGGAACGGGATATGGGAGCAGAAGAGAGCCGGAAGCATCTGGCGGAGGAAATCTTAAAGCTGGTACGGCTTCGGCTGCAGAGGAAGCTTCCGGTTCTGGGGGCGGCATTTTCGGTTGCGGGGACAGAATGGACCGAAAGGGCTTCCGGTACGGATGCAGAGATGCTGTACTGGAATGCAGATGAGGTCATGGGGCTGTTCAAAGAAAAAAGAAATCAGTTGGAGAGAAGATATCTGCATCTGCTCCTGCACGGCATGTATCTGCACCGGTTTCGGAGGTACAGCTGCCCGGAGCGGATCTGGTGGCTGGCATGTGATCTGATGACCGAATATCGGATCGACCGGATGCATGTGCCCGGATTTGACTGGCCCATACCGGCGGACAGAAGCGGCTGCTACCGGAAGATGAAGGAAACGGGAGCGGTATTTTATGAGAAGGCGCTGACAGAATGGCTTCTTAAGCAGGAGGAATCCGGTCTTAAGGAACTGGAACGGCTGTTTCGAAAGGATAATCATGAGTGGTGGAGGGAAGGCGTGGTTCCGGGACAGGAAAGGCCGGGAGAAGGAAAGCAGGAGCGGGCAGAGAAGACGAAACGGATGTCAGAGGCAGTCCATCGATGGCGGACGGTATTTGAACAGCTGGAGATGAGACAGGAGGAGCACCGGAGGCAGGCGGGAGGCAGCGCGGGAACCGGAGCGGAGCAGATTGTACTTCAGAAGGAGCAGGGATACGACTATCGGCAGTTTTTAAAGCAGTTTGCGGTGAGCCAGGAGGAACTGTCTCTGGATATGGACAGTTTTGATTACATTCCCTATGATTACAGCAGAAGAATGTATGAACGGCTGGTATTTCTGGAACCGCTGGAGTACCGGGAGCGGAAGAAGCTTCAGGAATTTGTCATTGCGATCGATACGTCCGGTTCCTGTTCCGGAGAAATCGTGCGCCGTTTTCTGACGGAGACCTGGGAGATCTTTCAGGAGAAGGAGAATTTCTTCCGCGACATGCGGATCCATCTGATCCAGTGCGACTGCCTGATACAGGAGCATGTCTGCGTAACCTGCGAAGAAGAGTGGAAGGATTATCTGGAGCATATGGCCGTGAAAGGGCATGGGGATACGGATTTTACGCCGGTGTTCCGTCTGGTGGACGGGATGGTTGAGAAGGGGGAGGTGAAGCATCTGAAAGGACTTCTTTATTTTACAGACGGAGACGGCATCTATCCGGAGAAAAAGCCGGACTACGATACCGCATTTGTATTTTTAAATGAAGAACTGAGGAAGGGCAGGGCGCCGGACTGGGCGCTGACTCTGACTCTGGATATTGAATTGGAGACGGGAAAATGAATATAAGAGAGGCAAAGGAAGAGATTATACGTACCGTACGTGCGTATACGGCGAAGGATGACAGGGGCTGCGGCCGGATTCCTTCTGTGCGTCAGCGTCCGGTTCTTCTGATCGGTCCGCCGGGGATCGGTAAAACAGCGATCATGGAACAGGCGGCTGAGGAATGCGGGGTAGGGCTTCTGGCTTATACGATTACGCATCATACGAGACAGAGTGCGGTTGGACTGCCGCAGCTTGTGACCAGGACGTTTGGGGACCGGGAATATACCATGACGGAATATACCATGAGCGAGATTGTGGGTTCCGTCTATGAATATCAGGAGCGGACCGGATATCGGGAAGGGATCCTGTTCATTGATGAGATCAACTGTGTCTCGGAGACTCTGGCGCCGACCATGCTGCAGTTTCTTCAGTATAAGACCTTTGGAAACCACAGAGTACCCGAAGGCTGGGTCATTGTAGCGGCAGGCAATCCGCAGGAATACAACCGTTCCGTCCGGGAACTGGATATGGCGGCTCTGGACCGGGTCCGGCTGCTGAACGTGGAGGCGGATGCGTCGGTCTGGCAGGACTATGCACAGCGGCAGGGCGTGCATCCGGTGATTCTCTCGTATCTTAAGCTGCATCCGGAACATTTTTATCAGGTGACGCTTACGAGGGAACGGCAGGAGTTTGTCACGGCGCGCGGCTGGGAAGACCTGTCCGTGCTGCTTTCGGAATATGAGAGACAGGGACTTTCCGTGGACAGAAGTTTCATGGAGGAATTCCTGCGCGTACCGAAGATTGCTTCTGATTTTGCCTCTTATTATCAGCTCTGCCATACGTATGCCGGCATGTACCGTATCAGGGAGCTTCTGGAGGACAGACTTACAGAGGAAGAGAAAAAGACGCTGCAGACACAGTTGGGGGAAGCATCCGGAGAGGTACGCTGCATCTTCGTCCGCCATCTTCTGTCCGCAGTCTCTGAGCAGATGACGGATTACGGCAGGCGCTGCCGGCATGATAAGAGGGAAAAAGAAGTGCTTGCGCAGTTCGCTTCTTATATAAGAACAGAGGGAAGGGAACATCCGGAAGGATTTTTCGAACGGCGTTCCCATGCGCTTCAGGTACGAAGGGAAAATGATCTGCTCAAACCCTGGGAAGAACAGATGGAGCAGGAAGTGGATGAACGGCTGAAGCTTTTGATCTTCGGGAGCAGGAGACAGGAGTTTTTAAAAGAGCTGGCAGCCTGCAGAAAAGCGGACGAGAAGAGTCTGCCGTCTGCCGGACTGGGGAAAGAACGGGAACATCTGGAAGCACAGAAGGCAAATCTGACCGGTCTTCTGCACCGGATGACGGATTTTATTGCAGGTGCTTTCGGAGAAGATCTGGAGCTTTCCGACTGGATGCATGGAATTCAGAATCATGGCGACTGTAAGCTGACAGATTTTCGGCGGCCGGAGATGGAAGCATTTCTTGCGCAGACAAATCAGGAGGCAAGACTGAGGAAAAAGGTAGAAGAGATGGAGGTATTATATGAAACTGCTGATCGCAAGTGATATTCATGGTTCTGCATATTTTTGCAGAAAGCTTCTGGAGGCGTATGAGAGGGAACAGGCAGAAAAGCTGATCCTGCTGGGAGATATCCTGTACCATGGGCCGCGAAATGACCTTCCGAAGGAATATGCGCCCAGGGAAGTGATCCGGATGCTGAATGAAAGAAAGCAGGAGATTCTCTGCGTCCGGGGAAACTGCGATACGGAAGTGGATCAGATGGTACTGGAATTTCCGGTTCTGGCAGAGTATGGGTTCCTGTATGAACGGGGACGCATGATCTTTCTGACGCACGGGCATGTGTTCCACGAAAAGAATCTTCCGATGCTGAAAAAAGGAGATATCCTCCTCCACGGCCATACGCATGTCCCGGTATGCAGGGAACACGAAGACTATATCTATATGAATCCGGGTTCCGTATCCATACCAAAGGAGGGAAGCGTGCACAGCTATATGGTATACGAGGACGGGATGTTTTTCTGGAAGGAACTGGAAGGAAATGCTTATCTGGAATATCAGTTATAGAGACGGCTCCTGTTCAGCTCAGGACGCCTGTTATGGGCATATGTTCCTGAAAGACCCATTGAAGGGCGCCGGTCCTTAGGCGCGGTATTTTCGCGCCTTAGTACCGCTGCTGCCCTTCACTAAGCGCAAGCGGGGTCTGGAAGGAACATATGCCCATAACAGGCTGAACGCCGACAGATATTTGAACAGTAACATGCCGGACGGAAATTGTTTAAAATTTCACAAAAATTTAATGGAAAACGCAGGAAGAAAAAGGTATACTGTCTAAAGACATGTAAAGGAGTGATCATATGGACGTCAATGCAATTTTGAAATGCGTGAAATCCGGTGAGATAGAGATACAAAAGGCAGAAGAACTGCTGAAGAAGCTTCCTTATGAGGACCTGGGGTATGCAAAGATCGATCATCACAGAAAAGTGCGCCAGGGCTTTGAAGAGGTTATTTACTGTCAGGGAAAGGAGACCGCGCATCTGGTCGGGATCTGCAGCCGCATGGCAGAGGAACGGATCAATGTGCTTGGAACCAGAGCTTCCGGGGAGCAGGCGGCGGCAGTGATGGAGGCGGTGCCGGAATTTACCTACGAACCGGTATCCAGACTTCTGAAAGCGGAATTCAGGAAACAGGAGCCGATCGGGAAGATCGTGGTCTGCACAGGCGGAACGGCGGATATCCCGGTGGCGGAGGAAGCCGCAGGCGCGGCTGAATTTTTCGGGACAGGTGTGACCAGACTGTTTGACGTAGGGGTGGCAGGCATTCATCGCCTTTTGAGAAATCTGGATGTATTTGAGCATGTGAACTGCGTGGTTGCCGTGGCAGGCATGGAAGGGGCTCTTCCGGGTGTTGTGGCAGGACTTGTGGATGTGCCGGTGATTGCAGTGCCGACCAGCGTAGGGTACGGCGCCAGCTTTGGAGGGCTGTCTGCTCTTCTGACCATGATCAATTCCTGCGCCAACGGGATTACGGTGGTAAATATTGATAATGGCTATGGGGCCGGTTACGTGGCGACCCAGATCAATCGACTGGCGGTGCAGGGATATGAAAAGAATCAGTAAGATCCTGAAGAGCAGGCTGGTTGTTGTAGGTCTTGCCATACTGCTGCAGGCACTGTGGTGGGCGCTTTTCGTCGGCAGACTGACACAGTATTCTGTATTTATCAACGCGCTTTTCCGTTTTGTCAGCATCGGGATTTTGCTGTATCTGATCCGCAAGGATGAAAATTCTGCCTATAAGATCGCCTGGATGATCCTGATCATGGGTATTCCGCTGTTCGGCGGAATCCTCTATGTGATGATCGGAAATAAAAAGCCGGGCAAGCGCCTGGCTGTAAAAATGGCGGCTGTGAAGGCGGAGATGAAGGATTCCATGGCACAGAACCAGTGGATCCTGAAGGAAATACAGGCGCAGGATCCCACAGCGGCGGGGAATATCAGATATATTGGTGAGTTTGGTCCGTATCCGGTCTGGAAAAATACGGAAGTCACCTATTATCCGCTGGGAGAACAGATGTTCTCTGCCATGCTGGAGGATCTGAAAAAAGCAGAGCACTATATTTTCCTGGAATATTTTATCATTCAGGAAGGGCTTATGTGGGACTGGATCCTGGAGATACTCGAACAGAAGGTAAAAGAGGGAGTGGATGTCCGTCTGATCTACGACGATGTGGGCTGTGTATCCCTTCTTCCGTTTCATTATGCAGGTATGATGGAAGAAAAGGGAATCAAATGTCTTGCCTTCAACCGGTTTATCCCTGTCGTATCTCTGGTCATGAACAACCGGGATCACAGAAAGATCATGGTCATAGACGGGCATACGGCTTATAACGGCGGAATCAATCTGGCAGATGAATACATCAATAAGAAACTCCGGTTCGGACACTGGAAGGATACCGGAGTCCGGATCCACGGCGATGCCGTCTTTAATTTTACCCTGATGTTTCTGGAAGTGTGGAATGCGTTCAAGGTGCCGGATCTGGATTACAGTATCTTCAGGCCCCGCAGATGGCATGAAGAACCGTTTGAAGGAGACGGATATGTAGCGCCGTATGCAGATACGCCTCTGGATAATGAAGCGCTGGGAGAGAACGTCTACATCAATATTCTGAATCAGGCAAAGGATTATGTGTATATAGCGACGCCGTATCTGCTGATCAGTGACGAGATGGAAAATGCGCTCTGTCTGGCGGCAAAGCGGGGAGTGGATGTCCGGATCCTGATGCCGGGCATTCCGGATAAGCCCACGGTATTTTTTATGGCAAAATCCTATTACCCGCCGCTTTTGAAGGCAGGGGTGCAGATCTATGAATATACGCCGGGATTTGTGCATGCGAAATCCTATGTATGTGACGACAGGATCGCAACCGTTGGAACGATCAATATGGACTTTCGAAGCCTGTATCTGCATTTTGAGTGCGGGACCTTTCTCTATGGGTGTAAAGCCGTGCTGGATGTGAAAAAGGATATGGAGGAATGCTTTCCCCAATGCCATCAGGTTAGTCTGGGAGACTGCAGGCAGGGCCTGATTGGGAATCTGCTGACCTCGGTACTCCGGGTGCTGGCGCCGCTGATGTGATTCCGGGACAGGATCGGAAGCCTTTGGGCGGGATAAGAGGATATAACTGGAGGATAAGATGAACGTATTATTTTTTCTGACGCCGAAAAGCGAAGTGGCCCATCTGCATGACGACTGGACGCTTCGGCAGGCGATCGAGAAGCTGGAGCGGAGCGGCTATACGGCAGTTCCGCTGATTGACAGGAAGGGACAGTATATAGGGACCGTAACGGAAGGCGACATTCTGTGGACGCTGAAGAAACGGTACGACATGAATCTGAAGACGGCAGAGACCGTATCGGTTCTGACGGTGGAACGCCGGATGAACTTTCATCCGGTATCCATCAATGCGTCCATGGAGGATCTGGTGCAGATGGCGATGAATCAGAATTATGTACCGGTGATTGACGACAACAGGATCTTTATTGGAATCGTGACAAGAAAGGATATTATCCGGTTCTGTTATGATGGATACAGGAATAATAAAACAACACAGGAGGGATGGAACCATGAAACTGGAAGAATTACAAAAAGCAATGATAGCGGCAATGAAAGCGAAGGATAAACCGAGGAAAGAATCCATTTCCGCGCTTGTGTCTGCGGTGAAAAAGGCGGGCATTGATGCCGGATGCCGGGAGGATGTTCCGGAAGATATGGTGAATCAGGTCATTTTAAAGGAGATGAAGACGGTCAGGGAGCAGATCGACACCTGCCCGGCGGATCGGACGGAGCTTCTGGCAGAGTATCAGGCACGCTATGAGGTGATGAATGAATTTGCGCCGAAACTGCTGAGTGCGGAGGAGGTAAAGACGATTCTGACAGAAAAATTTGCAGATGTGCTGGCTACGAAGAACAAAGGGACGATCATGAAGGCGGTCATGGCAAAGCTGAAGGGAAAGGCAGACGGGAAGGTGATCAGCCAGGTGGTGGCAGAGCTGACGAAGTAGCTGCCTCTTCATGCATATATATAAAATCTTAAGAAATCTTAGGAAATCTTCCAAGGGCAATATGGTATGATAACAGTAACCAATATTGCAGCGTCCCCGGGACAGACTGACGGGAAAGGGAGAAGATGATGAGAGAAAAGATACTGGTCGTAGACGACGAGCGGGAGATCGCAGATCTGGTGGCGGTCTATCTGGAAAATGAAGATTATACAGTGTACAGGTTTTATACGGCAAAGGAAGCCCTTGACTGTATCCGGACGGAAAGGCTGGATCTGGCGATCCTGGACGTGATGCTGCCGGGGATGAGCGGTTTTAAACTGTGTCAGGAGATCCGGAAAAAGGATACCTATCCGGTGATCATGCTGACGGCAAAGGATGCGGAGATTGACAAGATCAACGGGCTGACGCTGGGAGCGGACGATTATATGACCAAACCCTTCCGCCCTCTGGAAATGATGGCGAGAGTCAAGGCGCAGCTTCGCAGGTACAAGAAATATAATCCTGCTTCTGCCGTGCAGGAGGAGACGCTGTTCTGCCATGCGGGTCTTACGGTCGATGTGACAAGTCATGAGTGTACGCTGAACGGCCGGCGGCTGGATCTGACGCCGACGGAATTCGAGATTCTGAAGATCCTCTGTAAGAGGAAGGGAAAGGTCGTCAGTTCGGAAGAACTGTTTCATGAGATCTGGAAGGATGAATATTATCAGAAATCCAACAATACCATAACCGTCCATATCCGGCATCTGCGGGAGAAGATGGGCGACACGTCTGAGCGTCCAAAATACATTCATACCGTATGGGGAGTGGGGTATAAGATTGAGAATTAAATGGATGAAATCCGGTTATGGAAAGCTCAGGAGAAAGGTCTTTCTTCAGATTGTGCTCATGGTTCCGGGAGCCTGTATTCTGTTTCTCGTGACTGTTAATTTTCTGAGCGGACATGTGGCGGACTGGATGGTTGCCCTGATCCAGCGGATCCTTTTTGTGGAATTCGAAGATGCGCTGAGTATTTATCAGTTCTATGTACGCAATAATATGGAGCAGATCATAGGAATTTTCATCCTGCTGTCCTTCTGCCTGTTCTTTTATCTGTCCCTGAGCTGGTTTATGAGATATTTCCGGCAGATTGACAAGGGACTGGACGCCCTGCTTGCCGGTCAGGAGATCGTATTGTCTCCGGAGATGGAGACAATGGAAAAGAAGATGAACCAGGTCCGCCGGACGCTGGAAAAGCGGGAGACAGAGGCGAAGCTTGCGGAAAAACGGAAAGATGATCTGGTCATGTATCTGGCCCATGATATCCGGACTCCGCTCACTTCCGTGATCGGCTATCTGAGCCTTCTTGACGAAGCGCCGGATATGCCTGTGGAACAGAAAGCAAAATATGTGCACATTACGCTGGAAAAAGCATACCGCCTGGAGACGCTGGTCAATGAATTTTTTGAGATTACCCGTTATAATCTTCAGCAGTCTGCACTGGAAAAGGAGTCCATTGATCTGCCCTATATGCTGATGCAGATGGCGGACGAATTCTATCCCATACTGTCGGAAAGAGGGAATACGGTGGAGCTCCAGATGCCGGAGGATATCCGGGTTCACGCAGATCCGCGGAGGCTTGCGAGGGTATTTCAGAATATCCTGAAAAATGCGGCTGCCTACAGTCTGGAGAATACGGCAATCATCATTCGGGCCAGGGAGAGACCGGAATGCGTACAGATATCTGTTGAGAATACAGGAAAGACCATACCGGAGCAGAAGCTGGATGCCATTTTTGAAAAATTCTGCAGGCTGGATGATTCCCGCGGAACAAAGA
>ERZ778514.2345-NODE-2345-length-12136-cov-9.150815_pt1 | contig 12136 bp, 9 predicted proteins | sample MGYA00510344_ERZ778514 | MGnify/ENA primary metagenome ERZ778514 (study PRJEB29527, sample SAMN07138968) | mouse gut metagenome | material: feces | host: mouse | place: China:Nanjing | collected 2016-01-25 ... | reverse complement strand
ACATCTTCTCCCACGTGCTGGCCGGCATCCACGGCATCACGGCCGTGCAGGTGCGGCGCGACCTGATGCTCATCGGCTTCTCGAGCGACACGAAGAAGGGCTACGACGTGCCGGTGCTCATCGAGTACATCAGCAGCATCCTCGACAGCCAGACCCCCATGAACATCGCCATCATCGGCATGGGTCACCTGGGGCAGGCCATCACCAAATACTTCAACGGCAAGCGGCTGAAGCTCAAGATCACGGCGGCGTTCGACATCGACCCCGCGAAGGTGGGCCAGACCATCGACGGCATCCCGTGCTACCACATGGATTCGTTCGAGCTGACGGTCGAGGAGCGCGACATCAGCCTGGTGATCGTCTCCTCGCCCACGAAGGTGGCGCCGAGTCTGGTGCTGCCGATCATCAACGCCGGCATCAAGGGGGTCCTGAACTTCACCTCCACACCGCTGAACTTCCCCCAGGGCATCGTCGTCGAGAACTACGACATCACCACGCTCCTGGAGAAGGTGGCCTACTTCGTCAAGGAGAACGAGGAGGGCGCCGGGTCCAACAACGGCTGACGCGATGCGTGTATTCCGCGGTTTCGACTCGCTGCCCGAGCTCGGCCCCACGGCCGTGACCGTCGGTGCCTACGACGGCGTGCACCTGGGCCACAGGGCGCTTATCGAGCGCATCGTGGCCGAGGCGCAGGCGCTGGGCGGGCGGAGCGTCGTGGTGACCTTCGACCCCCATCCGCGCGTGGCGCTGGGGCGCGGCGAGGGCATGCGGCTGCTCACGACGCTCGACGAGAAGCTCGCGCTGTTCGAGGCGCTGGGCGTCGATTGTGCGGTGGTGGTTCCCTTCGACAGGGCCTTCAGCGCGCTTTCGGGCGCCGAGTTCATCGAGCGCTGCCTGGTGGGGCGGCTCGGCGCTGCGGTGCTGGTCGCCGGCTACGACCACCGCTTCGGCCACGACCGCATCGACTGCCGCGAGCTGCCCGCTGGGACGCCCCTGCGCGTAGTGCGCATCGACGAGCGGCGGGTCGGAGGCGAGCACGTCAGCTCCACGGCCATCCGCCGGCTGCTCGACGCCGGGCGCACGGACGAGGCCGAGCGGCTGCTGGGCCACCCGCTGCATGCGACCAACGAACCTAAATCACAATAGAGATGATCTCACACGATTGCCAGATCCGGGTGTGGTACAAGCACACCGACCAGATGTCGATCTGCCACCACTCCAACTACATCTGCTACTACGAAGCCGCGCGCAGCGAGTTCCTGCGCGCCATGGGCATGTCGTTCGCCGAGGTCGAGCGGCGCGGCATCATGATGCCCATCCTCGAGGTGCAGTCGAAGTACCGCAAGCCGGCCTACTACGACGAGCTGCTCACCGTGCGCATCATGCTTCGGGAGCTGCCGTCGACGCGCATCAACTTCTTCTACGAAATCTACAACGAGCGGGGCGAGCTCATCAACACCGGCATGACGCAGCTGGGCTTCATCCACAGCGACACGCGCCGCCCGTGCCGCTGTCCCGAGTGGTACCTCGACCTGCTGCGCGCCCGCTGGACCGAGCAGTAGCAGCGCCCGCGCCCCTCGGCCTTCCCGGCGGCGGATGGGGTAGGGCCCCCGACGCAAAAAGGCGCCCCGCGAATCGTCGCGGGGCGCTTTTGCGTGTGCGGGCCGCGGGTTACTCCGCCAGCATCGTCTTGAGCGTCCGGGCCAGCGTGTCGTGGTCGCGCAGGTCGTTGCGCAGCGCCGCCTCGCCCCGGCGGTCGACCACCACGTAGGAGGGGATGCCGTCGATGTCGAAGCGCTTGTCGCACAGGTAGCGCCACTGCGCATCGTCGAGCCGGTAGTGGAGGCCGCGGATCTCGGCGATCATCGTCGAGTAGGTCGCCAGCGGCGAGGTCCCGTTGGCGAGGTAGATCCACACCAGATCGTCGCTCTTCAGCGCGTCGTCCTTGAGCGGTTCGTTGGCGCGGATCGCCGCGCGGCAGGGGCTGCACCAAGTGTTCCAGAAATCGACGAGGACGACCTTGCCGCGGTGGGGCGCCACGATCGCCTCGAAGAGCCGCTCTACGGGTACCTCGGGCGTGGGTTCGATGCGCGCCTTGCCCTCGACGGCCGCCAGCCGCTCGCGCGTGTCGCGCTCGATCGTCAGGCAGGCCTCGCTGAACAGAGGCTCGGCAAAAGAGGCCAGCTGCGCGCGGTCGGCGTCGTCGAGTTGCAGGTTGCGGGCCTTCTCGGCCAGCCGCATCGCTTCGGGAAGCTCCTTCGCGAGCGTGCCCTGCGCCCCGTAGTCGCTCCAGTCGACCGAAGACAAGGCCGCAAGGTAGTCGGCGAGGTGGTCGCCCAGGAGCAGGCGCGGATCGCCGGCGTCGAAGAGCGCCCCGACGGCGGCGTAGTGCTGCGGCCCGAACTGCGCGGTGATCGCCCCCTCGGGTACGGGCTGTCCCCACGATCGGTGGACGTGCCAGTAGTTGTGGCGGAGGAAATAGTCGGCGTCGGCGATGGCATGGAGGGTCTCCTGGCGCAGCGAGAGTTCGTTCAGCTCGCGCAGCATCTGCGACCGGTCGCTGCGGCGGATCGAGTCGGAGAGCGCGCGGTAGCGGCCGACGAGCATCTCGGTGTAGGCGTCGGCATCCGTCGCGTAGTCGGCGAAGGTGCCGTTATAGAGCTCGAGCGAGAAGTAGCCGGGCGTAGCGGCGTTCAGGGCGTTGAGTGCGGCGTAGGTGCCCGTCGTGCGGAAGGGGGCGGGTTCCGCAGCATCGGCGCCGTTGCGGCGGCGGTAGAGCCGGCGTCCCGACTCGCTCGTGTCGGTCCAGATCTCCGTGGTCTCGCCCGGCGCGAGCCGCAGCGTTCCCAGCGACCTGCGCGCGGCGGGGTCGACCACGAAGGCCGCCGCCGGGCCGTACTGCTCGAAGGAGACTTCGGCCGTGGCGGTCTCGGGATCGATCATAAGGATGTGTTCCTCCTGCCCCGAGAGCAGGGTGTTGACGTAGAGCCGGTATTCCGTGGACATGCCCTGTCGCCAGCCGGGCAGGTGCAGGCGCACGGTGCTCCGCCCGGCAGCCATCGCGGGCTGGGGCAGCGGGCCGTCGGCGGGCATCGCCCGCAGGTCGCGCGGCAGCGCCTTCGCCCCGTCGTCGTAGCTCCGGCGGCCCGTCAGGTCGACGCCCCACAGCTTGAAGCAGTCGGCGCAGTCCGACTCGATGAAGTCGAACGAGCGCGTGCGGCGCGGCAGCGGCTCGAAGCGCAGCACGAACGACGCGCGCCCCGAGTCGGGCATCCAGAAGAGCGAGTCGGGGACGATGCCCTCGGCGCCCGTTAGGGCGTAGCTGCGCTGGCCGGCCCGCAGGTAGGTGTCGGAGACGATGCGGATCCAGAAGCGGGGCTGGAAGTAGGCTTCGACGTGGACCACGGTGGCCGTGTCGCTCAGTTCCACCCGCGAGATGTCGAGCGTCATGGTGTTCGACGCCTCGATGAAGGGGTTTTCCACCACGCGCTCGGCCGGCGCGCAGGCCGCCAGAAGCAGAAGCGCCGCGGCGGGAAGGAGTAGGTTTTTCATTCGTTGGAAGGTTTTATCGCCATAAAGATAGCGTTTTTTGGACGTGCCGCCGCCCTGAGGGTTACAAAAAACCGCCCCGTGCAGGCGCGGGGCGGTTTTCGTTTCGGGCCGGAGCCCTATTTCTCGATCAGCGAGATCGAGCGCTGGATGAAGTCCGAGAGGCTCTTGCCCTTGAGCATGCCGTTGGAGAGCAGCGCAAGGTCGATGATCTGCTTCACGAGCTCGTTCTCCGCGCCGATCTCGCGCAGCCGCTCGTTGCGCTCGTCGCGCAGCGTGACGATCTTCTTCGACAGCTCCTCGCGCGTCGACTTCTCCTCGGCCGTGAGCTCCTCCTCCTTCTTGCCCTTGACCACCTCGTCGAAACGCTTCTCCTCGGCGATGGCCGCGTCGAGTTTCTTGGTCGTCGACTTGAGCTTGTCGCCGTAGCTGCGCTCCACGTCGGCCAGGATGCCGGCCACGATGGGGTGGTTGCCGTTGACGGCCACCGTGAAGCTGTCGGGCATCTGGCCGTAGAACTGGCTCATGCCTCCGCCGCCCATCGCCGCCATCTCCTTCATGCGGCGCATGAACTCGTTCTGCGTGATGACCACCGGCGCCTGGTCGGGCGACATGGCCTCGAACGAGATGTCGTAGCGGATCTTCTCGTCGCGCGGCATCTGGCTCTCGAAGACGGGGGTCAGCAGCTCCTGCTGCGCTTCGGTCAGGGCGATCTTCTGCGGCTCCTCCTTGCGGATGAGCTTGTCCACCACGTCGCTGTCGACGCGCACGAAGCGCACCTCGTCGTGCTTCGACTCGTACCAGTTGACATAGTGGCTGTCCAGCTGGCCGTTCATCTCCAGGATGTCGTAGCCCTTGGCGCGCGCCGCCTCGACGAACGAGTGCTTCTCCTCGGCATCGTCGACATAGAGCACCACCACGTGCTTCTCCTTGTCGGTCTGGTTCTCTTTCACCGTGTCGACATACTCCTTCGGGGTGAAGTACTTGCCTTCGACGTTCTTCCACAGCATGAACTCGCGGGCCTTCTCGGCGAACTTCTCGTCGGTGAGGATGCCGTACTGGATGAAGATCTTCAGGTCGTCCCACTTGGCCTCGTAGTCGGCGCGCATCGTCGTGAAGAGCTCGTGAAGCCGGTCGGCGACCTTGCGCGTGATGTAGCCCGAGATCTTCTTCACGTTAGAGTCGCTCTGCAGGTAGCTGCGCGACACGTTGAGCGGAATGTCGGGCGAGTCGATCACGCCGTGCAGCAGCGTGAGGTACTCGGGCACGATGCCCTCGACCTGATCGGTCACGAAGACCTGGTTGGAGTAGAGCTGGATGCGGTTCTTCTGCACCTCGAAGTTGTTGCGGATCTTCGGGAAGTAGAGGATGCCCGTCAGGTGGAAGGGGTAGTCGATATTGAGGTGGATCGAGAAGAGCGGATCCTCGCCCACGGGGTAGAGCGCGCGGTAGAACTCCTTGTACTGCTCCTCGGTGATCTCGGAGGGCATGCGCGTCCAAAGCGGCGCGACGTCGTTGACCACGTTGTCCTTGTCGGTGTCGACGTACTTGCCGTCCTTCCACTCCTTGACCTTGCCGAAGACGATCTCCACGGGCAGGAAGCGGCAGTACTTGCGCAGCAGGTCGCCCACCTTCTGCTCGTCGGCATACTCGGCGGCCTCCTCCGAGAGGTGCAGCACGACGGAGGTGCCGCGGTCGCGCGTCTCGTCTGTCTCCTCCATCTCGAACTCGGGCGTGCCCGTGCAGCTCCAGTGCACGGCCTTGGCGCCCTCGCGGAACGAGCGGGTGAAGATCTCCACCTTGTCGGCCACCATGAAGGCCGAGTAGAAGCCCAGGCCGAAGTGGCCGATGATCGACTGGTTCTGGTACTTGGCCATGAACTCCTCGGCGCCCGAGAAGGCGATCTGGTTGATGTAGCGGTCGACCTCCTCGGCCGTCATGCCCACGCCGCGGTCGGTCACCGTGAGCGTGCGGGCCTCCTTGTCCACAGCGATGCGCACGGCCAGGTCGCCCAGCTCGCCCTTCGCCTCGCCGATCGAGGAGAAGGTCTTCATCTTCTGCGTGGCGTCGACGGCGTTCGACACCAGCTCGCGCAGGAAGATCTCGTGCTCCGAGTAGAGGAATTTCTTGATGACGGGGAAGATGTTCTCCGTCGTTACTCCGATTTTTCCGTTTTTCATCGTATGGGGCTTTTTTTATGTGTTGTTGCGGTTGCGTTTTTCGGCCTTTCGGGCCGCCGACGGTTGCAACAAACGGTATGCCAGCGGCCCCGGCCTGCCAAAATGGCAGATCGGGGCTGACGCAACGACAGAAAATACTGTTAAAACTTGTTGTTTAAGAATATTTTATTTATCTTTAAGCAGAAAAAATATGAGAATAATGATCTCGCGTAATAAATATCTATCTTTCTTAAGACGAAATGACCGTAAGAAACATTAGCCTGCATGATAAAGTTGTGCAGGCATGGTGTTTTGTTTTTTATTATTCATATTAAAAAATAGCTATGAAACGTATTATAAGCATTTTAATAATTTCTATTACTTGTTGTATCTCATGTCAAAAAGATGAGCATAAATTGCCTATAGTTGATAATGGATACGTCGAGATGATTACCTATTACAATGATATAAAAGGTCTGGTCGATGAGTATGTTGCTCTTAATAATGACATTTATAGTACTAGGGCTTTTGCGTCTGATGATTCTTATTACAATGTCGAAGAAATATTTATCGAACCTTGGTTTCAAGCTTGTTTGGATAAATATTTTACATTTGATGACATAAGTAACTGGGATGAGAGAAATACATTGAGTATGATATTAGAAAATATCGATCTTTCATCTGACCAAAAGGAAATACTGATAACAGCGGTTGCGCATGTGTACTATATAAAAAAGGAAATCATTCCATTATTTGATTTAGACGCTAGAACAACAAGAGCTACGGCCAAAGAATGTAGAGATGCTTTCGATAAGGCTATAGCGCGAGCAACAAGAACCTTCGTGATAGCTGGAACTATTGGATTGGCCACTGGCGGGGTCGGCACAGCTGTAGCAGCCGTTTTTGCTTATATTGCAGTGGACGACGCAGAGAAAGATTACAATAAGTGTATGGAAACAGCGACTCAACGATGAAAACGACCTTCGACGACAAATGGCGGATCGGGCTACACCGCTTCGCGAGGCGCGACACCGCCCGGGAGCGCCGCGCGACCCGCTTCCGCGAACGGGCTGTTTTCGCCGTGACGCTGTTCGTGAGCTGCGTCGCCTTCGGCCCGATCATCGGCATCCGGGAGCCCTACCTCGGAGTGTTCCGCGTGCTCGCCGCCGCGGGCTTCGTGCTGGCCCTGCTGCCCGTCGTGGGCGAGGCCCTCGCCGAGTGGAGGCGGGGCGTGCTCGACGTGCCGACGCTGCTGCTCGCATCGATGCTCGCCGCGGCGGCGCTGCTCTCGCTCTTCTTCCCGTTCTGAGGGCGGGGTGGGGCGCACCGGCGCGAACCTTTGAAATACCGAACGATCATGGATGACTTCCTCTCCCTGGCGCGGCGGCGCTACGCCTGCCGCAGCTACACGACCGCCAAGGTCGAACGCGAAAAACTCGACTACATCCTCCAGGCCGCCCGCGTGGCCCCCACGGGTGCCAACCGCCAGCCCCAGCGGCTCATCGTCGTGCAGTCGGACGACGCGCGGGCGCGATTGGCGCGCTGCGCCCGCGACTTCGGGGCGCCGTGCGCCGTCATCGTCTGCGCCGACACGTCGGAGGCGTGGGTGCGGCGCTACGACGGCAAGATGATCGGCGACATCGACGCCACGATCGTCACCGACCATATGATGCTGGCCGCCGCGGCCGTGGGGCTCGACACGCTGTGGGTCTGCGCCTTCGATCCCGAGGCCCTGCGCCGCGAGTTCGCGCTGCCCGAGCAGCTCACGCCGGTCAACATCCTCATGATCGGCTACGGCGCCGACGCGCCCGCCCCGGCTGATCGCCACGACGCGACGCGCAAGCCGCTGGAGGCGACCGTGCGCTACGAGTAGCCGTCCTCCGCAGCAGCCTGTGCCGCCCTTCGGCCCGGTCCGTGACCCGAGGCCCCGAAACGAAGATCCGCCCGACGCAGCAGCGCCGGGCGGATTCGTTCGATGCGGTGTACGACGACCGGTGGGGGACGACGCCAGTTGCCTCGCGGCGTCGTCATCGCCGAAGGCTTAGAGCAGCTTGTCGATCTTGGCCTTCAGCGCCTCCTTCGAGGTTGCGCCCACCTGCTTGTCGACCACCTGGCCCCCCTTGAGGAAGATGATCGTGGGGATGTTGCGCACGCCGTACTTCATGGTGATGTCGTCGTTCTGCTCCACGTCGCACTTGCCGATCAGGGCGCGGCCCTCGTACTCGGCGGCGAGCTCCTCGATGATGGGCGTGATCATGCGGCAGGGACCGCACCACTCGGCCCAGAAGTCGATCACGACGAGTTTGTCGGAGGAGAGCAACTCCTCGAAATTGCTGTTGTTGATTGCCAATGCCATAATTGTAACGATTTAAAGTGTTGTGTTATGCGATCGAATACTCTATCTCCTGCTCCTCCAAATAAGATACCAAATCGGGCGAGAGGCTCACGCGGCAGCTCTTCGAGAAGAGCTTGACCGCTACGCGCGCCTCGCTGTCGTAGACGTTGAGCCGCAGCGTCGTCTCTCCCTTCGCGGCGCGCACGCGCTCCGTGAGACCGCGCACGAGCTCCTCGGTGATGCGCTCCACGGGCAGGCGCAGCGACATCTCGCGGATCATCGTGTCGCGCAGCTCCGAGAGCTGCACGATCGATATGATCTTGAACTCCAGCTCCTGGTCGTTGTAGGGGCGCGGCTGCACCTTGCCCCGCACGAAGAGGAAGTAGTCGGGGAACATGAAGCGGCGGAAGTTCTCGTAGTCCTTGCCGAAGAGGGCGAACTCGTGCGAGCCGTTGTAGTCCTCGAGCGTGAACTTGCCCCACGGCTTGCCGGTCTTGGTCACGAGGTTCTGCGCCCCCACGACCATGCCCGCCACGGCGATCTCCTGCCCGCGCAGCTCGTCGAGCCGCTGCAGCTCCGTGAGCTGCGTCTTGCACATGTGGTCGATGATGACCTTGTAGTCGTCGAGCGGGTGGGCCGAGAGGTAGAGGCCGATCATCTCGCGCTCCTTCGAGAGGGTCTCGAGCTGCGACCAGTCGGCGCAGGAGGGGAGCGTGGGCCGCGTGATGTCGACGTGGCCGTCACCGCCGAAGAGGCTCTGCTGGGCGTTGTTCTTCTCGGCCTGGAAGCGCTGGCCGTAGCGCATGAGCAGCTCGATGAAGGTCGAGGCGTTGGCGTCGCGCGCATCGGCGCCGAAGAACTTGCCGCGGTGGAAGTCGACGATCGAGTCGAAGGCTCCGGCGTAGGCCAGGTTCTCGAGACACTTGCGATTGACCTGCTGGTAGTTGATGCGCTCGACAAGGTCGTATATGTCCTTGAACGGACCGCCCGCCGTGCGCTCGGCGATGATGCTCTCCACGGCCGCCTCGCCCACGCCCTTCACGGCCGCCATGCCGAAGCGCACGTCGCCCTCGCGGTTGGCCGAGAAGGTGCGCATCGACTCGTTGATGTCGGGCCCGAGCACCTTGATGTCCATGCGCTTGCACTCGTTCATGTAGATGGTGAGCTGCTCTACGTTGGTGAGGTTGCGGCTCAGCACCGCGGCCATATACTCCGAGGGGTAGTTGGCCTTCAGGTAGGCGGTCTGGTAGGCGACCCACGAGTAGCAGGTGGCGTGCGACTTGTTGAAGGCGTAGGAGGCGAACTTCTCCCAGTCGGCCCAGATTTTCTCGAGCACCTTGGGGTCGTGGCCGTTCGACTGTCCGCCCTGGATGAACTTGGGCTTCAGGGCGTCGAGCTTGTCCTTGAGCTTCTTGCCCATGGCCTTGCGCAGCGTGTCCGACTCGCCGCGCGTGAAGTTGGCCAGAAGACGCGACAGAAGCATGACCTGCTCCTGGTAGACCGTGATGCCGTAGGTGTCCTTCAGGTACTTCTCCATCACGGGGATGTCGTAGACGATCGGACTGCGGCCGTGCTTGCGCGCCACGAAGTCGGGGATGTAGTCCATCGGGCCCGGACGGTAGAGGGCGTTCATCGCGATCAGGTCCTCGAAGGTCGAGGGCTGCAGCTCGCGCAGGTACTTCTGCATGCCCGCCGACTCGAACTGGAACGTGCCGACGGTGCGTCCCTCGCCGTAGAGGCGGTAGGTCGCCGGGTCCTCGATGATCGAGAAGTCGTCGATGTCGACCTCTACGCCCTTCGTCTGGCGGATGTTCTCCACGGCGTCCTTGATGATCGAGAGGGTCTTCAGACCCAGGAAGTCCATCTTGATGAGGCCCGTATCCTCGATCACCGAACCCTCGTACTGCGTGACGAGCATCTTCTCGCCCGTCTCCTTGTCGTCGGCCGTCGACACGGGCACCCAGTCGGTGATGTCGTCGCGGCATATGATCGTGCCGCAGGCGTGCACGCCCGTGTTGCGCACGTTGCCCTCCAACATCTTGGCATAGCGGATCGTGTCGCGCAGCGTGGGGTTATCCGACTGCTCGGCGGCCTTCAGCTCGGGCACGTAGTCGATGGCGTTCTGCAGGTTGAGCTTCTTGTCGGGGATCTTGTCCGGCACGAGCTTGCACAGGCGGTCCGACTCGGCCAGCAGCAGCTTCTGCACGCGCGCGACGTCCTTGATCGCCAGCTTGGTGGCCATCGTGCCGTAGGTGATGATGTGGGCCACCTTCTCCTTGCCGTATTTCTGCGTCACCCAGTTGAGCACGCGGCCGCGGCCGTCGTCGTCGAAGTCGACGTCGATATCGGGCAGCGAGATGCGGTCGGGATTGAGGAATCGCTCGAACAGCAGGTCGTAGGCTATGGGGTCGATCTGCGTGATGCCCAAACAGTAGGCTACGGCCGAACCGGCCGCCGAACCGCGGCCCGGACCCACCGATACGTCCAACTCCTCGCGGGCCGCGCGGATGAAGTCCTGCACGATGAGGAAGTAGCCCGGGAAACCCATCGTCTTCATGATGTGCAGCTCGAACTTCAGGCGCTCCTGCTGCTCGTCGGTGAGTTCGTCGCCGTAGCGCTTGCGGGCGCCGATCATGGTCAGGTAGGCCAGGTAGTCGGCCTCGAACTTGATGCGGTAGAGCTTGTCGTAGCCGCCCAGCTTCTCGATCTTCTTGCGCCCCTCCTCCTCCGACATGACCACGCGGCCGTTCTCGTCGCGCGTGAACTCGTCGAAGAGGTCCTGCTCCGTGAGGCGCGCGCGGTACTCCTCCTCGGTGCCGAACTCCTCGGGGATCTCGAAGGTCGGCATGATGGGGGCGTGGTCGATGGAGTAGTGCTCCACGCCGTCGCAGATCTCGACCGTCGTGGCCATCGCCTCGGGGTCGGTCTCGCCGAATATGGCGGCCATCTCGGCCGTGGTCTTGAGCCACTCCTGCTTGGAGTAGAGCATGCGTTTGGGATCGTCGAGGTCCTTGCCCGTCGAGAGGCAGATCAGGCGGTCGTGCGCCTCGGCGTTGTCCTCGTCGACGAAGTGGACGTCGTTGGTGCAGACCGTCCTCACGCCGTGCTTGGCGGCCAGGCGGCGGATGCCTTCGTTGACCTTCAGCTGCATGGGGTAGGCCTCGTGGTTGGCCCGCTCGACGGTCGCCTTGTGGAGCTGCAATTCGAGGTAGTAGTCGTCGCCGAAGACGCTCTTGTGCCAGCGGATCGACTCCTCTGCCTTCTCCAGGTCATCGGCCGTGATGGCGCGCGGCACCTCGCCCGCCAGGCACGCCGAGCAGCAGATCAGCCCCTCGTGGTACTTCTCGATCTCCGCCCGGTCAGTTCGCGGGCGCATGTAGAAGCCGTCGGTCCACGCCTTCGAGACGATCTTGATGAGGTTGTGGTAGCCTTTGAGGTTCTTCGCCAGCAGGATCAGGTGGTAGCCGCTCTGGTCGGGTTTGCCCTCCTTGTCCTGCAGGCGGCGGCGCGCCACGTAGACCTCGCAGCCGATGATGGGCTTGAAGTCGGCCTTGCGGCGGTGCTCCTCCAGCTCCCGCTCGCAGCGGGCGATCTCCGCAGCGGGGTCGTCCGACGGCTCCGAGCCGTCGCGCAGGGCGGCGATGCGCTTCTCGCAGGCGGCCGCCTTGTCCTTGTATTTGCCGCGGGCTTTCTTGACGTAGTTGTAGAACTCCTTGATGCCGAACATGTCGCCGTGGTCCGTCACGGCGATGCCGGGCTGCCCGTCGGCCATGGCCTTGTCGACCAGGCGCGCGATGCTGGCCTGGCCGTCGAGAATCGAGTACTGCGTATGGACGTGGAGGTGGACGAAGCGGGACATCGGGGATCGTTTTTTGTGAGGACAAAGATAGCCTTTTCGGCCGAAAAAGCGGCAAGAGTTTTGCGTTTGTTAAGAAAAAAGCCTAACTTTATCTACCACCAAAAACACAAAGCCATGCAGGAGACCGCACTGGTTGTACTGGCGGAGTACAACACCGTAACCGAAGCCGAAATCGGCAAGTCGATGCTCGACAGCGCCGGCATCTGGTCGACGATCCGCAACGAATACATGTCG
>ERZ778514.2342-NODE-2342-length-12144-cov-6.804037_pt1 | contig 12144 bp, 6 predicted proteins | sample MGYA00510344_ERZ778514 | MGnify/ENA primary metagenome ERZ778514 (study PRJEB29527, sample SAMN07138968) | mouse gut metagenome | material: feces | host: mouse | place: China:Nanjing | collected 2016-01-25 ... | reverse complement strand
TACACAACCGTGGCTATTGTCCTTTAACTTCCTTAACTTCCCGCCTGACTTCCTTTAACTTCTAATATATCCTACCAAAGCTGCAAGCGCGCGCTCTTCGGTATGAACAGCTTGTCGCCCTCTTTCACGCCGAAAGCCTCGTACCACATGTCGATATGGGGAAGGGCACCGTTGACGCGCCAGCGTCCCAACGAGTGGGGGTCGCTCTTCGTGCGGCTGCGTATCTCTTTCTCCGTGATGTTTCCTGCCCACACTCCTGCGTATGCGATGAAGAAGCGCTGGTCGCCCGTAAGCCCGTCAATGACAGACGGAACTGCGTCTTTCGTGGCGTTCTTGTATGCCTGAAATGCCACCTGAAGACCGCCGTGGTCAGCAAGGTTCTCACCCAGTGTGAGCTTTCCGTTGGCATTAAGGTCGGGCAGAACCTTTATCGAAGAGAAGAAGTCGGCATAGCTCTCTGCACGCGCGGCAAAGTTCTTGCCGTCGTTCTCCGTCCACCAGTCGGTCATGTTTCCGTTTTTGTCATAGTGACGTCCCTGGTCGTCAAAGCCGTGAGTCATCTCATGCCCTATCACAACGCCTATGGCACCATAGTTGAAGGCATCGTCTGCCTCGGGATTGAAGAACGGAACCTGAAGTATCCCGGCGGGAAAACAGATCTCGTTTGTCGTCGGATTGTAGTACGCATTCACCGTCTGCGGCGTCATGAACCACTCTTTGTTGTCCACAGGCTTGCCGGCACGGTTGTCATTATTCCAGTCGCTCCAGAACTTGCGGCAGTTCTGCACGTTCTCATAATAAGAAAGCTCGGGATTTATCTGCAGCCCCGTCATATCCTTCCACGTGTCGGGGTATCCTATCTTCACATAGAAGGAGGCAAGCTTGTCGAGCGCCGACTGCTTTGTCGTGTCGCTCATCCAGTCCTGCGCCTTTATCCGTTCGGCGAGCGCAACCTGAAGGTTCTTTACGAGCTTCTCCATACGTTCCTTGGACGATGCGGGGAAGTAGCGTTCCACGTACATCTTGCCGAGAGCCTCGCCCATCTGGCTTTCCACCTGCGACGTGGCACGCTTCCAGCGCGGATAGTCCTCCTTGCGTCCGGACATGGTCTTGCCGAAGAAGTCGAAGTTTGCCGCCTGCACCTCATCGCTGAGATATCCTGCAGCAGAGAGAATGGCGTTCCACTCCATGTATGCACGAAGCTCGTCTGCCGTGACTGTGGCAAGAAGCTTGTCCGCACCGGCAACGAAGCCGGGCTGACCTACGACAAGTTCACGGAAGTGTTCCGTCTTTACACCGTCGGCATTCATTGTCTTTGTCAGGCGCACATTAGGATATTTCGCTTCAAACTCGCTGAGTGTCATTTTGTTATAGTTTGCCTCGACGTCCCTCAGTTCTGTGCGCGACTTGGACACCTTTGCCAGTTCTGTCTCTATCTTCATGACATTCTGCATCTTCCTGTCTGCTGCGCCGCCGTCAAAGCCAAAGAGTCCGAACATGCGGACGATGTGCTTTTTATATGCCTCGCGTATTGCCGCCGTCGCCGAGTCGTTGTCAAGATAATACTCTTTCTGCCCCAGCGTCATGCCGCCCTGATATACGTTGAGAATGTTCATCTTGGCGTTTTTCTCGTCAGCTCCGAAAGCCAGCCCGAGTGGCATGCCGTAGCCGAACGTCGCATACTTCAGCTGAAGCCTCCGCAGAGCCTCCTTGTCCTTTGCCTTTTCCATTTCGGCGATGAGCGGCATGAGCGGGCTTACGCCTTCCTTGTTGCGGCGCACCGAGTCCATGGCAAGCTTGTAGAAGTCGCCCAGCTTCTGTTCCGTAGTTCCCTTTGCATAGGTCTTGCCCAGCAGATCGGTGAGAAGCATGTTTATGCGCTTGTTGTTGTCCTGCCCCAGCTGGTCAAAGCTGCCGAAACGCGAATAGGCTGCGGGCAGCGGATTGTTCTTCATCCAGCCTCCGCAGGCATACTGGTAGAAATCGTCGGCAGCGCGCACGCTGTTGTCAAGATTTGTCAGGTCTATGCCTGACTTCAGTGGTGCCTGCGCGCCTGCCACAACGGGTGCGGAGGCAAGAAGCACCATGGGAATAAATTGTCTTACATTCATATTTATATAATTGATTGTTTGATATTACGGCTTACGCGGCATTCCGCCAGCCGGGGTTAATGTTCCGGAGACATATTATAACATAGGTACGCGCGTACATTATATATAATATGGCGTCACATACATGCCTCAAGCTCTTCGGACGCCTTCTCCCAGCGCTCCACCTCATCGTCAAGCTGCTTCCTGACGGCGGCATAGCGGGCTATCAGATCCATGTCGGCGGCATGTTCGGGACGGCTCAGCATGTCGTCCATTTCGCCTATGAGCTGCTCGTATTCTTCGATTTTTGCCTCACATTCCTTGACGGCTTTCTCCGCGCGGCGTATCTTTTTCTGCCTTTCCTTGTGCTCCGCATAGCTCTGCCTGCCGCTTTCGGCTGCGGCGGACGGGCTTTTCGTTGCTATCGAAGCCTTCTTCTCCGTCTCCGGCGGCGTGGCACTGCCAAGCTTGTTGAGAGAGTCTATGCGGCGCGAACGCAGGAAATCGTATATGCCGCCGATGTGTTCTCTCACCTTGCCTCCCCCGAACTCGTAGACCTTGGACACGAGACCGTCGAGAAACTCGCGGTCGTGGCTCACCACGATTACCGTGCCGTCGAAAGCCCTGACCGCCTCTTTGAGAATGTCCTTCGACTGCATGTCAAGGTGGTTCGTAGGCTCGTCGAGGATAAGCAGGTTGACGGGTTCGAGCAGCAGGCGTATCATGGCAAGACGGCTGCGCTCGCCTCCGCTGAGCACGCGCACCTTCTTTTCCGATGCCTCGCCGCCGAACATGAAGGCGCCGAGGATGTCGTTAATGCGCAGGCGTATGTCACCACGTGCCACGCGGTCGATTGTCTCGAAGACGGTAAGATTTTCGTCAAGCATCTGCGCCTGGTTCTGGGCGAAGTATCCTATCTGCACGTTATTCCCTGTCTTCAGCGTGCCAGTATAGGGTATCTCGTTCATGATACACTTTACGAGCGTGGACTTGCCCTCGCCGTTCTTTCCCACGAACGCCACCTTCTCGCCGCGCTTTATGGTGAGCGTGACACCGGCGAAGACGGTGTGGCTGCCATAGTCCTTGCCCACGCCGTCGCATATCACGGGATAGTCGCCGCTGCGGAGACAGGGCGGAAACTTCAGGCGCATCGACGACGTGTCGACCTCGTCTATCTCTATGGGCACAATCTTCTCAAGCTGCTTTATGCGGCTCTGCACCTGTACCGCCTTTGTAGGCTTGTAGCGGAAGCGTTCGATGAAGTCCCTGATGTCGGCAATTTCCTTCTGCTGGTTCTCGTATGCGCGCAACTGCTGCTGGCGCCGCTCGGCACGCAGCTTTACATATTCGTCGTATTTCACACGGTAGTCCACCACCCGCCCGCAACTTATTTCCAGCGTGCGGCTGGTGACATTGTTTATGAACGCGCGGTCGTGGCTCACGAGCACCACCGCCTTGGCGTTCTGAGCCAAAAACTGCTCAAGCCACTGTATGCTCTCAATGTCGAGGTGGTTTGTTGGCTCGTCGAGCAGCAGCACGTCGGGCTTTTCGAGCAATATCTTCGCCAGCTCTATGCGCATGCGCCATCCGCCGCTGAACTCGCTTGTAGGGCGGTCGAGGTCGGTGCGCGAAAATCCCAGTCCGGCAAGCGTGCGCTCTATTTCCGCCTCATATCCGTCGGCGCCCATCATGATATACCGCTCGTGCTCCTGCGTAAAGCGCCGCACGAGTTCCATGTATCCGTCGCTCTCATAGTCGGTGCGCCGCGCCAGCTCGTCGTTCATCCGATCTATGCGCCTCTTCATCTCCACCGCTCCGGCAAATGCCTTGCGCGCCTCCTGACGCACGGTGGTATCGTCCTGAAGTATCATCACCTGTGGCAGATATCCGACGGTGGTACCTGCCGGAACGGCAACGCTGCCCGCCGTAGGCTGCTGCATGCCGCAGAGTATCTTGAGCATGGTAGACTTTCCAGCACCGTTCTTGCCCACAAGCGCTATGCGGTCGCGGTCGTTGACAACGAAGCTGGCATCGCAAAAAAGCGGTTTGGCTCCGAACTCAACCTTCAATCCTTCTACTGATATCATTATACCTTGTTTTAGCAGATGCAAAGATAAGGAAAATTATTCAGCCACGGATTTATTATAATTATAAATTATTGTGAGGAGGAAAAGAGTAAGGAGGAAGAAGAAGGAGAAAGGAGGAACGGGCATCAGGGACCTTAAAATCTTTAAAGCCCTCAAGAACGCTAAGGTCTTTAAAGGAAGGTAGTTTGTAAAACAAACCGGACTAACATTTAATATATAAGATATTACATGACATTTTTAAGTGGGCATTACAGATTTCCGTACTATATAGCAGGGATTTCCGTACTACCCGTTACATACTTACATACTGCCCATTACGCAATCCCATGCCGTATGCAAACCGCCGGAAACACCGTGCATGGCGGGGAAACGCGCCATATTTTTGTTAAAGGATAGTAAAAAAGACTGCTACAGGAGGGAAACACATGGCGCATGGCTTATCTTTGTAAACAAAAACATCCATTCGCATCATGTATATCACACTTGTCATACTTGCCGTAACGGCTGTGCTCTTCGCCACGGGGAAGATACGCTCGGACATCGTCGCGCTCTGTTCGCTCATCGTGTTAATGCTCATCGGCGTCCTCACGCCCGAAGAGGCGCTGTCGGGATTTTCAAGCACGGTGGTGATAATGATGGCGGGACTCTTCGTCGTGGGCGGAGCGGTGCTTCAGACCGGACTGGCAAAGATTGTCAGCAGCCGCATGATGAAAATCGCCAAGGGCAGCGAGACGAGGCTGTTCTTCATGGTGATGATTGTCACCGCGGCAATAGGAGCGTTCGTCAGCAACACGGGCACCGTGGCACTCATGCTGCCGATAATCGTAAGCATGGCGGCAGAGGCGCGGCTCAACGCGTCGCGGCTGCTCATGCCCCTTGCCTTTGCCAGCAGCCTCGGCGGCATGCTCACGCTTATTGGAACGCCGCCCAACCTCGTGATACAGGACACGCTGACGGCTGCCGGATACGAGCCGCTGTCGTTCTTCGCCTTCATGCCCGTAGGACTGACGGTGCTCGGCGTAGGCATGGCGGTGCTGTTTCCGATGAGCCGGCTGCTCACGGGCAGGAACGGCAAGGACGGCGCGGGCGGAGAGCGGGGCAAGACGCTGCGCCAGCTGGTTAAAGAATACCGCCTCGCCGACAATCTGGCACGCTACAGGGTGACCCGGGAGTCGGGCATGGCGGGGAAAACAATTGCCGGACTGGACATCTACAACCGCTACGGACTGACCGTGCTCGAGGTGCGCCGCGAGCAGAACAGCCGCAAGCGGCTGCTCAAGAGCGTCGAGCAGAAGCTTGCCGGACCGTCAACACTGTTGCGCGAGGGCGACATGATATATGTAACGGGCAAAAAAGATGCCGCGCGCAGGTTTGCCCGCGACTTCCGCCTGGGCAGCGTCGCAACGGAGGACGGCGGCAGGGACGGCAACGCACTCGACTTCTACGACCTCGGCATGGCGGAGATAGTAATACTGCCCTCGTCGCGCCTCACCGGCAGGCAGCTACGTGAAGCGGGGCTGAGGGCAAAATACTCCATAAACGTTATCGGCATAAGGCGGCGGGGCGAGTATATTATGGAAAACCTTGCCGAAGAGAAGCTGCGCGCCGGCGACGTGCTCCTCATACAGGGCACGTGGGAGAACATCGCGCGGCTGGGCAATGACGAAGACCGCTGGGTGGTGCTGGGACAGCCGCTCGAGGAGGCGGCAAAGGTGACGCTCGACTACAAGGCGCCGCTGGCTGCCGTGATAATGCTGGCAATGGTGGCGACGATGGTGTTCGACTTCATCCCCGTGTCGCCCGTCACGGCAGTGATGACGGCAGGCGTGGCAATGGTGCTGTCGGGATGTTTCAAGAACGTGGAGGCGGCATACAAGACGATAAACTGGGAGAGCATCGTGCTCATCGCCGCCATGATGCCCATGTCGGTGGCACTGGAAAAGACCGGCGCGTCGGCAATGATCTCCCACTCAATGACAAGCGTCTTCGGAAGCGGCGGCGCACTTCCCCTCCTCGCCGGCATCTATATCACCACATCGTTGCTCTCGCTCTTTATCAGCAACACGACGACGGCGGTGCTCATGGCTCCCATAGCCCTGTCGTCTGCCACGGAACTGGGCGTAAGCCCCTACCCCATGCTCTTCGCCGTCACCCTCGGGGCAAGCATGTGCTTCGCGTCGCCCTTCTCAACCCCTCCCAACGCGCTCGTAATGCAGGCGGGACGCTACTCGTTCATGGACTATGTCAAGGTGGGGCTGCCCCTGCAGATAGCCATCGGGGCGGTGATGATGCTCGTCCTGCCGCTGCTCTTCCCGTTCTGAAACGCCGGGAAAGAAGTGAGGGCGCCTTATTATATATAAGAAGCCATACAAGCAAGGGGAGGATATAAGCCGCAATGCAGCATCAGAAATACGAAATCCATATAAATGAGGATTGCCGCGACGGTGTTTTATACGTACCTTTGCAGCCGTTAAACAAACGGTACTGACAATGATAAAGCATCTCACGGCATTATGCGTCCTCGCACTGTCTGCAACGGCAACGGCTGCGGCAGGCAACGGCAACGGCGCAGCCGACTCTTCACGAGTGGTCGACCTCGACGAGGTAGTCGTCGTCTCGCTCCCCAAAGAGGCATTCCGCCTCAGACAGCAGCCCCTCAGCTCTTCCATATTCACAACGGCGGACATGAACCGCACCGGCGCGCGCGACATACGCAGCCTCTCGGGCTTCGTGCCCTCGTTCGCCATGCCCGAATACGGGTCGCGGCTGACATCGTCGATGTACATACGTGGCACCGGCTCGCGCGTGAACAATCCTGCCGTGGGCATGTATGTCGACGGCATACCGCTGGTATGCAAGAGCTCGTTCAACTTCCATTCTTATCAGACCGGCCGCGTGGACATCCTGCGCGGACCGCAGGGAACGCTATACGGCATCAACACCGAGGGCGGGCTGGTGCGCGTATACTCCAAAAACCCGCTGATGTATGAAGGCAGCGAGATTATCGTGGGCGCCGGCTCGCACGGAATACGCCGCGCGGAGGTGGCACACTATCACCGTCCGTCGGACAAGCTGGCGTTCTCAACGTCCGCATTCTACAACGGCGGCAACGGCTTCTTCCGGAATGCCGTCACGGGCAGGCGCGCCGACAGCTACGACGAGGCGGGCGGAAAGACACGGCTGATATATATGCCGGCGCCGCATACGACAATCGACTTCGTCGCCGACTACCAGTATGTGCGCCAGAAAGGCTTTCCATACGGCATGCTCGACACGGAGACCGGCAAAACCGCCGCACCGGCGACAAACCGCGAGGGAAACTACCGCCGCAACATGCTCAACACGGGCGTGCACGTGAAATACAGCGGCGACGGTTTCCTGCTCAACTCTACAACGAGCTATCAGTATCTCAAGGACTACATGATGATGGACCAGGACTATCTTCCGCAAGACTTCATGTTCCTCGAACAGCGCCAGTTTCAGAACGCCCTGACGCAGGAACTGACGCTGAAGAGCGGCACAGACGGCACATGGCACCGCACGACGGGCATCTACGGCTCATACCAGTGGCTACGCACGGACGCTCCCGTTTATTTCGGCGACGACTTCACGCGCCGCATATCCTCGGCAGTGCAGGCACAGATGTACACGGCTATCGTGGGCGCGATGAAAGAAAGCATGATAAAGGGCGGCATGCCCGAAGCGGCGGCAGAAACGGCGGCAAAGGCTGCCGTGGAGCGTGCCGGGGGCATATCGGTAAGCACGGCATTCTCTGTTCCGGCAATGTTCCACACCCCTCAGCTGAACATCGGCGTATACCATGAGTCGAACATTGACCTCGGCAGCCGCATAACCGCCACGCTGGGCATACGCTACGACCACAACAACGTGCGCCTCCGCTACGACACGAAGGCGGCAATGAGCATGACGGCAAGCGTCATGGGGCGCGAGGCAACAAACACGCTGACATCGGTGCTCAGGAAGAAAACCTCAAACGCATACAACCAGCTGCTGCCAAAAGTGGGCATAACCTGCCGCACGGACAGCCATGGAAGCAACGTCTATGCAACCGTAAGCAAGGGATACCGCGCCGGAGGCTTCAACATACAGATGTTCTCCGATATCTTGCAGACAGAGATCAGCGCCAACAGCCAGGCGGCAATGCGAGGCGACTACGACGTGGAGCACACCGCCGCCGACTATGAGAACGTAAACCGCACAATAGCATACAAGCCGGAGGAGAGCTGGAACTACGAGGCGGGCGCGCACCTGAACCTCTTCGGCAACATGCTGCACGCCGACATAGCGGTTTATTACATGAGCATACGCAACCAGCAGCTGTCCGTAATGGCTGGCAACTACGGCTTCGGTCGAATGATGGTCAACGCCGGGCGCAGCAGCAGTTGCGGTTTCGAAGCGTCGCTGCGCGGCAGCGGCTTTGATGAAAGGCTTTCATGGGCAGCGAGTTACGGATTTACGCACAGCGTGTTCCGCGACTACATGGACAACATAGCCGGCTCTTCCACAGCATCCGGCGCCGTTCCCACGGCATCCGACATCACCCACATTGACTATCGCGGCAACAAGGTTCCATTCGTCCCGGCACACACGCTCGGCGCAAACGCCGACTACCGCATCAGCACAAGCGGAGGAATGATAAAGAACATCATCATCGGCGCATCTCTGACGGCATGCGGAAAAATATGGTGGGACGAGGCTAACACATACAGTCAGGACTTCTATGCACTACTTGGGGCGCACATAGACGTGGCGACGGACAATGCCACCCTGAGCATACGGGCACAGAACATCACGGGCACGCACTACAACACGTTTGCCTTTGACAGTGCCGTGTCCGGAACAAGGCAGTATTTTGCACAGCGCGGAAATCCTTTCTGCCTGAACGCTGAACTCCGCCTGAAATTCTGAACAATAACCATATCTATGCGAAAGATGGCATTTCAGGCTCTGAAAGACCGTGTCTTACGTTTCAAAAGACCGTCTTTCAGAGCCTGAAATGCCATCTTTCGCAAAAGCTTCCGCAACATGCTGTCACACTTGATGTTAACGTAAGCTCGACGAATTTATCTTTCTTGTTATACAACAAACCACCCCTGCCCCTCCTTTGGAAAAGGAGAGGACACTGTGCTGGCATCGTATGCAAACACATAATATGTATGTTTATTTAATATTATGTATATTCTTGTTGTATGTTCCTCCCTTTTACAAAGGATATTACAGCCTCCTTACTCCCTTTACTCCTTATTCCCTTTACTCCCAATTTAATCATTTGTCCTTTAACTTCTTCTAACTTCCCATAACTTCTTTAACTCCTTAATACTTTCCTCCTTACTCCCCACCTTATCCAATATCACGGCACAGGACTCCTAAGCAATAAAAAGAACGGGCTGGACATCTTCTTCAATGTCCAGCCCGTTCTTTTTATTGCTCAGGAGACTGTATCTCCCGCACAGTCATAATATCAGTCCTGTTCCGGAGTGATAAGCTTATATCCCTTTCCGTGAATGTTTATTATTTCTATCTGGTCGTCATCCTTAAGATGCTTGCGCAGCTTTGTGATGTAAACGTCCATGGAACGTGCGTTGAAATAGTTGTCGTCAATCCAAATGGTCTTCAGTGCGAAGTCGCGCTGCAATATCTCGTTGGCATGACTGCAAAGAAGTGCGAGCAGTTCGTTTTCCTTCGTCGTAAGCTTTGTCTGCTTGTCGTCGATTGAAAGCAGCTGCTTCTGTGTGTCGAACGTAAAGCGTCCGATATGGTAAACCGTATTCTCCTTGTTCTTCTTTCCACGTACACGGCGGAGAATTGCTTCAATGCGGAATACGAGTTCCTCCATGGAGAAAGGTTTGGTGATGTAGTCGTCTGCACCGATTTTGAAACCTTCCAGAATATCTTCCTTCAGTGTCTTGGCTGTAAGGAAAATCACCGGCATCTCGGCATTCGCCTGCTTTATTTCCTGGGCGAGCGTGAAGCCGTCTTTCTTCGGCATCATGACATCAAGCACGCAGATATCAAACTTGTTCTTCAAAAAAGCCTTGTAACCGGCCTCCCCGTCAGGACAGAGCTCTGCCGTGTAACCCTTTGCCTGCAGATACTCACGAAGCAACATACCTAAGTTCTCGTCATCTTCGCACAATAAAATTCTTAAGTTCTCGTCCATAATCTTTAATTTTTAATTATTGGTAATGATATGATAAATGTCGTTCCCTCGTTACGCTCGCTCTTTACGTTTATCTCTCCCTTGTGCTGATACACAATGTTCTTTACGTATGCAAGACCGAGACCAAATCCTTTTACATCATGCACGTTGCCAGTGTGCACACGGTAGAATTTCTCGAAAATCTTCTTCAGGTTTTCCTTCTTTATACCCATGCCGTTGTCCTTCACCGAGAAGAAGAGCCGTTCCTTATTGTTCCATGTCCTTATCGTCAGTTCAAGAGCCTTGTCCGGCTGTTTGTATTTCACCGCATTGTCGAGCAGGTTGAATATTACGTTGGTAAAGTGCATCTCGTCGACATATATCGTAGGATATACCGCCTTGAGTATTGTCTTTATATGTCCGCCCGTATGTTCCACGCGCAGGGTGAACGTATTTGCGACAGTCTCGACAAGTTCGTTCAGGTTTAGTTCCTTTTTCTTGAAAGTAACTTTCTTCTTGTCGAACATTGACATCTGCAATACCTTCTCCACAAGAAACCTCAGACGCTTCGACTCGTCGTTTATCACACCGCCGAGATGCTTCATCATCGTGGGACTTTTCGTAACAGCCTCGTCGTTAAGCATCTGTGCTGCAAGCGAAATGCTGCTTATCGGCGTTTTAAGTTCATGGGTCATGTTGTTTATGAAGTCATTCTTTATCTCACTGTATTTCTTCTGCCTGAAGACAACTATTACCGTGAAAATAAACATTATAATCATCACGACCGTGAACAATATTGACGGTATGGCAAAACGTATGCTGCTGAATATATATCTGTTGATGTCCGGAAAGTGCACGTTCACCACGCCGAGATTGTTCGAGGGGTCATTGCGGAAGAGTATTTGTGAGTATGAATATTCCTTGCCCTCCTCTGTGTAGTCGGGACAACGGTATTCTTCGCGCCCGTCCTGTGTGGTAACGGTGAAATGATATGGTATGTTTACACCGTTGTTTATAAGTTCTGTCTTAAGGTCCTGATCAAGCACCTTAAAGTTTATACGTTCTTTCAGAGGTTTGTCCGATGCCGTGTAAAGCAGGTTGTATACAACCTCGTCAAGCAGTGCCTTCTGGTATATATAGCGGTTCTTGACAATTTCCTGAAGCGACTTCGTGGCATCCGATATATAGTTCTTGTCATTCTTCAGGATTACAGCCTTGGGCATTGACGAGGGCTTAACCGCCATTGTCTTCAGCTCGAAAGACGAATAGATTGCACCGCTCTTTCCTATACCGGGATTTTGATGGGCGGGCATGCCAGCACGATTGTCGTCTTCTTGATACAGGCTTGTGGTATCTTGCCTGAACGACTTGCGCTCCGTTTCGTTGACATCTTTTTCCAAATAGCGCAAAGTCTCATTCAGTTCGAGATTTCTCGAAGCCTGATACAGGGCGGTATTCACAGACTCGTCAAACTGCTCCTTCTTCATCCTCACCATGGCATCGATATATCTCAGCTGGAGGAAGAGAAGCGCAAGGAACGAAAGCCCCATTATTATTGCTATTATCCAAATTGTCCTCTTTTTCATATCGCAAATATATCGCAAAATAAAATACAACGTTTATTTTAGGTTAATAAAATCCGTTAATTTTAATCATATTAACCAATAATTTAGAACAAACTTGATAATTATTAAGTTCGAGTTATAAAATAAAGTATAAAATATACATGAATACAATAAAACGGTGGCAGACATGACTATCCCTGAAAAGCGTTGACAGATTTGAAGGCGATTAACTAAACTATTTT
>ERZ778514.2339-NODE-2339-length-12151-cov-4.381366_pt1 | contig 12151 bp, 9 predicted proteins | sample MGYA00510344_ERZ778514 | MGnify/ENA primary metagenome ERZ778514 (study PRJEB29527, sample SAMN07138968) | mouse gut metagenome | material: feces | host: mouse | place: China:Nanjing | collected 2016-01-25 ... | reverse complement strand
GCTGTATCTTTGGTGGGAATACCATGCGGATGCCAAGGTGTGGATTGCCTCGGTTGTGATGCCGGCTATTTCGATGTGGATCTACTATTCCAAAGGTCTGTATGCAGATTTTGGAATAAATATCTACTATCTTCTTATAGCAGTCTATGGCTTTGTGTCATGGACACGCGGCTCATCAAAAAGTAAGAACGGGTCACTTAGGATAACTCATATCGGATGGCTGACAGGCGTGGCCGCAGTCTGTGCCACACTGTTATTGTGGTGGTTTATCTGGTGGATATTGGTGACATTTACGGATTCGACCGTACCTGTGGCCGATGCTTTTACCACGTCGCTCTCTATCGTCGGTCTGTGGATGCTGGCAAGAAAATATGTCGAGCAGTGGCTGGCATGGTTTGTCGTTGACATTGTGTGTTGCGCTCTATATTATTATAAAGGTATAAATTTCTATTGTATACTTTATGGGATTTATACCATTGTCGCCCTGCTTGGCTTTCGCAAATGGCTTCGGATGATGAAAAGTCAGGATTAAAGCGGATAAAAGTGTAGTAGTGAAAATTAACGTTTTGTGTTAAAATACTTTAAATTGATATATTTTTACAAAAAAATGAGAGTAAAAGGCTTGTTGTTGTAGCAAAATGCTTAACTTTGCATCGGTTTCTGAAAAATAATGAAAAAGAAATCTAAAAGTTATGACCTCATCTGCAAAAAAAGCCGCCGAGGTGATTAGGTTCACCAAAATGCACGGCATCGGCAATGATTACATATATATAAATTGTATGGAATCTACTCCGGACCGGCTGCCTGAGCTGGCCATCGAAATGAGCGACCGCCATTTCGGTGTAGGAGGCGACGGCATAGTTCTGATATGTCCTTCTGAAGTCGCGGATTTCAAAATGAGAATGTTTAACAATGATGGATCGGAGGCTCGCATGTGTGGTAACGCCTCCCGTTGCATCGCCCGATATGTCCACGACCACGGTCTCACTGACCGCAAACGCATAAGCCTTGAAACCCTGTCGGGTATCAAGGTTTTGTCGCTTAATATGAGCGGTGACGGAGAGGTTGAAAGTGTGACTGTAGACATGGGAGAGCCGGAATTTCGCCCGGAGCTGATACCTGTTCACACCGAATCCGGACGAATGGTTGAGGAAGTTGTTAAAACTTCACAAGGCGAAATCAAAGTCACGGCTGTCTCAATGGGTAATCCTCACGGTGTCATATTCGTGGACCGTATAGAAGATGTGGATTTCGATGTCTTGGGCCCGGAACTTGAATCTCATGCTATCTGGCCTGATCGTGCCAATATCGAGTTTCTTGAAGTGATTTCCCGTTCCGAGGCCAGAATGAGGGTCTGGGAGCGTGGTACAGGTGAGACACTCGCTTGTGGAACCGGCGCATGCGCATCGGCTGTGGCTGCTGCCCTCACAGGGCGTTGCGACCGAAAAGTGACCATACATCTGCGTGGCGGAGACCTTGCGGTAGAGTGGGGAGAGGACGGTCATGTCATGATGACAGGGGGTGCGACAGAGGTGTTTGACGGTATTTATTACCGACAACATTGATTTGTCTTCGATAAAGCGTATCTTTGCATTTGGAATTTTCATATACCGGTGTCCAGCTTTTCCGCGATATTTCAAATCTGTTGATCAAAAAGCAAAAAATAAGAATTCAAAATATAAGGTAATGTTCAGGATTAATGACAATTTCACCAAGCTTCCGGCTTCATATCTTTTCAGTGAGGTGGCCCGGCGTGTAAAAGTATACACCGAATCAAATCCGGGTACGGATATAATAAGAATGGGCATAGGTGATGTTACCCGTCCGTTATGTCCGGCCGTCGTAGAGGCTCTTCACGCAGCTGTCGATGAAGAGGCGAAAGGTGAAAGTTTTCATGGCTATGGTCCTGAACAGGGTTATGGCTTTCTCAGTGAGAAAATTGCCGAGTTTGACTATAGGAGTCGCGGCATAGACATCGGCACAGATGAAATTTTTATAAGCGACGGTGCCAAGAGTGATACTGGTAATATCGGAGACATACTTTCTACTGCCAACCGTGTCGCAGTGACCGACCCTGTCTATCCCGTCTATGTCGATACCAATGTAATGGGTGGCCGTGCAGGAGAGCTTGGAGAGGACGGCCGTTGGAGCAAGATTGAATACCTCCCTTGCACGGCTGAAAATTCATTTGTCCCTGCTCTCCCGGTGAACAATCCTGATGTCATCTATCTGTGTTATCCGAATAATCCCACGGGAACTACCCTGACACGTGCACAGCTGAAGGTCTGGGTCGATTATTGCCGTGAACACGGAGCGTTGCTGCTGTTTGATGCGGCCTATGAGGCTTATATCCGTGAAGACGACGTGCCCCATTCAATCTATGAAATCGAAGGAGCGAAGGAAGTGGCCATAGAATTCCGCAGCTATTCAAAGACAGCCGGATTCACAGGCATCCGTCTCGGTTACACCGTAGTGCCGAAAGAGCTCAAGGGTGTGGACGAATCAGGACAGTCAGTTGCGCTCAACGTTCTCTGGCGTCGTCGGCAGACAACAAAATTCAACGGTGCGAGTTACCTCACACAGCGTGGCGCTGAAGCGCTTTACACTCCAGAAGGTCAGCGACAGGTTAAGGAAAGTATTGATTATTATCTTGAAAACGCCCGGATGCTTCGCGTCGGACTGGCAGAGGCCGGCTATGAGGTCGTTGGCGGTGTAAATTCCCCCTATGTATGGCTAAAGACTCCTGACGGCATGTCGTCGTGGGAATTTTTTGATCATCTGCTTGAACGCTATCATATAGTAGGCACTCCCGGCAGCGGTTTCGGACCTTCGGGGGAAGGCTATTTCCGTCTGACGGCATTCAATACCCACGAAAATACGCGCCGTTGTGTCGACCGTCTCACAGGAAAATCATAAGAATATATAAAGCAAATAAGTAAAAGTTACCATAATTTCTTAATCCCAACACATTATGTCAAGTTTAAGGTTCAAAGTTGTTGAAGAGGCTTCCAACCGCAAAGCAGTTCCTGTTGATATTCCTAAAGCACGTCCGCAAGAGTACTATGCAAGCAAAGTGTTCAACCGTGCCAAGATGTATGAGTATCTTCCGATTGATACCTATAAAGCCCTCATCAACGCCATTGACAACAAAGAGCCGCTGTCGCGCAAGGTAGCCGACAGTGTGGCCGAAGGTATGAAACGCTGGGCCATCGACAATGGTGCCCGTCACTACACCCACTGGTTTCAGCCTCTGACCGAGACCACAGCCGAGAAACATGACGGCTTCGTGGAGCATGACGGCAAAGGTGGCATGGTGGAGGAATTTTCAGGTAAACTCCTTGTCCAGCAGGAACCGGACGCGTCAAGCTTCCCCAATGGCGGTATCCGTAACACTTTCGAGGCCCGCGGATATTCGGCATGGGATATTTCGTCGCCTGCCTTCCTGATGGATAATACACTTTGTATCCCGACAATCTTCATTTCATATACAGGAGAGTCGCTCGACTATAAGACTCCGCTTCTGCGCGCGCTTTCCGCTGTCGACAAAGCCGGTACGGCCGTTGCCCGCTATTTCGACCCGAAAGTAAACCATGTCATTTCGAATCTCGGCTGGGAGCAGGAATATTTCCTCGTTGACGAGGCTCTCTATGCAGCGCGTCCAGACCTCGTGTTGACAGGCCGTACGCTCATGGGCCATGAGTCGGCGAAGAACCAGCAGCTTGAGGATCACTATTTCGGTGCTATTCCTTCGCGTGTCGAGGCTTTCATGCTCGATCTTGAGATCGAGGCTCACAAACTTGGTATTCCGGCCAAGACCCGCCACAACGAGGTTGCTCCAAACCAGTTTGAGCTTGCTCCGATTTTTGAGGAAACCAACCTTGCCAATGACCACAACATGCTCATCATGTCGCTTATGAGCGAGGTTGCGCGTCGTCATAATTTCCGTGTCCTTCTCCACGAAAAGCCATTTGCCGGAATCAACGGTTCAGGAAAGCACAATAACTGGAGTCTCGGCACTGATACCGGCACGCTCCTTTTCGCACCCGGCAAGACCCCGAAGGAAAACCTTCAGTTCATCACGTTTGTTGCCAATGTCATGGCTGCCGTGCACCGTCACAACGCACTTCTTAAGGCTTCAATTATGTCGGCTACAAACTGCCATCGTCTCGGTGCCAATGAAGCGCCCCCTGCAATCATCTCGATTTTCGCCGGAAGCCAGCTTTCGGAAATCATAAACAAAATCAAGAATTCGGATAAGGATGATCTGATTGCTCTCGCAGGAAAAGAAGAGCTCAACCTCGGAGTGGCTCAGATTCCCGAAATTATGATTGACAACACTGACCGTAACCGTACCTCGCCATTCGCCTTTACAGGAAACCGTTTTGAGTTCCGTGCTGTCGGTTCGAGCGCTAACTGTGCTTCGGCAATGATTGCCCTGAATGCGGCTATGGCTGAGCAGCTGGCCGATTTCAAACAGAAGGTTGATTCACGTCTTGACGCAGGCGAAGAACTCCAGCATGCGCTCCTTGCCGAAATCAAGGCTTTGCTTCTCTATTCAGAACCGATCCATTTCGACGGCAACGGTTATTCGGATGAGTGGAAGGAAGAGGCTGCCCGCCGAGGTCTTGACTGCGAGACTAATCCCGCACTTATTTTCGATGCCTACCTGCGTCCGTCGTCGGTTGAGATGTTCCGTAAGACAGGTGTCATGAACCATGTGGAACTCGAAGCCCGCAACGAGGTTAAATGGGAGATGTATACCAAAAAGATTCAGATTGAAGCCCGTGTGCTCGGTGATCTTGCCATAAATCACATTATCCCCGTAGCCACCCGCTATCTGTCTATCCTTCTTGACAATATGGTGAAGATTCGCACTCTGTTCCCCGGCAACAAGGGTGAGGAGCTTTCTTCGCAGGATGCGGTTACGGTAGAGAAGATCATGCGTCACTGCTCTGTTATCAAGGAAGAGGTCGCCAAGATGGTCAACGCCCGAAAGGAAGCGAACCAGATTGAGACAGAGAGAGAAAAGGCGCTTGCTTATTCTCACGATGTAGCCCCTTGCCTGGAAGTTATCCGCTATCATATAGATAAGCTTGAGCTTCTTGTCGATAACGAAATGTGGCCTTTGCCTAAGTATCGCGAACTGCTTTTCATTCGTTAAATCAAAAAATGTGTGGTGCAAGTGACATTGCGCCACACATTGGTTTTATACAAGTGACAGCAACTGCAGCACACTATCCGCTCTCTGTCCGGATGTCTCCGATGTGGCGACGATGGCCGGAGAGCGGCTGTTTTGGCTAAGCTGAATAAAGAGTTTCAGGAAAAAATTTTCTATATTTGCATTTATTAATTTAATCTTCTATCTATATCCGGAATATGGAGATACTTAAACACGAGTGCGGAGTGGCGATGGTGCGTCTGCTCAAGCCTCTTGAATACTATAAAAAGAAATACGGATCTTACGCCTACGGTATAAGCAAGCTTTATCTTCTCATGGAGAAGCAACACAACCGCGGGCAGGAAGGTGCGGGAATCGGAGTCGTGAAAATGCACTCTGTTCCCGGGAATGAATACGTGTTTCGCGAACGCGCTCTCGGTAAGGATGCCATACAGGAGATTTTCGAAACCGTAAAGGATAAGGTCGAGAAGGCCGGAATCGTTGACCGCGATGCTGAATGGGTCGAGAGATATGCCCCTTTCCTTGGAGAAATCTATATGGGACATCTGCGCTATTCGACCACTGGCAAGAGCGGACTGTCATACTGTCATCCGTTCCTGCGTCGCAACAACTGGCGTTCGCGAAATCTGCTGATGTGTGGCAATTTCAATATGACAAACGTCGATCAGGTGTTTGACGGCGTGGTTGCGTGCGGTCAGCACCCACGCATCTATAGTGATACGGTGGTGCTTCTCGAACAGCTTGGCGACTCACTCGACAAAGAGAACCATCGCATCTATCGTCAGTATCGAGATTCAATGGAAGGTCAGAAACTGAGCCGGACCATAGAGGACAATCTCGACATGCAGCGTGTGCTGTCATCGACCGCTCCGCAGTGGGACGGTGGATTTGTGATTTGTGGTGCTACAGGTTCGGGCGATATGTTTGCCCTGCGTGACCGCCACGGCATCCGCCCTGCATTCTACTATCATGATGATGAGGTGGTGGTGCTTGCTTCGGAGCGTCCTGTTATACAGACCGTATTCAATGTCGCCCGTCGCGATGTGCATGAACTTATGCCCGGAAAGGCGCTCATAGTCACCAAGGGCGGACAGATGAAGGTTTCCGATATTCTCGGTGAAGGAGAAAACCGTCGCTGCTCGTTCGAGCGTATATATTTTTCGCGAGGCAGCGATGCGGATATCTATCGTGAGCGCAAACAGCTTGGATGGAATGTCGTTCCGGCAATCATGAAGAGTATCGACGGAGATTTAGGCCATTCGGTGTTCTCGTTTATCCCGAATACTGCGGAAGTCGCGTTTATCGGTATGGTCGGAGGCCTTATGCGGGAACTCGACAAAAGAAAGGAGCGCGAGATTCTCGACGCTCAGGATGCGGGGACACTCACACCTGAACTTCTGTCAGAAATCATGCGCCGTGACCTGCGGGTCGAAAAGGTCGCTATCAAGGACATAAAGTTGCGTACGTTTATAGCTGAAGGTGAGTCGCGCAACGACCTTGCCGCCCATGTCTACGACGTGACCTACGGTATTGTAGAGAACAATGTGGACAATCTCGTGGTGATTGACGACAGTATCGTGCGCGGTACGACACTCAAACAGTCGATTCTCAAGATGCTCGACCGTTTGCATCCGCGCAAGATTGTCGTGGTGTCATCATCGCCTCAGGTGCGCTATCCTGACTACTATGGAATCGACATGTCGAGAATGGGTGAGTTCATAGCCTTCCGTGCGGCTGTCGAATTGCTGAAGGACAGAGGAATGGATTATGTGCTTGACGACACCTACCGCCGTTGCAAGGAAATGGAAGGTGTGCTTGACATCGAACTGCGCAATTGTGTAAAGGCTATCTACGCTCCATTCACGCAGGAAGAGATTTCGCGCAAGATTGTGGAGATGCTTACAGCCGACGGGTTGATAAATGCGGAAGTCGATATTATCTATCAGACGCTCGACGGTCTTCGCGAGGCCATTCCCGATTGTCCCGGCGACTGGTATTTCTCCGGCGATTATCCGACGCCGGGTGGAATCCGTCTGGTCAACCGTGCATATATCAATTTTTACGAAGGCAATACCGATAAACGATGAAACACACCACCTCTCTCCCTCCGGTTGGACTTTCCGGAATTCTGACATCGTTAATGATTTTATTCTGGTCAATGTCTGCCTGCGGGCGGACGTTGACCAAACGTTTTTATGTGGATACCCCTGTAGTGTTGTGTGATTCGTCAGTGTCGGTCGGCATAGAATGTGGCGAAGGAATCAGCTCGACGATGATTGATGTCCGCGGTGCGATGGAGGGGATAGGCGAACGTCCCGGACTTGCACCTGCCTATTGGGGTATTGACATGGTGGCAGGCAATGATACGCTGCGGCTGACGTTGCGTCATGGCAACAGTGCTTTCGGCGATATTCTTGACCGTCGGCAGAATATCATTTCATTGTACAGGAACGGATTGCCTGTCGCTGAGAAAGATGTGAGCCGGTTTGAATCTTCGTCGGGAGTCTATAATACCCTGCGTGTTGAGATTGACAGGCGTAGCAGTGTGTTGAATGTGGCCGGCGGAGGGAAAAGCGTGGATGATATATTCAGTGTGCCGTTGGCTTCGGCCGACAATCCGGAGCGGCTGATTGTGTGGGGCAGGGGACATCTTACTCTGTCGTCGTTCTCGGTGGAGAGTGTCATGAGTCCACAGCATGCGTTTGCTTCTACATGGACAGCAGATAAGCTGACGGAATATCTGTCACAGTCTGACGATGAGATTGAGGGCTACTGGCGCTATCTTGACCGTGAAAACGATCCGGTCTATGCCCGTCCGGGAGGGCGTTATCTCCTTGCGCTTGTCGGGAACGGTGACGGTTATGATATAATCTATGTGGACGGGGCTGAGACCCGGCGCGACCAATGGATGCCGATGATGGTCAAAGGCCGTCTGAAGCCTACGGTCTTCATTGACCATTATGATCTTGAATGGACTGATGCGACTTTTGAGACAATTGACAGGGACATTCATGCGTCGGTGACAGACAATGCTATCCTCACCCTGTCGTTTCCGTTGCTGAAGACGACATTGCGGTTTTCTAAAATGCCACCGGCAAGGAAATGAAATCTATCAGGCGGCTCTACATGCTGCCTATGACGAGGAAGGTAAGACCTATGAGCAAGAGGGTAAGGTCTATAAGCTTGAGTCTGATATTTTTTTCGTGGAGGGCTATTACACCATAGAAGAATGACACGATTACACTTCCACGTCTGATCATCGACACCACGGCAATCATTGACCCCTCGATGGAAAGGCTGTAGAAGTATGCTATGTCTGCCACGGTAAGAAAGACCGAGATGAGGGGGATGGTCCATCGCCAGCGGAGCGGGGTAGCTCCGTGGTTATTCCTGAGTATCAGACCGATTGTGATGCCCATTATGACCATTTGGTAGAGCGAATACCAAGCCTGTACCTCAAGCGGTTCGTAGCGGGTCAACAGGTATTTGTCGTAGAGCGCACTGACCGCACCCATTGCTGTAGCGCCGATGGCCATCCATACCCATTTGCTTGATTTAAGGGAGAATCCTTCTTTGCCGCCTACGCGGCTGATGAAAAACAATGACCAGAATCCGAGTATCACACCGGCCCATTGCCAGAGGTTGAGTCTTTCGCCGAATATGAGCAAAGCTCCGACGAGCACGAGGACCGGACGTGAGGCGTTTACAGGTCCGGCGATAGTCAGGGGAAGATGCTTGATGCTCGCATAGCCTAATAGCCATGAGGTCAATACGATTCCTGATTTAATCAGTATAGCGCCATGACCTTCGAGGCTGTTTCCGAGTCCGTAGTTGCCTTGAGATACGCCTATGATTATTATCGGCAGCATCAGAATGGAACTGAATACTGTGTTTAGAAACAATACGCCGAGTACGTTATTGCCGTCGAGCGATAGCTTTTTCATCACATCATAGAACCCGAGGCACAGGGCGGAAACAATTGCAAGTGTAACCCACATAATTTAAAATCAGATTTTTTTCGGTCTCTTGGTGGACAGCAGGAATGTGTTTTTTGCTGTCGCATTTATGAGGGAGAGGTGACGGAAGATGATTTGGCAGATGCTATATTGTTTTGATGTTTTCAAGGCAGTCAGGCCAAAAAATCAGATAATCCTGTTACGAAGGTGCAAAGGTAGTGCTAATTTTTTGAACGGAGGTTTATTTTGCAGTGTAAATTCTGTCAGGACTGAATTTTTGAAACAATGCAGAACCAACCGGTAAGTGCGATATTAGTGATTCTTGTCAAAAGTAGATCTTTTCATATAGGTTGGAATCTCTGTCGGTGATGACATTTCAGATTGTTAAAAGGCAATGACAGAAATAAATTTTGTGGTGTGACCGTTTCAATGTGAGTATAGTTTTGGAAAACTCGATAAAAATCCTTACCTTTGCACGCAGAAAAGCCGAGCGGCCATGCCGAGGCGTTTTTCTATGGACAAATTTCGATTATTCCGTTTGGATTTTCAAGATATTTGGTCCGGTAGCTCAGCTGGATAGAGCATCTGCCTTCTAAGCAGACGGTCATGCGTTCGAGTCGCATCCGGATCACAGCACATACGATTCATTAGCTCAGTTGGTTTAGAGCGCTTCCTTGACAGGGAAGAGGTCACTGGTTCGAATCCAGTATGGATCACAGAAGGGTCATCTCAGGATGACATTTTTTCGTGCCCGCAAACGCCACTTCCCCAATATCACCAATCATAGTTCACATCGTCCGAACCGGCGTAAAAACCATCCGGATCATCTTGTAGATCTTGCTGATACTCAATATCGTCAAGCCGGTCCTGAAGCATGTCTAACTCATCCTGTATACGGTCATAGCGATCTGTCATAGCATCACAATCATCAAGCTGGCTTTCAAGTTCATCTACACGATCTTGCAGATCGTCAACGTCGCAGTCATCCAAATTGGCGACAGAATAGCTGTCGATAATCTTTTGATACTCCGCAAGCCGTTTCTCGGATTCCCTGATTTCCTGCTCCAGCTCTGCAATGCGTGCCGTACACTCAGGATCGGGAATATATTCATAGTGGGGTTGATACGAACTTGTCCGACAAGATTTCGATCGGTCGGAAAACAAGTTACAAATCATGTTGAACACGGCGAATTCGCCAAGAAAATCCCAAAGAGACATAACTGACAGCTGTTTTAAATTTTAGCTCATCGCTTTTTGATTTTGCTTACGGCCCAATAGATAAGGCCATATACACTAAATACCACCGCCATATTGATGAATAATGCAGTGATGAAGCCCGGACAAGCGCAGACGACAATAAAAAGTATCAATGCGGCCCAAAGAATTATTCCAATCATATATAACTCAACTTAGCTTATAATTACCTGATATCTGATCCATCTTTAAGGGCCTGCCCCAACCAACAGAAAAAGCATAAAATTACGATGATGAACGACATATCCATTTAGATTTAGGTGTTTCATGGAAAGCCATTATGACTTTCACTCACAAAATTAGCGGCCATCCAGGGCAACAATTTCTCACATTGAAGTTAAATAATGTTACACCTCGCAAAATAACATTCCTCGGATTGAAAATCGCCGGACTCGGCCGGAATCAAAGCTGCTCGCAGGTTCAAACGGCAAGCGCAAAACCACAAAAAACAGAGAGACGGCGAAATATTTCAAAAAAATATCGACGGCGTTTTTTGTCTTTTAAGATGTTTGATGCGAGAGCGTAAGGCCGGAACCGGCCGCCGTACGAAGTGTTAAATCGCCGGACGGACCTAAAATGCTAACAATCCGCTTGATTATCGCCATAACTTTGCAGCTGAGAATAGACAACAAACCAACTGCGAAACTATGTTTGAACTCACCGACAAGAAATCACGATCGACCCGACGCGCCCTGCTGCGCTTTCTGTCGTACTATGATTACGGCTACCGCAATGCTGCAATAGAGATCTCCGGCATCGTACGCCGCAATCCGTCCGACAGAGAGTATACAGCGCCTATGATGCTCGTGGGGTTGTTAGATACCGGATTTATATCGGTGATGCGTCACGACCGCCGCGCAAAACGCATTCTCGATCAGATCGCAGCCGAGTATCTCGGAACCTATAGGTCCGGAACTATAGGCAGTGCACCCCTCGGCAACAGTCTGTTCCTGTTTGCGACCGAAGCGGCGGTTCAGGTTCCGCAGCTTGTCTCAACTCCCGATTCATCCATGACTCCCACTCACTATCCCCGCGCCCCCTGTCCGGGGATGGCGGGCGGCAAACACAATGGGCATTAACTTTTATAATGCTGCTTTACAAGACTAAACGCATAGCGACCGGTGCCCCAATATGGTCTTCTCTCCCGTCAGTCTTACATTCGCTATGGAACTTGCTGCCAATATTATCGATCCTGCTGACGCCCCCAGCTTACAAAATCGCTCGGCTTCGGATCGCTCGATGATTTCTCCTATTGATCGCATCCTACTACCCAACGCCTTGTATTTCAGCGGCGACTTGCGCTTCAAGTTCAAGCGGGCAGATACCCGTAAGGCTGTGTTCCGTTCCGAAAATTCTACTCTCGGAGAGGTTATGGCGTCGTTCACCGCCGAAACTCTTGACAGTATAGCCGCAATGCCAAGCGTATTGGTCAATTTAGGCTTGCCTGAGTTCGAATCATCTGCAAGCGTGACTTGCAACAGCATTTTTGCGGCTATGGGCATCGATTTGTCGGCAACAAATATATCGGTCTTCAACAAGATATACGCATCTAAGAACTATCCTCTGACCGCCGATCATGAGGCTAAGGTAAAAGCTACGAAAGATGGCACAGAAGCCTCAGCGTCCAGTGCAGCCAGTCTGATATCATGTTCATATTTTGAAGGAAACAAGCCAGTTAAGGTTATTTTCGACCATCCCTTCGCTTACTTTATCCGCGACACGGTGACCGGCTCCATAATCATGATCGGTCAATTCACCCGCC
>ERZ778514.2338-NODE-2338-length-12152-cov-4.989832_pt1 | contig 12152 bp, 8 predicted proteins | sample MGYA00510344_ERZ778514 | MGnify/ENA primary metagenome ERZ778514 (study PRJEB29527, sample SAMN07138968) | mouse gut metagenome | material: feces | host: mouse | place: China:Nanjing | collected 2016-01-25 ... | reverse complement strand
ACACTTTCGTCACATTTTCCTGTTATGATAATACTCGTAACAGGAACACATCAGTATTTCATTCATAACACTTTAGGGGGATTGAAAAATCCCCCACTCCCTCGAAAATGCAGGGCTTTCACGAAAGTGAGGGCCTTTCTTTTTGCGGTTTTACCCCGAACTTATCCCATTTCATGAAAAAACGGCAGAAAAGCCATCGCCCACAGGCAGTGACTTACTCTTGGATTGCATACTCCATTTTCCTCATTTCCTTTTCCATCCGCTCCTGATCGACGTGTTTATAGATTCTCATGGTCACTGCTATGTCGCTGTGCCCCATGACCGTCTGAAGGACCTTCGGGACCATGCCGGATTCCGCCATTCTTGTACAGCCGGTATGTTGTAAGATATGATTGGAGATATGGGGTGGCCGTACAGGCTCCCTCTTTTTCCTCCGGGCTGCTCCCGTCTCGATCTCATGGTATCGTTTTACTATCCTTTCATTTTCCGGGGACCGCCTGCTGCCCGCCATGCTCTCGCAGTCGGAAACGGGTGACTTACTTCTGGCTCCCTAAGAGCGGCCTGCTCCCGCAGTTTTCCAACAGTGCCCGGACATTGGCGGGGATTTTCCGCAGTTCCCTTGCTTTGGTCAGTTCCTGCCGATACGTCCTTATAAAATGGGATGCAATAACATTCTCAACAGCTTTCACGTCTGTCGTTGCCCAATTATACAGGGCAGGCATACAGTACAGCAGCAGAACACCGGATATGCAAAGAGAAGAGGAGGATATTCGTCTGCCGGAAGCAGCACCGGAAGTTCTGGCAGAATCCGTCGATAGGGATCAGATCGATTTTTCAGAAGGGAATCGGGCAATCGCTCAGATTCGTCAGATACACGGAAAAGGAGTCTGTCAAATGGTTGGTACGGATCCGGCTCTGGCATGGTCCGTAAAGGGGCAGACCTGGCCTTCGGCGGCCCGTGTGAATCGGACAGTTTAAAGCTTTCCGTGAAAATTCCTTTCAGTTTCCTGTAACATCTGTTATATTGAAAAGGACAGAAAGGAAGGATGGCGTATGCATACAATGGGGATCGATATTGGCACGACGACGATCAGTGTGGTGCTGCTGGATGTTGACAGCGGAGAACTGATCGGACGCAGAACCATTGAACACCGCGCGTTCTGTAAAGGGATACTGCCGGAACAACGGGTGCAGGATCCGGAACGCATCTGGATGCTGGTCAGTAATGCCCTGCAGGAGCTTGTGGAAATGCACGGAAAACCCTGCGGGATCGGTCTGACCGGACAGATGCACGGGATGCTCTATGTGGATGAGACTGGGAGGGCGGTGAGCCCTCTGTATACCTGGCAGGATCGGGGCGGGGACCAGATCTGGAAGGACGGACTGACGTATGCACAGTTTTTGAAAGCAAGTGCAGGGGGTGCGGCGTCCGGTTACGGACTTACGACTCACTATTATCTGCAGCAGACGGGAAGAATTCCAAAGACAGCGGCGAAGATGACAACGATCAGTGATTATATGATCATGAGGCTGACCGGGAACCGGGAACCGGTGCTTGCAGCGGACATGGCGGCCAGCTGGGGCTGTTTTGATCTGGAGAAAAACGGTTTCCGTCTGGAGGCACTTCAGTCCGTTGGCATGGATGTATCCTGCCTTCCGCGCATTTGTACAGGACATGAGATTGCAGGACGGACAGAAGAAGGGATTCCGGTCCTGTGTTCTCTCGGGGATAATCAGGCGAGTGTGATCGGATCCGTGCAGAGCATTCAGGACACCGTCCTTCTCAATGTGGGAACCGGGAGCCAGGTGTCCATGGGAATTTCCGGATACCAGAAGTGTGACGGGAATATCGAACTGCGCCCCTGTCTTCCGGGACGGTATATTCTGGCAGGGGCAGGGCTCTGCGGCGGGAGGGCGTATGCCATGCTGGAACAGTTTTACCGGGAAGCGGTAGGAATTGGTTCCAAAGACCTGTATGACCGGATGCTCGGACAGGCGCAGGAGTTTCTGGATCAATATGGAAGAGAGCAGGCATGGAAGATTTGCACGGCATTTTCGGGAACCAGACAGGATCCGGAGGCATGCGGCAGGATCGAAGGGATCCGCACAGAGAATTTTCATCCGGGCGCCATGACCGCGGGGATGCTTCTTGGGATTCTGGAAGAACTGTATGGATATTATGAAGAGATGTGCAGGATTACAGGACGCCGTGCGGCAATGCTTGCGGGTTCCGGCAACGGTCTGCGTAAAAATGCACTTATGCGCCGTCTGGCGGAAGAAATGTTTGGGATGCCTGTGAAGGTGCCGGTATATGAGGAGGAGGCTGCCTGCGGGGCGGCGCTTCATGCAATGGCGGGCATTGGAGCGGTGGCATCGGTGGAAGACGCCCAGAAAAAGATCGTATATCTGTGAGATTTCAGGAAAGGTTTATGGGTTAACAAGATGGAAAAGAGGAGCAGCCTATGTCCAGGGTGATCAGAATTACGGATTTTCATGCCCCGGAGCTGGATGTGTATGCAAGACTTCGGGAAATACAGCTTCTGAATCGTCATGAACCGGAAAAGGGGATCTTTATTGCAGAAAGCCCCAGAGTCATAGAACGGGCGCTGGATGCCGGATGCATGCCGCTGTCATTTCTGGCGGAAGAGCGGTATCTTGAGAAAGAAGCGAAGGAGCTTCTGGCAGAATACAAAGAGATTCCGGTTTATACGGCAGATATGGAGGTACTGGTGCAGATTACAGGCTATAAGCTGACCCGGGGGATGCTGTGCGCCATGCGAAGGCCGGCACAGAGAACCGCGGAGGAGGTCTGTACGGATGCACGCAGGATTGCTGTGCTGGAAAATGTGGTAAATCCAACCAATGTCGGCGCTGTCTTCCGGTCTGCAGCAGCGCTGAACATGGATGCCGTGCTGCTGACGCCGGACTGCAGCGATCCGTTATACCGCCGGTCGATCAGAGTCAGCATGGGAACCGTATTCCAGATTCCATGGGCATATCTGGACGGGAGAGATGTGTGGCCCCGAAAAGGCATGGCGCTTTTTCGTAAACTGGGTTTTCGGACCGTTGCCATGGCGCTGACGGAAGATTCGGTATCCATTGATGATCCACAGCTGCTTTCGGAAGAAAAGCTTGCAGTCATTCTTGGCACAGAAGGAGACGGACTGGCAGAAAGTACGATTTCGGACTGTGATTACAGAGTCCGTATTCCCATGGCGCATGGAGTGGATTCTCTGAATGTGGCGGCGGCCAGCGCGGTGGCGTTCTGGGTGCTTGGAAAAAAATGACTGGCTTATAAGGCCTCGGGCCGGGAACTTTTTTAAAGTTCCCGGTTTTTTTTCGAAAAGTGTAAGATCTCCTCCTTTCCAGACGGAATATAAAGTGAAGGAACCAACCGGGCAGCTGACCTGGCGGTTCCGTCAGAGGCGCCTGCCGGCAGGCGCCCGCGTAAGCTTACGAAATCTGAATGAATGGAACTGGTTTTGAGGTAACTGTGATGAGAGCAAACGAAGATAATTTCATAGATCTGATCAAAAGGCGCCGGGAGGAGGGGCTTGTGTATGTGATCAGAACCTATGGCGGGCTTTTAAAGTCCATAGTACAAAAAAGGCTGTTCGCTTCACCGGACCGGGTGGAGGAGTGCATGAACGATATCTTTTTCGGAATCTGGAAGAATATTGACTGTTTTGACGAAAGCAGAGGAAGCTTTGTGAACTGGGCGGCAGGCGTGGCAAGGCTGGAAGCCATCGATACTCTGCGCAGGATCCAGAGAGAACATCCGGCCATGTCTCTGGAAGAGATGGAGCTGGAGATTCCAGAGGAGGATACGGCGCTTCGAAAGCTGACAGAGCAGGAACTCTCAAAAGAGACGGAAGAGATCTTAAGATGCCTGTCCGGAAAGGATCAGGAACTGTTTCGCCGGATCTTCCTGATGGAAGAGGAACCGGAGGAAGCAGGGCAGGCATTGGGAATGAGCAGAGACAATGTCTATGTACGGATTTTCCGGGGAAAGAAGAAGATCCGCAGCAAATTTGGAGAAAGGAAGAGGGCATGAGCATGAACAGAGAAGCATACAGACTGGCAAACGGAATCCGGACAGAGCTTTCGGCAGACAGGGATCGGCTCATGGAAAGCCCTGAGGATATGGATATGAAGCAGTATGAGATCCATGTGTTAACGGAGATCAGAAAAGAGAAGAAAGCGCTTCGGAGGCGCTTCGGGAAGATGACGGCGGCAGCATGCGTGGCGGCGGCGCTCTTTACGGGAACGGTGGTATATCGCGGTGAAGTGCATGCGGCGATTAAGCAGATTACCTGGAGCATCGAAAATGCACTGGGGCTGTCCGGAGATCTGGCAGATTACCGGGATGTGATCCACACATCCATAACGGATCATGGATACATGGTCACACTGCAGGAGGCGGTGGTCTCGGAGGAGAAGCTGACGGTCAACTATACGGTTCAGCGGGAGGACGGACAGCCGATGGAACAGTATCTGACCCCTGTGGAGACCCTTTATGTCAATGGGAAACGGCCGGGCGGCGGAGGCGGAGGAAGTGCGGGTTTTCTGGATGAGACGCAGACGGTTCTGGGCGTGGAGATGTCCTATAGTCTTCCCGGCATGGACCTTTCCGGAGAAAATGAATATCGGATTGAGATCCACGAGCTGGGCTATGACGACGGGGTCAAGGGAAACTGGGAGTTTGCGTTTACGGCAGACGCAGCGGCGCTCATGGCAGATACCAGGCGGATTTCCATTGATACAGAATTTACCCTGCCGGACGGCGTGATCATTACGCTGAAAGACCTCACCATGAACGAACTGGAGCAGCGGATCTCCTTTATGCAGTCCGGTTCCACCCGCTATTTGCCACAGGTGCTGGCCGTGGATTCTGAAGGACATCAGGTGGAGTTCGGCCTCAGAATTTCCGATGAGAAATCCGGCTACATGTCCAACGAGGAGATCATTGATGACGGAAGAATCTCCGATACGGCAAAGCAGGTGACCATGACCTTCGGCGTGATTGAACTGCCGGAGGGAGACGGGCAGATTACGGATGAGTTTCAGCCGGTGGGAGAAACGTTTGAACTGGAACTGCAATAGAATTGCGCTTTTTACGGCTGCTGCATCATGAAAGGGTGCGGCAGCCCTTTTTCTGCTGTCCGGCGGTTCTGCTGTCGCAAATATGGACTTTTTACAGGAAAATGATATAATATGGGAAATATACAGTAAACACGAAGGAGGATAGCAAAATTGAATAAGGGGAAACACACCGAAAAGGTGCCGCAGAATGGGGAAGCACGCAGCAGCTTTTCCGGAAGGCTGGGGTATGTCCTGGCAGTTGCCGGGTCTGCCGTGGGCCTTGGAAATATCTGGCGATTTCCGTATCTGGCGGCAAAATACGGCGGGGGTATCTTTCTGCTGGTCTATCTGATCCTGATGCTGACCTTTGGCTATACGCTGATCGTGTCGGAGACGGCGCTTGGACGCATGACCAGAAGAAGTCCGGTGGGGGCATTCCAGGTTTTTGGAAAAGGTCCGTTTTTTCAGATCGGAGGCTGGATCAACGCGGTGATTCCCATGCTGATCGTTCCATATTACAGTGTGATCGGAGGCTGGGTGATGAAATATCTGTTTGAATATGTGCGGGGGAATACAGGGGCTCTGGCCGGGGATGATTACTTCTCCGGATTTATCGCAGACGGTTCCAGTGTGTTATGGTTTCTTTTATTCAGCCTGGCGGTGGCGGCGGTGCTTTTTGCCGGTGTTAAGCAGGGGGTGGAGCGTGTCTCCAAAGTGATGATGCCGCTGCTGGTTCTGCTGGCTGTGTTTGTCGCGCTCTATTCCATGACGCGCCCGGGCGCGTGGGAAGGAGTCGTCTACTTTCTTGTTCCGAATCCGGACAATTTTTCCTGGATGACGGTGGTGGCTGCCATGGGACAGATGTTTTATTCTCTGTCCATTGCCATGGGCATCCTGTATACCTATGGTTCCTATATGAAAGAAGAAGTGGATATTGAGAAATCCACCACACAGGTGGAAGTGTTTGATACGGCGATCGCCATGCTGGCGGGGCTTATGATCATCCCGGCGGTGTTCGCTTTTTCCGGCGGGGATCCGGACACCCTGAAAGCGGGGCCTTCCCTTATGTTTATCACGATTCCGAAAGTATTTGCGAGTATGGGATTTGGGACGGCTGCAGGAATCCTGTTTTTTCTGCTGGTGCTGCTGGCGGCTTTGACCAGCGCCATTTCTCTGGCGGAGTCGGGTGTCTCCACTTTTGAAGATCAGCTTGGATGGAGCCGACACAGATCGACGGTGCTGATGGGAGCCGTCATCTTACTGTTTGGAACGGCTTCCGCACTTGGCTTTGGAGTCTGGGATTTTGTTTCGATTCTGGGAATGTCGATTCTTGACTTTTTTGATTTCCTGACCAATTCGCTGATGATGCCGGTGGCGGCGCTGGCTACCTGCCTGCTGGTCACCCGTGTGGCGGGACTTGGCCGGATCATCCGGGAAGTGGAACAGTCTTCGAAATTTCGTCGGAAAAGGATGTATGGTGCATTTATCCGGTATCTGGCTCCGGTCTGTATTGTAATCATTCTGCTCAGCTCCGTTGCCGGTGTGCTTGGCTGGATTTCCATCTGACCGGACTTCGACTCAGCGGGACCGGTCTGATCCGCTGAGTCTGAAAAGGGCACAGGCGCGTGAAACGTGTCCGGCTTTAATGTGCAGCTTCTTTTTTTGAAGCTTCGGAGAAAGAAATAACAGCTTCATTTTTTTTCATAAATAACAGTCCAAAGGAGCCCGGACCGCAGTTGCTGGCAATAGCAGGAGATGCTTTCTGCAGATAGATTCGCTCAAAAGGACAATACTGTTTCACCAGATCCTGAATGTACTGGATACGTTTGGAATCCATTCCTGCATAGGTAATAAAAAGAATCCGTCGGTCAATACTCCTCGGGTTCAGAAGCGCCTTTCGGATATAACGTTTTGCGACGCGTTCAAAACTGCCCATCTCCATGCCGCCTACGATCATCCGGCTGCCTTTAAGTACAATGACCGGATGCAGAAGCAGCGCATCACAGAGAATCTGTATTCGTTTGGAGATTTGTCCGGACTGGCACATCATATGAGTGCTGTCGATGATGAAGGCAGAGGAAATATAGCGCCGTATCTTTGCCACTGCTTTGACGATTTCCGTTCTGGAGGCATGTTTTTCAGCCATGGAGGCGGCGTACAGTACGACCAGGCCCATGCTGCTGGAGAGGTGTCCGGAGTCCAGCACGGTGACATTTTCAAAGGATTTTGCCGCTTCCAGGGCATTGTAATATCCGTTGCTGGAATGCTTTGCCATGGTGATGTGGACCACGTACTGAGCTTCTGTCAGCTTCTGTGCGAAGAACTTTTCATAGTCTGCCACTTCCGGAGGCTGTGAGCATCCCTTTTTTCCGGAAGCCATATGCTCCAGCAGTTCATCTGCTTTCAGTTCAATGTCATCCAGGAAACGCCCCTGATCGGTACAGACATAATAAGGGCATACGGATATGCCAAATTCTTTGATCAGGGATTCCGGCAGATCACATACGCTGTCGGTCGTGACCATAAGGGGGCGTCTCTGCGTCTGTTCAAAGATCAGGACGTCTTTGCCAATTTCCGCCTGGCTGGCTTCTTCACTCAGATTTACAAGTTCTTTGGGCAGAACGTTTAAAACCGCTGCTTCCAGCAGGGCACCGCTGACCGGCTTGGCCAGATAGCCGCTGAAGCCTTCCTTGCGGTAGAGAAGTTGATTGTCGCTTCCTGCATTGGCTGTCAGCGCGATGACAGGGACTTCCTGACACAAACCTCCCGGCTGTGTACGAAGTGCATGAAGACACTGTATGCCGTCCATCTCCGGCATCAGATGATCCATCAAAATCGCATCATAGTGCTGTTTTTGCGTTAATTTCAAACATTCAGCGCTGCTGAGTGCTGTATCAATCTGTATCTTTGTAGCCGAAAGCAGTTTTCGCACCACAGTCAGATTCATGTCATTGTCATCTACGACCAGAATGTGTGCCTCAGGTGCCTCAAAACTCTGTTGATACTGTGCTCCTTTGCGGGTTCTTGTACGGGAATCCAGAGTAAAGGTGCCAAGTTCCTTATCCTCCACAATGTCCTGTTCCAGAGTAACAAGGAAGGTGGAACCTTTGGTATAGACGCTGTTGACGCTGATCTCTCCTCCCATCAGTTCCACCAGCTGATGAACAATACTCAGCCCCAGTCCGGTGCCTTCAATATGCCGGTTTTTTTCCTCGTCTACCCGTTTGAAAGCGTTGAAAATATACGGGATATTTTCTTTTTTCACACCCTGGCCGGTGTCTTCTACCGAATACCAGACACGTACCCGGTTCAGGCCCTGTCTTTCGCAGCGGATGGAGAGTGTGACGGAGCCTTCGCTTGTGTATTTGACCGCATTATTCAGCAGATTGATCAGAACCTGCTTAATGCGTACTTCATCGCCGCAGAGCATGCTTGGGATGGAAGGATCTACATGCAGCCGGAAATCCAGCCCTTTTTCTCTGGCCTTGATCCAGATCATATTGACGATTTCTGAAAAAAGTGCGCCGGTTTCATAGGAGACATTGACGATTTCCATCTTTCCGGATTTGATCTTGGACAGGTCCAGAATATCATTGATGAGAGTCAGCAGTATCTTACTGGCGCTCTGGATATTTCTGGCGTTCTCGGCTACATCTTCCGGAATGTCTTCCCGAAGAATAAACTCATTCAACCCGATGATCGTGTTGATCGGGGTGCGTATCTCATGGCTCATGCTGGAAAAAAAATGATTTTCCGCCCGGTTCAGTTCCTCAATTTCCTTTTTCTGCTGTCTGGAAAATTCATTTTCCTCTTCATAAAGCCGGATCAAAAATAAAAGCAGTACACTGGTCAGGATACTTACCAGTATGACAGAAACAGCAGAGCCAAAGAAGGAATTGCTTTTAGTATTCTGCGCTATTAATTCCGGATAAGAAAAGGCTATGGAATAACAAAGCAGAGTCTCTGCTGTACAGAGCAGGAAGAAAACAGCTTTTCTTCCTCTTTCCAGGGTAATGCTGATATAGATAAAGCAAAGGACAAACCATTCCGGCATTCCGCTGTAAAATCCGCCTGCTGTAAAAAAGCTCAGTGGAAAAAGCAGAAGCAGCAGTATTGTAATGAGCGTAGCTCCTGTATTGATGCATTTTTTCTGGATACTGATTTTCACGACTGCAGCCATGCAGATAAGACTTGCTGCAAGAATCAGCAAATTCATAAGATTCCTGCCCATAGGCAGGATGATCATCAGTGCAACCATACAGATACCTGTAACAATACGGAACATACGTTCGCGCAAAGCGATTTTGTGGTTAAAGATGATTTCAAACCATTTTTTTATCACCTGATGCTCCCTCCTGTAATTTTATAATCCGGCAATCGTTTCGCAGACTTTGTCGTACATGCGAATCAGATTGGGGTGATCGTGCTGGATATATCCGATGTTTCCCTTTTTTCCGGCCTGTTCCAGCAATTTGGCCTGTTCTGCCAGCTGTTCTGCACCGATTGTCATGGAAGTGCTTTTTAATGCATGAACCTTGACCGTATAGTCATTCCAGTTGGAAGCTTCGAACAGATCGATCAGTTCGGCTTTCTTTTCTGCTGCCTGGGAATAGAACATCTGCAGCATTTCCATATAAAAATCTTCCTCTCCGCAGCAATAATCCAGTCCGAGCTGCACATTAATGCCGATCCGGGTGAGAGGCAGAAAGGACAGAGAAGTCCCCTCTGCAAGAACAGGTTCTTCCGGAAGAAATTCCTCGGAATGCCTGATTTCTGAGAAAATCTCATCAGAAGAATCCGGTTCTGCAGGTTCCGGATAAGCATCGTCAGAAAAATCCGGCTTTGGTTCAGCAGGTTCCGGATAAGCATCGTCAGAAAAATCCGGTTTTGCTTCAGCAGGTTCCGGATAAGCATCGTCAGAAAAATCCGGCTTTGGTTCTGCAGATTGCGAATAAGCGTGATCAGAGGAATCCGGTTTCGGGTTTGTGGGGTCTGCGAAAACCTCGTTGGGTGAATCCTGCGTTGTCTTCACAGATTCGGTAAAAGTTTTGCCGCCCTGGTTCAAAGCAGTATTTCCGGTATGGATTTCATTCGGTCTGTATTCTTCTGCCACGTTTTTCTTTGATTCAGCCGTTTCCGACCGTTTTTCGGTCTTTGCCGGCTGTGTCCCGTACTGGAGGTATTGTTTGGGAAGTACCTTACGAAGTACCCGCTCCAGGACAGCACGTTCGATGGGTTTTGGTATAAACTCGGTAAATCCTTCATTGCGGAACATTTCCCGTGCGCCGCTGATGGTATTTGCAGTCAAAGCAATGACCGGACGCTCCTGATACATGCCATTGTTGATTTCGCGGATTCTCTTCAGCGTTTCCACACCATCAAAGCCCGGCATCATATGATCCAGAAAAACAATATCATAGGAATTGCCGGAACACCGTTCGATTGCTTCCTTTCCGCTCAGGCAGGTATCTACCTGTATGCCGTAGCTGCCAAGGACACCCTTTGCGACTACAAGATTCATCTCTTCATCGTCAACGGCAAGGACCCGAACGCCTTTGCAGAAAAATGGCTTGCGTCCGGCAGCCTGTGCTTCACCGAATCCGTTTTTAATGGTATCTCCATTGAGCAGGTTTACAACAGAAAGTGCAAAAAATGGCTTGCGGATCACCAGAAGCCTGCTGTCGTTGGCCATTATATAATCTCGTTCTGCAATGACAACCACCCGAAGTGTAGTGGCGAGCTCTTCATAATAAGAACGATTTTCTTCATACTCCGCCTGCGCGATGAAAACGTGAGTCAGCACATGGTTTTTCAACAGTTTGAGCAGCCCTTCAAAATTATGAGCCTGATAACCTTCTATACCAAGTCCTTCGACCATATGCAGGATCATATTGTCATAATATCGCCGGATTTCGTCACTCATGTACTTTTCTGTTCGAAAATAGCATGCAACGCGGAGCTGTTCCGGATGTGAAAGAACCATGGCAGGAGTGTAATCCTTCACTTCTTGGGGGATGGTGATATGAGTATGCAGTCCCTGATGGCTTTTGCTGTCAAAGTGGATAAATCCCCCCATGGCATGAAGCAGTCCCCGGGCAATCGGAAGCCCGAGTCCAAGCCCGCCGGCAAGTCGGCTGCTTCCGGAGTCGGCCTGATAAAAATCATCACACATCTGCATGAGCTGAGAATCCGTCATACCGATGCCGGTGTCATGGATATCAATAATCAGATTGATTCCATAACTTTCCTGTCGGTATCCAATGCAGATGTTAATGCCTCCTTCTTCTGTAAACTTGATCGAATTTTCCAGAAGGATCTTAAGAACATGGGAGATTTTTTCTGCATCTCCAATCAGGACAGACGGAGTTTTAGGCTCAAGATCAAACACCATTTCAAGCCGATGCTTGCTGTTCTGCATGGCAGTCATGGTGATGATATCATTGAGTATCGAAGTAATCATGTAGGGTTCTTTCGATGGAGTCAGTGTACCTTCCACAATCTCTGTATAGTCCAGCATGTTATTGATCTGGTTGGACAGACGTTTGCCAGCCAGCTGTATGGACTGCATGTCGGTACAAACCTCCGGAGAAATATCCTTTTCCAGTATAACTTCGCTGAGTCCAAGAACCATATTAATAGGAGTCCGAAGCTCGTGAGATACATTGGACAAAAATTCTGCATTCTGCCGGCCTGCGGTTTCCAGCTGTAATAAGGTGCTGTCATATATTTTTCGGGATTCCACTCTCCGGTTGATCCGATATCTTGCAATGATAATGGCACCGGATATCACCATGGCACCAAGTCCAAGACGTATCAGATTCTGCGTACCGGTATAAGATCCTATTGTATGTAAGATGAAAAAATGATACAGCAGTTCCAGTATATACAAGGCGGCCGTCATAATTAACAGCCGCTTTTTATTAAACATGGAAAAAATAAGAATCAGCAGACAGGCTACTGCGGGGGTGTCAAAAAGGGTGGTCGAATGTACGCCAAAGAAAAAAAATCCGACCATCAAAAGTCCGACACACAAATTCTCATAAAAACTGTCTGAGCCGGCTCTTCCAATA
>ERZ778514.2328-NODE-2328-length-12243-cov-4.178864_pt1 | contig 12243 bp, 10 predicted proteins | sample MGYA00510344_ERZ778514 | MGnify/ENA primary metagenome ERZ778514 (study PRJEB29527, sample SAMN07138968) | mouse gut metagenome | material: feces | host: mouse | place: China:Nanjing | collected 2016-01-25 ... | reverse complement strand
TACTGCCACAACGGCAAACCAGCAACATAATCAACACATTTTGACCTATATGCCCAGATTTCGAGCGTTTCGCGGGCCTACACGCGGTAGAATGACCTGCGGCCGCCCAATATGGACGCCTGTGATTGGGGAAGTTTTGAGATCATGGTGATCCGGGGGACGACATGATTGCAATACATAAGAAGGAAAACAGGCAGATGGCACAAGGAACAGTCAAGTTCTTCAGCGCCGGCAGGGGGTATGGTTTCATCAACCCTGCACAGGGTGGTGAGGATGTCTTCGTCCATTATTCGGTGATTCAGGCCGATGGATTCAGGACGTTGAAGGAGGGTGACCGTGTGGAGTACAGCGTCGTCGAGACGCCCAAGGGGTATCAGGCGAAAGACGTTGTTGTGCTGAACTGATGGTGGGTGCGCGCATCGCGCGCCGAACGTAAATGCCCGGAAGCCGCTTTGCGGTATTCCGGGCATTTACGTCTCTTGCCGAGAGCGCAAAATCCTGTATGTCGAGTTGGCACTCGAGCATCGAGAGTGCTACTCTGCCGTAGTAGCACTCGGACCGTGGGAGTGATACCCGAAAGCTGACGGTCGGATAGCACGCCGCGTCCCGAGTGGTGTCGTACAACATCAATCCCATAGTGGAGGAACAATGGCAAAGATCATTGAATATGATGAGGAAGCACGCCAGGGCATGCTGGCCGGTCTCGACAAGCTCGCCGATACCGTCAAGGTGACGCTGGGACCGAAGGGCCGCAACGTGGTGCTCGACAAGACCTATGGTGCGCCGACCATCACCAACGATGGTGTGTCGATCGCCAAGGAAATCGATCTTGAAGACCCGTTCGAGCGCATCGGCGCCGAGCTCGTCAAGGAAGTCGCCAAGAAGACCGACGATGTGGCCGGCGATGGCACCACCACCGCGACCGTGCTGGCCCAGTCCCTCGTGCACGAAGGCCTCAAGAACGTTGTGGCCGGTTCGAACCCGATCGCGCTGCGCCGTGGCATCGAGAAGGCCTCCGACGCGATTGTCAAGGAACTCGTGGCCTCCGCCAAGCCGGTGGAGACCAAGGAGCAGATCGCCGCGACCGCGACGATCTCCGCAGCCGATCCCGAGGTCGGCGAGAAGATCGCCGAGGCGCTCGACAAGGTCGGCCAGGATGGTGTGGTGACCGTCGAGGACAACAACCGCTTCGGTCTGGACCTTGAGTTCACCGAGGGCATGCGCTTCGACAAGGGCTACATCTCCCCGTACTTCGTGACCAACGTCGACGACCAGACCGCCGTGCTCGACGACCCGTACATCCTGCTCACGAGCGGCAAGGTCTCTTCGCAGCAGGACGTGGTCCACATCGCCGAGCTCGTGATGAAGACCGGCAAGCCGCTGCTGATCATCGCCGAGGACGTGGATGGCGAAGCGCTGCCGACCCTGATCCTCAACAACATCCGTGGCACGTTCAAGTCCTGCGCCGTCAAGGCCCCGGGCTTCGGCGACCGCCGCAAGGCGATGCTGCAGGACATGGCGATCCTGACGGGCGGTCAGGTGGTCTCCGAGGAGATCGGCCTCAAGCTCGACTCGATCGACCTGTCCGTGTTTGGCACCGCCAAGAAGGTCATCGTCTCCAAGGATGAGACGACGATCGTCTCCGGTGGCGGCTCGAAGGAAGACGTCGAGGCCCGCGTGGCCCAGATCCGCGCCGAGATCGAGAACACCGACTCCGATTACGACCGCGAGAAGCTGCAGGAGCGTCTTGCCAAGCTCGCCGGCGGTGTGGCCGTCATCAAGGTGGGTGCCGCGACCGAGGTCGAGGCCAAGGAACGCAAGCACCGCATCGAAGACGCCGTGCGCAACGCTAAGGCTGCCATCGAAGAAGGCCTTGTGCCCGGCGGTGGTGTGGCGCTCGTGCAGGCCGCTGCCAAGGCGGAGAAGGACGTCAACCTCGAGGGCGACGAGGCCACTGGTGCCGCGATTGTCTTCGGTGGCATCGAAGCCCCGCTCAAGCAGATCGCCAACAACGCCGGCCTCTCGGGCGATGTGGTGCTCGACAAGGTGCTTTCGCTGCCTGAAGGCGAAGGCTTCAACGCAGCCACCGACACCTACGAGAACCTCATGGCCGCCGGTGTGACCGACCCGGTGAAGGTGACCCGTTCCGCCCTGCAGAACGCCGCGTCCATCGCCGGCCTGTTCCTGACGACCGAGGCTGTTGTGGCCAACAAGCCGGAACCGGCTCCGGCCGCCCCGGCCGCGCCTGACATGGGCTACTGATAGAACTGCGTCATAGCGGCGCCAACGGCATTGCCGTCGCGCTGCGGTGAATCAGCAGCCGAGGGCCCCATCCGCATACCGCGGGTGGGGCCCTCGCCATATGTGGGCTCACCCTGCGCTGAACAGGCGCGCCGCCTGCGATTCCGCGTCGGCGTAGACGCTCGAGGCCTGGGTGAGGGCCTGTTGGATGGATTCAAGGGATTGCTCCATGTGCTGCTGCGCTGCCCGCCATTGCGCGGCGAGCGCATTGAACTGCGTGGCGGCGCCGCCGCGCCACGCGTCCTGCAGCGCATTGAGGTTGCCGTACATCTGGTCGACCGATTGGCGGATCGCCGTGATCGACGTGCACACCGCGGCGCTCGAGGCCTGGATGCGTTCCGAATCCACTTGGTACTGTGGCATGATGGTTCCTCCTTGGGTGGTGTATTCAGTTGTCTGCTAATACCTGCCGGCCGGGCATGACGGCCGGTACTGTGGAATCTATGACATCTCAATGTGCAAGCAAAGCCGGTTCCGCCCCTGTGGTCGGACGCCCGGGCTATCCACAATCGTCCCGACCGGTTGCTCGTGCCGTCGGCATGCTCATGCTCGTCATCGCCGTGGCGTTGACCGGCGTCATCGCCACGCCGTCTTATGCGGAGGAGGCCGCGCCCTCGCCGACCGCCGCGGCCACGACGCCAAGCGCCGAGGACGTGTCGGCCAACATCGTCGACACCCAGAACCTGCTGGGGGACAACCTTGGCGCGGTCACGGACGCCATCAAAGAGACATACGAACGCACCGGTGTGACGGTGCGCCTGATCTACGTCAATTCGTTCAACACCGACAAGCAACCCGACGCATGGGCGGCGCAGACCCTCAAGTCGCTCGACCCGCCGCCGAACACCGTGCTGTTGGCCGTCGCATCGAACGACGGCAACCTGGCGGTTGTGGTCTCGCCGGATTCCGCAGAATGGCTGCGCAACCGCAAAACGGTGGACAAGCTTTCCGAGGCGGCCTCGGCGCCGCTTACGGATGATGCGGACGCCAACGGGCCGAATTGGGCGAAGTCGGCGATCGACATGATGCAGGCCATCCAGACCGCGAAAAGCACGTCCACCTCATCGACCGCGGCCTCGGTCGGCACCATCGTCATGGTCGGCGCCGTGGCCGTGCTGCTGATCGGCGCCGTGGCGGTGATCGTGGTGCGTCGCCGTCGTGAGACCGAGCGCGACGCCGAACGCGCCGTCGAGGACGGGGAAGCGCAGGATGATGACGCCCGCAAGGGCACGGCGGAGACCGCCCAAGCCTCCGACGCCGATCCGGCCTCCGGTGGCGCTTCCGCCGTTGCGGACGAGCATTAGATTTCAGCTGACGTTCAGGAAACGTCCAGAGTTCGTCGTCATCATATGCAGTATGAGCAACGAAACATCCATCGTCGTCGTCGACGACGAACCGTCCATCCGTGAACTGCTTGTGGCCTCGCTCCACTTCGCAGGATACGAAGTGGAGACCGCCGCGTCCGGTTCCGAGGCGATTGAGGTCATCGAGAAGACCCAGCCCGACCTGATCATCCTCGACGTCATGCTGCCGGACATCGACGGATTCACCGTCACACGCCGCATCCGCCAGGAAGGCATCGACGCGCCGGTACTCTTCCTCACGGCGCGCGACGACACCCAAGACAAGGTCATGGGTCTGACCGTCGGCGGCGACGACTATGTGACCAAGCCGTTCAGCCTCGAGGAAGTGGTCGCGCGCATCCGCGCGATTCTGCGCCGCACGCGCGAACAGGAGCAGGACGACCCGATCATCCGCGTCGGCGACCTCGAGATCAACGAGGATTCGCACGACGTGACGCGCGCCGGCAAGCCGATCGACCTGAGCCCCACCGAATACAAGCTGTTGCGCTACCTCATGGACAACAAGGGCCGCGTGCTGTCGAAGGCGCAGATCCTCGACCATGTGTGGCAATACGACTGGGGCGGCGACGCCGCCATCGTCGAATCGTATATCTCGTATCTGCGCAAGAAGGTCGACGACCTCGAGGTGGAGGACGAGGGCGGCACGACGCACAAGGTGCAGCCGTTGATCGAGACGAAACGTGGCATCGGCTACATGATCAGGGTGCCGAAGAACTGAAGGTCGACGCCAGATGAAGTCTCCAGCCGACCCGAAACCAACGAAGCGGGCCGATGCCGGCGGCGCGCCCAAAACCACACCCCGCAAGGGGGGCGCGCCACGGGCCAAGGACGGCGGGACGCCATACGCCGCGCGCTTCAGCAGCATCCAGAAAATCCCGTTGAGCGTCAAGCTCGTCATCTCGATCATCGTGCTGCTCAGCGTGGGCACGGTCAGCATCTCGCTGTCGATCCGCCAACTCGTCAACAGCTACATGCTGCAACGCACCGACAGCCAACTGCTGCAGCAGGCCGAACTCGTGTTCAAGAACACGACGCTGCTCAACGACACCAAATCCACCGCCGACAGCAACTCGTTCGTCAGCTACTATGTGCAGGCTTACGACAGCCAGACGACCTACCAGCTGCTGCAGCCGATGTACCGCGACGGTGTCGTCTCACGGCCCATGTTGCCCCATGACGGCGGCCTTGACGGCCATGAGATCGCCGTGCCGTACACGACGCCGGCCGTGGTGGACCTCGAGAATGTGAAAGGCCAGCCGGACCACGAGACGATGGTCATGGCGCAGGCCCCGTGGCGCGTTGTGGCGTTGCGCTGGGTCAGCGACTCCGCGAACGGCACGATCGAACCGCGCGGCGTGATCTACATCGGCCTGTCGCTGGGCAACCAGATCGACATGATCGACAACCTGACCCGGTTCTGCGTCATCGTCGGCGCCGCGGTCGTGCTGCTCGGCGGAGTGCTCAGCGCGATCACCGTGCAGCGTACGTTGAGCCCGCTCAAGCGCATCGAGAAGACGGCGGCGAAGATCGCGGCGGGCGACCTGTCGCAACGCGTGCCGGACGCGCCGGAAGGCACCGAGGTGGGCACGCTTGCGAAATCGCTCAACACGATGCTCGCGCAGATCGAACGCAGTTTCCGCCAGCAACAGACCACGACCGAGAAGATGAAGCGGTTCGTCTCCGACGCAAGCCATGAGCTGCGCACCCCGCTTGCCGCCATCCACGGATACGCCGAGCTCTACCGCATGCAGCGCAACGCGCCGGGCCAGATCGAGCGCGCCGACGATTCAATCGCGCACATCGAGGCATCGAGCGCGCGCATGACGCTGCTCGTCGAGGACCTGCTGTCGCTGGCGCGCCTCGACGAAGGCCATGGCATCTCAATCACCGACCACATCGACTTGGGTTCGGTCATCCGCGATTCGGCGGACGACCTGCATGCGCTCGACCCGGAACGCGACATCACGACCGGCGTGCTCGGTCTCGATGTCAGCGAACCGGACCATCTGCGGCTGAGCATGACGCCCGGTGAGCTGCCGAGCGTCATGATGGTGGCCGACGGCACACGACTGCATCAGGTGGTCACGAACATCGTCGGCAACATCCACCGCTACACGCCCGCGGATTCGCCGGTCGAACTCTCGCTCGGCGTGCTCGGGCTCGACATGCCGCTCGACGAACTGACGGCGCTCGCCTCGGGGGAGGAGTCGTTGCAGGCCATCGTGGGCGCGGCCGCGCGCTTCACCGTGACGCAGCACGGCATGATGGTCGCCGTGGCGCGCTTCACCGACCACGGGCCGGGCGTGCCGACGGACGGTCTGGCCCGGATCTTCGAACGGTTCTACACCGCCGACCCATCCCGCGCGCGCCAGAAGGGCGGCACGGGACTCGGCATGGCAATCGCGCAATCGGTGATCAACGCGCACCGCGGGTTCATCTGCGCCACCGAAAGCCCCGGCGGCGGCCTCACCTTCACGATTGTCATGCCGCTTGCCCCCGACGAAGCGGAGGCCTGAACGGGCGCGCGGACCGGCCGCGGCGGGCATTATGCTCACCGCGGCCGGTTTGTGCTGTATGCGGGGGCTGCGGTAAGATAGGACGTTGGATTATCGCGCGGGCCCGGAGCCCGCGCATTGGTATGAACGATTTGTTGACTGGGTGAGAGGTGACCATGCCGAGCGGACGTGTACGTTGGTTCGATGCGAAGAAGGGTTTTGGATTCATCGAGAGCGATGACGGCCATGATGTGTTTCTGCCCCAGACCGCCCTGCCGAAGGACACGCGTGATGTACGCAAGGGCGCGAAGGTGGAATATTCGGTGATCGACGGCAGCAAGGGGCCCGTGGCCATGGACGTGACATTCGTCAAATCCGCGCCGTCGCTCGTCAAAGCCACACGGCCGAAGCCGGACGACATGGCGGCCATTGTGGAGGACTTGATCAAACTGCTCGACTCCGCGGGCAACCAGCTGCGCCGCCACCGGTACCCCTCGGCCTCGGACAGCAAGAAACTCGCCACGCTGCTGCGCGCCGTGGCGGACAATTTCGATGTACAGGAATGATTGATGACAGACAATGCTTTGGACCCGGTGGCGCTCGCCCGTGCCGTGGCGATCGACGCCGCCGAGAACCCGGACGCCGTCGGTGACTATGTGGCGCAACAGGCCATGGAAGGTGGGGTCACTGATTTCCGCTTCGCCGCGGTGATGGTGGGCTATGAGGGCTGGCAGTGGTCGGTCACGCTGTACTATGACGAGGAACTGGACCACTGGACCGTCGACGAGTCCACGCTGATCCCCTCGGACCAGGCATTGCTGCCGCCGCCGTGGGTGCCGTGGAAGGACCGGCTTGAGCCGTCCGACCTGACCGTCACCGACTCCATCGGCACCGAACAGGACGACCCGCGCCTCGAGCCGGGCATCACCGAGGAGGGCATGGCGCAGGTCGAGGCCACCGTGGCCGAAGACGGCGCCACGAACAGCGCCGAAGACGTGCATGACGCGGTCGAGGAATTCGACCTGTCCCGCCGGCGGGTCATGTCCGAACTCGGGCGCTCGCAGACGGCCAAACGGTGGTATGACGGTCCGCACGGGCCCAAGTCGCTGTCCACGAAGACCGCGGATGGCAACCTGTGCTCGACGTGTGGGTTCCTCATCCCATTGCGCGGCGATCTGGGCACGATGTTCGGCGTGTGCGCGAACCGGTGGAGCCCGGATGATGGGCGCGTCGTCTCACTCGACCACGGGTGCGGCGAACATTCGCAGATCGAACCGCCGGAGCCGAGCAACCTGTGGATCCAGACGAAGCCTGCGTACGACGATATGCACATCGACATCGTGGCGCAGAGCACCCGTGAGGAACGCGGAGAAGTCGAGCTGCTCGAAGAGGCCAACGAGGCCAACGATTCCGGTGAGGCCGACGAGCAGGAAGCCGCCACGTCCCTGGAATCCGCAGAAACAACCGAATCCGCAGAGTAAGGCGCGTCGCCTTACTGCTTGTCGTCGTTTTGCTTCGCCGACGGCGAGGCTGTGGCCGTTGCACTGGGCGACGGGCTCGCCGACGCACTCGGTGAGGCGCTGCCGGAAGGCTTCGTTGTCGGGTGTGCGGTGGAAGGCGCCGGATCCTTCGGCGAGCTGGATGGCGAGTTGGATGGCTGTACACTCGCCGTCGCGGATGCGCTCGGTGTGGCCGTGGCGGTCTGCTCGGGCTGCGGCGAGGCGGACTGCGTGGGCAGGCTGCTGTTTGTTGCGTCTGGTGTGGCGTCGGCGTCATCGTCGGTCACTCCCGAGGTGATGCGCACCAGTTCCTTGGTGATCGTCGTATAGACGTCCTTGAGTTGTTTCGCCGTCTCGGTGTGGTCGTTGAGCCGCGCATTGTCCATCGTGATCGAGCATGACGGCACGGCGGGCTCTTTCTCGGCGTCGTCGATCAGCACGGTCATACGGCGCAGTGCGTCGGCGTCGATCGTCTTGCTTGTGTCGTCGCGGTATTTCTTCGCGTCGTCGATCGCGGTCTGTGCGAGCCTATGCGCATCCTGCGCCTGTGCGGTGGCAGTGCGGCACGCGCTCATCGCCTGCGCGCGCGGCGTGCCCCAGATGGTGCCGTTCGCATACAGGGCGGCCACCACCGCGCACACCACGAACACCACAAGCACGGTGATCTGCCACCACGGGCGGTGGCGTTTGGCCACGCCCGTGCGGGACGCCGTCGTGTGTGCGCCTTGTGTGGGCGGACGTGTGCGCGTGCTGTCCTTGGGGGTAAACGACGGCGGGTTGCCGTCCTGTTCAGACGCATGCTCCGCGCGGGTCTCGCTGGTGTTCCCCTCTGCGCCCGTGTGTTGGGTCGTGTCGTCCTGACCGACCACCGTGGTGGTCTCGTCGTCTGTGCGTGCGTTGTTGCTGTGCTGTTCGTCTGCTGTCATAAGTCCTTATGTCCCTGTGTCCACGCACATCATATGCGGACTGCCTGTGAACCCGCGCCTGAACTGAGCCGACGGTGAACCGGCGTGCGCCCAGCTCAGGCGAAGCGCGGTCAGTGCACAATCGACAGGTTGCACTCGGCGGAATTGAGCAGCTGCTTGGAGACCGACCCGAGGAAATGCGCGTCCAATCCACTCAGGCCACGTGAGCCGACCACGATGTGGCGCGCATAGCGTGACGCGCTGACAAGGCCTTTGCCCGCGCTGATGTGGAACGCGTTCGGCGTCACCGAAAGACCGGCAGGCATGGGGGAGTCGCCCACCATCTTCGTCACGATCGACTCGGCGTAGCGCTGGGCCACCTCCATCGGCGCCACACTCGACTCATAGCCGGGAACGGTGCCCAAGTCGCGCAGCTGCCAGCAGAACATCACGTGCAGCGGCGCGCTGTTGAGCTTGGCGAGGCGCGCCGCGAACTCCAGCGCGCGCTGCGATGTGGGCGAGCCGTCCACGCCCACCACAATCGGGCGCACGACGCGCGGCGTCGGCACGACAGGCGTCACGAAATGCACCTGGTCGTCACCCGGGCTCAGCGCGTTTGCAATCTGGTCCTGCACGTCGATGTCCTCATCGCTCGCCGTGCGGATCACCGTGACCGGCACCGTCGACTCCTCGGCGAGCGAAGCGGAAAGCGAGCCGGCGAACCAGCGCGCCACACGCCCCATCGACCGGCGCCCCACCACGATCTGCTGCGCGTTGGCGCCGATCTCGAGCAGGGCGGAAGTGCCCGACGCGCGGAACGACGTGAGCTTGATGTGCTCGTTGTCGATGTCGATGTCCTGCGTGGCGGCATCGACCCAGGTGCGCAGTTTGTCGGCCAGTTTCTGGCGCAGCTCGTCCACCTCCTGCTCGGTCTGCGGTTCGGGACCCATGTCCCACGAATACGACCAGCCGTACACGGCGTTCACCGACTGCCCCGAGAGCACGGCCTGATTGAGCGCCCAGCGCAGCGCGGCGAACGATTCGACAGTTCCGTCGACGCCTACGACAAGGTCACCTTGCGGATTGAGCGCATTGTTCTGCTCGCTCATGGCATACTCCTAACATTTCCATGCGATACTCCTCGTTCAAGCATAACGTAACGGTTCTTGAGAAAAACAGGCGGAACGGAAATAAACGTCACTGTAAATCTGTAGAGTGATGTGGAATTACCAACCATGGAAGGACTAGCATGTTCGAACGGTTTACCGACCGTGCGCGGCGCGTGATCGTGCTGGCGCAGGAAGAGGCTCGTGCCCTCCAGCACAATTACATCGGCACGGAGCATCTGTTGCTCGGCCTGATTCGTGAGGGAGAAGGCGTAGCGGCCAAGGCTTTGGAAGCCAAGGGCGTGACCCTCGAAGACACCCGCAAACAGGTCGAGGAAATGATCGGCAAAGGCAACGCCGCTCCGAATGGGCACATCCCATTTACTCCGCACGCCAAGCAGGTGTTGGAGCTTTCGCTGCGCGAAGCGCTGCAGTTGGGGCACAGCTACATCGGCACCGAACACATTCTGCTCGGCCTGATTCGCGAAGGCGAAGGCGTGGGCACACAGGTCCTCATCAAGATGGATGTGGATCTGGGCGAATTGCGCAGCACCACGATCGACATGATCCGTGGCAATGCTAGCGGCACCGACGACAAGGGCGACCTGGCGAACGCCGGCGGCGTGCAGGACAAGCATGCGCAGAGCGGATCGGCCATCCTCGACCAGTTCGGCCGCAACCTGACCGCCGAAGCGGCGGATGGCAAGCTTGACCCGGTCATCGGGCGCAGCGCCGAGATCGAACGCGTCATGGTCGTGCTGTCGCGGCGCACCAAGAACAACCCGGTGCTGATCGGCGAGCCCGGCGTGGGCAAGACGGCCGTCGTCGAAGGCCTGGCCCAGAAGATCGTGGCCGGCGATGTGCCCGAGACGCTGCGTGGCAAGCAGGTGTACTCGCTTGACCTGGGTTCGATGGTGGCGGGTTCGCGCTACCGCGGCGACTTCGAGGAACGCCTCAAGAAGGTGCTCAAGGAGATCAAGACGCGTGGCGACATCGTGCTCTTCATCGACGAGATCCACACCATCGTCGGCGCAGGATCCGCGGACGGCGCACTGGGCGCGTCCGATATGCTCAAGCCGATGCTCGCGCGTGGCGAACTGCAGACGATCGGCGCCACGACGACCGACGAATACCGCAAGTACATCGAAAAGGACGCGGCGCTCGAACGCCGTTTCCAGCCGATCCAGGTCGCGGAGCCGTCGATCGCGGAGACGATCGAGATCCTCAAGGGCCTGCGTGCCCGCTACGAGAACCACCATCACGTGACGATCACCGACGGCGCGCTCCAGTCCGCCGCCGAGCTCTCGTCGCGCTACATCCAGGACCGCAACCTGCCCGACAAGGCGATCGACCTGATCGACGAGGCCGGTGCGCGCCTGCGCATCAAGCGTCTCACCGCGCCGCCGGAGCTCAAGGAGCTCGACGCGCGCGTGGACCGCATCGCCAAGGAAAAGGACCAGGCAATCAAGGACCAGGAGTTCGAAAAGGCCGCCGAATTGCGCGACAGCCAGGAGAAACTCGAGGCCGAGCGCAAAGAGAAGGAAAAGGCGTGGCGCGAAGGCGAATCCGACGTGCGCATGGTGGTGGATGAGGACATCATCGCCCAGGTCATCTCGCAGAGCACCGGCATCCCGGTGTTCAAGCTGACCCAGGCGGAGTCGAAGAAGCTGCTGGGCATGGAAGCGGAGCTGCACAAGCGCATCATCGGCCAGGACGAGGCCGTGTCCGCGCTGTCGCGCTCGATCCGCCGTACGCGTGTGGGCCTCAAGGACCCCAAGCGCCCGGCCGGCTCGTTCATCTTCGCCGGCCCGACCGGTGTGGGCAAGACCGAGCTCGCCAAGACGCTCGCGCAGTTCCTGTTCGACGACGAAGACGCGCTGATCCGCGTCGACATGTCGGAGTTCTCCGAGAAGTACGCGGCTTCGCGCCTGTTCGGAGCGCCTCCGGGATACGTTGGATACGAAGAGGGCGGCGAGCTCACCGAGAAGGTGCGCCGCAAGCCGTTCTCGGTCGTGCTGTTCGACGAGATCGAAAAGGCGCACCCCGACATCTTCAACACGCTGCTTCAGGTGCTTGACGATGGCCACTTGACCGACGGCCAGGGACGCAAGGTCGATTTCAAGAACACAATCATCATCCTCACGACCAACCTCGGCACGCGTGACATCGCCAAGGCCGCCAACACCGGCTTCAACCTGGGCAACAACACGGAGACGAGTTACCAGCGCATGAAGGACCAGGTCTCGAACGAGCTCAAGCAGCAGTTCCGCCCCGAGTTCCTCAACCGCTTGGACGACATCATCGTGTTCCGCCAGCTCACGGAGCCGCAGGTGCGCCAGATCGTGGACCTGGATGTGCAGCAGCTCAACGACCGCCTGTTCGAGCGCCACATGGAGCTCGACCTGACCGACAAGGCGAAGGACCTGCTCGCGCAGAAGGGCTTCGACCCGCTGCTCGGCGCACGTCCGCTGCGTCGCGTGATCCAGCGCGACATCGAAGACGCCGTGTCGGAGAAAATCCTCATGGGCGAGCTCAACGACAACGAGCGTGTGATCGTGGACGCGGACGGCGAG
>ERZ778514.2318-NODE-2318-length-12274-cov-5.113757_pt1 | contig 12274 bp, 8 predicted proteins | sample MGYA00510344_ERZ778514 | MGnify/ENA primary metagenome ERZ778514 (study PRJEB29527, sample SAMN07138968) | mouse gut metagenome | material: feces | host: mouse | place: China:Nanjing | collected 2016-01-25 ... | reverse complement strand
TTAGGACGCAAGATTTTCATTCTTGAAAGAGGAGTTCGACTCTCCTATGGGCTACGCAACGGCGCCCCGACCCGCACGGAGAAGGGTGACGGACGGTAACGATCCTTGGAGCGGGCCACGGGCCCATCCGCAAGCGGCTACGGCCGTCGTACGATCCGGACGGTTCGCAAGTCCGAACACCGCCCCGGACCGCTTCGGAGCAATCCGACAACAGAGAAGAAACCGAAAAAGTAAAAAATAAAAATTTAAAGTTATGGCAAACCATAAGTCGTCGAAGAAACGTATTCGCCAGACGATCACCAAGCGCGCACACAACCGTCTGTACCACAAGACGGCCCGCAATGCCGTGAAAGCGCTGCGCAATACGACGGAGAAGAGCGCTGCCGAGGCACTGCTGCCGAAGGTTACCGCGATGCTGGACAAGCTGTCGAAGCACAACATCATCCACAAGAACAAGGCCGGCAACCTGAAGAGCGCACTCCAGCTCCACGTGAACGCCCTGTAATCTTTCTTCGCACGAAGACCATGCTCCTGTCCCCTCCCGGGACGGGAGTTTTTCGTTTCGTGCCCCGAGCGCTCCGGTTCTCTCGTTTTTTTTGTCGTGCGCCTTGCTTCGCCCGACCCTGCCGGCACCCGAATCCGCTCAGACCGCAACACCCGAAATCCCTCCCCGCCAAGCCGCCCGCAGCAAGCGCCCGAAAACGCCCGGCGCATTAAAAATCAGCGTCGTTTGTTGGTCGGTCCGACAAAAAAGCGTATATTTGCGGGTCTTTTCGGCCGCAGCCTCGCAGCCGCACGCCGCAAGGACGGAAAACATTATTCAACAACCATTTAACGAGCGATTGTATCGCAAAAATTTCCATCATGGAAGAGATGAAAAACGCAGCCGCAAACGAGAATTTCGACTGGAACGCATTCGAAAACGACCTGGGCGTCTACAACCAGCCCAAGGAGGAGATCGCGGCGGAGTACGACAAAACGCTGTCGAACGTAGCTGTCGGCGAGGTAGTCGAGGGCATCGTCATGAGCATCAGCAAGCGTGAAGTCGTTGTGAACATCGGCTACAAGAGCGAGGGCATCATCCCCGTTTCCGAGTTCCGCTACAACCCCGAACTGAAAGTCGGCGACAAGATCGAGGTATACGTCGAGTCGGCCGAGGACAAGAGCGGCCAGCTCGCGCTGTCGCACAAGAAGGCCCGTCAGCTCAAGTCGTGGGATCGTGTGAACGAGGCCCTCGAAAAGGACGAGATCATCAAGGGTTACATCAAGTGCCGCACGAAGGGCGGTATGATCGTGGACGTATTCGGCATCGAGGCGTTCCTGCCCGGTTCGCAGATCGACGTGAAGCCCATCCGCGACTACGACGTATACGTGGACAAGACCATGGAGTTCAAGGTGGTGAAGATCAACCAGGAGTTCCGCAACGTGGTCGTGTCGCACAAGGCTCTGATCGAGGCCGAGCTCGAGGCGCAGAAGCAGATCATCATGTCGCGTCTGGAGAAGGGTCAGATCCTGGAGGGTACCGTCAAGAACATCACCTCGTACGGCGTATTCGTCGATCTGGGCGGTGTGGACGGTCTGATCCACATCACCGACCTGTCGTGGGGCCGCGTAAGCCACCCCGAGGAGATCGTGGCTCTGGATCAGAAGATCCGCGTCGTGATCCTCGACTTCGACGACGCCAAGAAGCGCATCGCCCTGGGTCTGAAGCAGCTCGAACCCCATCCGTGGGAGGCGCTCGACCAGAACCTCAAGGTGGGCGACCGCGTGAAGGGCAAGGTCGTGGTAATGGCCGACTACGGTGCGTTCGTCGAGATCGCAGCAGGCGTAGAGGGTCTGATCCACGTGTCGGAGATGTCGTGGAGCCAGCACCTGCGTTCGGCCCAGGATTTCCTGAAGGTCGGAGACGAGGTGGAGGCCGTAATCCTGACCCTCGACCGCGAGGAGCGCAAGATGTCGCTCGGCGTGAAGCAGCTCACGCCCGATCCGTGGGAGAACATCGAGGTGAAATACCCCGTGGGCACGCGTTGCGCAGCCAAGGTGCGTAACTTCACGAACTTCGGCGTATTCGTCGAGATCGAGGAGGGCATCGACGGCCTGATCCACATTTCGGACCTGAGCTGGACGAAGAAGGTGAAGCATCCGGGCGAATTCACGCAGGTGGGCGCCGAGATTGAGGTCGTAGTGCTCGAAATCGACAAGGACAACCGCCGTCTGAGCCTGGGTCACAAGCAGCTTGAGGAGAATCCCTGGAACGCCATCGAGGGTCAGTTCGCACCCGACAGCGTACACGAGGGCACGATCACCGAGATGACCGAGAAGGGCGCCGTGGTATCGCTCGGCACCAACATCGAGGGCTTCGCACCCGCACGTCACCTGGTGAAGGAGGACGGCACGACCCCGAAGGTGGGCGACAAGCTCGACTTCAAGGTGCTGGAGTTCTCGAAGGCCACCAAGCGCATCACCCTGTCGCACACCCGCCTGTTCGAGGAGGCGAAACGTGCCGAGTACGCAGCCGAGAAGGCCGAGAAGCGTGCCGCAGCCGACGCCACCAAATCGACGGTGAAGAAGATCAACGCATCGGTCGAGAAGACCACGCTGGGCGACATCGCCGGGCTGGCCGCACTCAAGGCCGCAATGGAGAAAGCCGAGGAGTAATCCTCCCCGACCTCTCTTCGGACAACGGAGCCGGACACGCATTGTCGCGTGTCCGGCTTTTTTTCATGCTTTATAACTTCGTTTTAGATGCTTCGACCCGGCAAAATGCAAGCAAGCCTGCTTTTCCCACGCTTATTCACATCCTCACCCTGTGCCGTCCGCCGTATCATGAAGCGCCCGAAACGCCTCCGAGGCGGGCACGTGCCGGACATCCGGTCGCAACCGAAAAGAGGGTAAAAACCCGACGTACCGGAATTCCTCCGACGACTCGTCGCAACGATGCCGCGCCGAAAATTCGCACGGCACGACGGCCGCAACTCCGAATCGCCCCCGCTTCCGCCCGAAAACGGACTTACCCTCCGCGGAACATACACAGCACCCACCGCGCAGCACGTCGCAGCTCCGACACATCCGCATCGGTTCCGCACGACAACGGACGCCCCACACCACAGGCCCCCCACCGCGCAGCGCTACCGTGCCCGACTCCGAGACGCACGGCGCAAACGCATCGCAGCGAAGCGCGCCGCCACCCTACCCCACGACGCAAACGCCCCCGGATCCGTACGGATCCGGGGGCGTTCGTCATGCGGCGACCGCGATTACTTGCGGTACACCTTCTCGTAGCCGTAGATGGCGTTCTCGCCCAGCTCCTCCTCGATGCGGAGCAGCTGGTTGTACTTGGCCATACGGTCCGAACGCGACATGGAGCCGGTCTTGATCTGGCCCGAGTTGGTCGCCACGGCGATGTCGGCGATCGTCGAATCCTCGGTCTCGCCCGAGCGGTGCGACGTAACCGACGTATAGCCCGCACGGTGCGCCATCTCGATCGCGTCGAGGGTCTCGGTGAGCGAACCGATCTGGTTCACCTTGATGAGGATCGAGTTGGCGCAGCCCATCTCGATGCCCTTGCGGAGGAAATCGACGTTCGTCACGAACAGGTCGTCGCCCACGAGCTGGCACTTGTCGCCGATCTCGCGCGTGAGCAGCTGCCATCCCTCCCAGTCGTTCTCCGACATGCCGTCCTCGATCGAGTCGATGGGGTACTTGGCCACCAGGCCCTTCAGATACTCCACCTGCTCCTGCGACGAGCGCTTGGCGCCCTTCTCGCCCTCGAATTTCGAGTAGTCGTACACGCCGTCGGCATAGAACTCCGACGAAGCGCAGTCCATGCCGATCGACACGTCGCCGCCCTCGCACTTGCGGCCCGGCTTGTAACCCGCAGCCTTGATGGCCTCGATGATCGAGTCGAGGGCATCCTCCGTGCCTTCGAGCGCCGGCGCGAAGCCGCCCTCGTCGCCCACGGCCGTCGAGAGGCCGCGCTTGTGCAGCACTTTCTTCAGATTGTGGAACACCTCGGCACCCATGCGCAGGGCCTCCTTGAGCGACGGAGCACCCACGGGACGGATCATGAACTCCTGGAATGCGATGGGGGCATCGGAGTGCGAACCGCCGTTGATGATGTTCATCATCGGCACGGGCAGCGTCTTGGCATTCGCGCCGCCGATGTAACGGTAGAGGGGCATGCCGAAGTAGTCGGCCGCAGCGCGTGCCACGGCCAGCGAAACGCCCAGAATGGCGTTGGCACCGAGGTTCGACTTGGTTTTGGTGCCGTCGAGTTCGATCATCGCCGTGTCGATGCCCACCTGATCGGCCACGTTCATGCCGATGATTGCGGGAGCGATCACCTCGTTCACGTTCTTCACGGCCTTCTCCACGCCCTTGCCCAGGTAACGGCCCTTGTCGCCGTCGCGGAGTTCGAGCGCCTCGTGCTCGCCGGTCGATGCGCCGCTCGGCACGGCGGCGCGGCCGAATGCGCCCGACACGGTGCGCACCTCCACCTCGACGGTCGGGTTACCGCGCGAATCGAGGATCTCTCTTGCATGAATCTCTACAATCTGCATAGCTGTAATGATTTTAATATTGTTTGAAACTGACTTTCCTGTTGCGTCGCAAAGTTACGAAAATTTTTGAAAATACTTCGGCCGCACCCCGTCTCATCGCGCACACCGCACACCGGATCGCGCAATCCGCACGCCGCGGCGGCCGTGCGGCAGCGCACCGGGAGCGGTCCGGGAGCGGTCCGGCCGCAAAGGGCACGCGCACACCGCACACCGAATGCAAAATCCGCACCTCACGGCCGCACGAACGGCCGGAGACGAAAAGCGGAACGCCCCGCACAGGGAGCGTTCCGCAAATCGGACGCCGAAACCGCCGGAAGCGGCAGCCATTCCGGTGCGTTCAGCCGACCGCCGCACGGCCTCCCGGCCAACGGACCGAAAAGACCGCAAGGACCGCTCGGGCACCGGAGGCCGCGACTGCCGGAACACCGCCCCGAAAACCGGAGCCCCCGGGCCGTCCGCCGCGCTAAAACTCCGAGGTGAAGCGGAAACGGATGTTCTTGAATTTCTCCTGCGCCAGGGCCAGGGCGTAGCTCGTGTCGGCGAGGAAGACGTCGCGGCCGTGTTTGTCCACCGCCATGTTGGTGTGCTTGCGGCGCTTGAAATCCTCCAGCTCGGCCTTGTCGTCGCTCTCGATCCAGCACGCCTTGTAGATCGAAATCGGCTCCCAGCGGCACGCGGCGTTGTACTCGTGCTCCAGACGGTACTGAATCACCTCGAACTGCAACGCGCCCACCGTGCCGATGATCCGGCGGCCGTTGAGCGAGCTGGTGAAGAGCTGCGCCACGCCTTCGTCCATGAGCTGGTCGATGCCCTTGGCGAGCTGCTTGAACTTCAGCGGATCGGCATTCTCGATGTAGCGGAACTGTTCCGGCGCGAACGAAGGTATGCCCGTGAACTTCAGTTTCTCGCCCTCGGTGAAGGTGTCGCCGATCTTGAAGTTGCCGGTGTCGTGCAGACCCACGATGTCGCCCGGCCATGCCGTGTCGATCACCGACTTCTTCTCGGCCATGAAAGCCGTGGGCGACGAGAACTTCATCTGCTTGCCGCTGCGCACGTGCAGGTAGTTGCGATTGCGCTCGAACGTGCCCGAGCAGATCTTCATGAAGGCGATGCGGTCGCGGTGGTTGGGGTCCATGTTGGCGTGGATCTTGAAGACGAAGCCCGTCATCTTCGCCTCCCCGGGCTCCACGGTACGCGTCTCGGCGGGCGCCGGACGCGGCGAGGGAGCGATGCGCACGAAGCACTCCAGGAGCTCGCGCACGCCGAAGTTATTGACCGCCGACCCGAAGAAGACGGGAGCCAGCTCGCCGCGCAGGTAGGCGTCGCGGTCGAAGGCGTCGTAGACCCCCTCCACCAGTTCGACGTCCGCACGCAGCTGCGCCGCATAGCGCTCGCCCACATGCTGCGCCAGCTCGGGCGCCGCGAGGTCGGCGATCTCCACCGTGGCGGCATCGGCCGTCAGCTTCTCGTCGGAGGTGAAGAGCGAGAGGTGCTTCTCGTAGAGGTTGTACACGCCCTTGAAGGTCGGACCGTTGGATATGGGGAAAGCCAGCGGCCGCACGCGGATGCGCAGCTCGCGCTCCACCTCGTCCAGCAGGTCGAAGGGATCCTTCGACGGACGGTCGAGCTTGTTGATGAAGACGATCACCGGCGTCGAACGCATGCGGCACACCTCCATCAGCTTGCGCGTCTGCGACTCCACGCCCTTGGCGCCGTCGATGACGATGATGACCGAGTCCACGGCCGTGAGCGTGCGGTAGGTATCCTCGGCGAAGTCCTCGTGGCCCGGCGTATCGAGGATGTTGATCTTGTGGCCCCCGTATTCGAAGCCCATGACGGACGTGGCGACCGAGATGCCTCGCTGGCGCTCGATCTCCATGAAGTCGGAGGTCGCCCCCTTCTTGATCTTATTGCTCTTGACGGCACCCGCCACGTGGATCGCACCGCCGAACAGCAGCAGCTTCTCGGTAAGGGTCGTCTTACCCGCATCGGGGTGTGCGATCACGGCGAACGTGCGCCGGCGCATGATTTCTTCCTGTAAGGTCATGTCGTGTTATCGGTTCGTGTATCGTTTCTCCGCGCCGGACGCCGCAGCGCACCGACACGCGTCGCGAGGGGTCACTCCGCCTCGCGGTTCGGAAAATCCATGTTGTAGTGGCACCCCACCGACTCCTTGATCTCGCGTCCCTGCTTGATGACCAGGTAGGCCACGGCGATCATGTTGCGCAGCTCGCACAGGTCGCGGTTGGGCTTGGTGCGGGCATAGAGCTCCTCGGTCTCCTGCCACAGAATCTCCAGCCGCCGCATGGCGCGCTTGAGCGAGAGGTTCGAGCGCACGATGCCCACGTAGTTGGACATGATCTGCTGCATCTCGCGCTTCGACTGGATGATCATCAGCATCTCCTCGGTATGGCGCGTACCCTCGAAATCCCAGTCGGGAATGCCCTCCTGGAACTCCGTGCGGTCGAGCCGCTCCGAAGCGTGGCGGGCCGCCCGGTCGGCATAGACCACGGCCTCGATCAGCGAATTCGATGCCAGGCGGTTGGCCCCGTGCAGCCCCGTGCAGGAGGTCTCGCCCAGCGCATAGAGCCGCCGCACGGAGGTCTGTCCGTCGGCATCGACCTTCACGCCGCCGCAGCAGTAGTGGGCCGCAGGGGTCACGGGGATCCACTGCCGCGTGATGTCGATGCCGATCGAGCGGCACTTCTCGCAGATGTTCGGGAAGTGGCGCCGCACCTGATCGGGGTCCTTGTGCGTGACGTCGAGGTAGACGTAATCCTCGCCCCGCTTGGTCATCTCGCGGTAGATGGCGCGCGCCACCACGTCGCGCGGCGCGAGCGACTTCATGGGGTGGTAGCGGTCCATGAACTCCTCGCCGTTCTGGAGCCGCAGGATGGCGCCGAAGCCGCGCATAGCCTCCGTAATGAGGAAGTTGGGCTTCTCGCCGGGATTGTACAGCGACGTGGGGTGGAACTGGATGAACTCCATGTTCTCGGTGATGGCCTTGGCGCGGTGACACATGGCGATGCCGTCGCCCGTGGCCACGACCGGATTGGTCGTCGAGGAGTAGATGTTGCCGCAGCCGCCCGTGGCCACCACCGTGAAGCGGGCGAGCATGGTCTCCATTTCGTTCGTCTCCAGGTTGAGCACGTAGGCGCCGAAGCAGGCCAGACCGCGCGTGTGGCGCGTGACGAACTCGCCCAGGTGGTGCTGCGTCAGCAGGTCGATGGCGAAGCGGTGTTCGAGCACCGTGATGTTCGGATGGCGCCGCACCGACTCGACGAGCGCCCGTTCGATCTCGGCGCCCGTGAGGTCCTCGTGGTGGAGGATGCGGTGTTCGGTATGCCCGCCCTCGCGGTTGAGCTCGAAGCGGCCGTCGGGCGTGCGGTCGAAGCGCGTGCCCCAGGCGATCAGGTCGCGGATCGAATCGGGCGCCTGGCGCACGACGCGTTCCACGGCCCCGGGGTCGCACTTGCCCGCGCCGCACACGAGCGTGTCGCGGATGTGCTTCTCGAATGTGTCGGGCGCATAGGTCACCGAGCAGATGCCGCCCTGGGCGTAGTTGGTGTTGCACTCGTTCATCTCGCCCTTGGTGACGACGGTGACGCGACCGCGCTCGGCGGCTTTCAGTGCGAAGCTCAGGCCGGCGGCGCCGGAGCCGATAACCAGGAAATCGGTTTTCATACCAAAAAAATGCATCGTTGTGCGTCCGCAAAGGTACGAAACAATTCAGAAACCGCAATCCGTCCCCCGATTTATTCGTACTTTTGCAGGCGATAAAGCAGCCGTTTCCGACATGCCGGCCGCAGCGCCGCGCCCGACGCGGCGCTGCGGGGCGAACGGCGGCTGCGAACAAGCGAACTTATGGAACGACACATCGACATCGAAGACTACGACTACCCGCTTCCCGCGGAGCGGATCGCGAAATTCCCCCTGCCGCAGCGCAGCGATTCGAAGCTGCTGGTGTGGCGCGACGGCCGCATCGCGGAGCGCCGCTTCGGCGACCTGGGCGACGTGCTGCCCGCCGGCCAGCTGCTGGTGTTCAACAACACGAAGGTAATCCGCGCCCGCATCGTCATGCACAAGCCCTCGGGCGCCCGCATCGAGGTCTTCTGCCTCGAACCGCACGCCCCGGCCGACTACGAGCGTGCCTTCGCCGTGCGGGGCGCGTGCGAGTGGAGCTGCATCGTGGGCAACCTCCGGAAATGGAAGGAGGGCTGCGTCGAAATCCGCTTTCCGCACGCCGGACGCGAGGAGTGCCTGCGGGCGTGGCGCACGTCGGACGCCGGGCGCGAGCAGACCGTGCGTTTCGAGTGGACGGCCGACCTCGCGTTCGGCGAGCTGCTCGAACTGCTGGGCCGCATTCCCATTCCGCCCTACCTCGACCGCGAAAGCGAGGAGATCGACAACACGCGCTACCAGACCGTCTACTCGCGCTACGAAGGCTCGGTCGCGGCACCCACCGCGGGGCTGCATTTCACACCCGAGCTGATCGAGTCGATGCGCGCCCGGGGCTTCGGGTTCGAGGAGGTCACGCTCCACGTGGGCGCCGGCACCTTCCTGCCCGTCAAGGAGCGCGACGCCGCACGCCATCCCATGCACACCGAGCATTTCGAGGTGCGGCGCGACACGCTGGCGGCCCTCAGGGCCAAGTGGGGCGCGATCACGGCCGTGGGCACCACGTCGGTGCGCACCCTCGAATCGCTCGCGGCGCTGGCCTGGCGCATCCGCACGGGAGGCGACCCCCGCGGCGGGGAGACGGTGGGCCAGTGGGAACCCTACGGCCTCCCGGCCGACTACACGGGCGCCGAGGCGCTGGACGACCTGCTAAGGTGGCTGGACGCACACGGCCTCGACCGGCTGAAAGCCTCCACGCAGATCATGATCACGCCGCTCGACTACCGCTTCCGCATCGTGCGCAACATCGTCACCAACTTCCACCAGCCCAAATCGACGCTGCTGCTGCTCGTCTCGGCCTATGCGGGCGAGCGGTGGCGCGAGATCTACGACTACGCCCTGGCCCACGATTTCCGCTTCCTGAGCTACGGCGACTCGTCGGTGCTGATGCGCTGACGCCCCGCCCCCCGCTCCGGCTGCGGCACCCCGTCGCAGCCGGAGCGGCCGCGGAACGCGATCCGGATCGTCACAGCCCGAATCCGTCACAGCCGCGACCGAACGGAACACTCCTCCTGATTCGCAGCATTTTTCTCTTGCGGGAACCGAATTTTTTACGTATCTTCGAATATCGGGAACAGAAAAACGCCTCTTCGGAACCGGAGACTCCTTTTCCCATTTCCCGAAAAACGTCAAAAAACTTTCACCTTATGAGAAAAAATCTCCTCCGACTGCTCGGTCTCGCGCTCCTGCTCTCAGGCGCCTGCACGACCGAACCCGCCGAAACGCCGCCATCGGAACCTTCGGGCCACAGGGTCTCCGAAGAACAGGCGCTCGCCGCACTCCACGCCCTCCTGCCCGCGATCGACAAGACGACCCGAAGCGGCGGCCGCACCGTGGCGGGAATCAGCATCGTACGCGCCGACGAGCTGTTGCCCGCAACCCGCAGCCGCGCGGCTGCCAGCGACCTCGACGAACTGGTCTACATCGCCAATTTCGACGGCGACGCCGGCTACGCCATCCTCGGCGCCGACGACCGCATGCCCTCCGTGATCGCCATTACGGAGCGGGGAAGCCTCAGCCCCGCAGAACTGACCGATCCCGACCGGGGCCGCGGAGTGCGCGCCGAAGCCCCCGCCGTGGCGCCGGTCATGGAGAACTACCTCCGCAAGGCCGCCGACAGCATCAGCCTGCAATACATCGGAGGAGGCGATCCTGTGGTCACACTTCCTACCTACTCGCCATGGGAGACCATTGCCGAAAACAACCCGATTACTTTCATATATACAAAATGGGGACAAGGCGCGCCATTTGACAGCTACACACCCACCGTCGATGGCTACCATTGTCCCGCGGGATGCGTCGCGGTAGCTTGCGGTCAATTGCTGACCTGGAATCTGTACCATCGCAGAAGATCCAACAATCCCGAACAGATCGGCGATTACGCAATCGACTGGAACACGATTTTCGCCTCGTTCGAAGACAACAAGGCCGGAGACAACAAATATTACGATAAAGATGATCCGACATCGGTCGATCTTCCTCAATGGGACGCGATCGCACGGCTGTTGCGCGGATTGGGCCAGAAACTCAAGACAGAATACACATTAACGGGAAGCTCCGCAAATATTAACAACGTAGTTGGTTATATGATTGAGCTATTATTTCGCAGACCCGAAATGATCTCCTATTCTCAAAAAGATGTCTTGTCACTTCTCGAACTCGGTCTTCCAGTGTATATATCCGGCCGTACATATATTGATAAAAATCAAACGATTACCGACGGCCATTCCTGGCTAATAGACGGCTTTTGCAAACAGGAACGCACCGTAACGGAAAAAGAAGGCACTTTCCCGAATTACATCTACAACACATTTACGGAGGAACGCCTGTTGTTCCACTGCAATTTCGGCTGGGCAGCCAGGTGCGACGGATACTACATAGCCGACATATTCGATTTGACCAATGGCCCCATATTCCAACATGAAATTGACAAAAACGAAAACAATAAAAACAAACTTGGATGCAATTTTAATGTTTATCTGAGAATGATACGCTATTATGGCATATATTGATAAAAAACAAACATTCTTATGAAACAAGTATATTTCTTTTTCTTATTTATTTTGGCATCAGCGTTTTCAGCCTGCTCCGATTACCAGGACATGACAGATGGAGATCGTTACGATTTCCTGCAATCCTACATACCGGTTTACGCTTCCAGCGACGGCTTTACGGCCATTCGTGCCACGCCCGGAGACGCACGGGGAATTCATATCGTTTGGGGCGGTGACAGAGAGGATTGCGTTAAGCATTATCTTCCGGTAGACGCACCCCACTACGACTACCCGGAAAACGATTTCATGAAATACGCGACCCGGAATAACGATTTACAATACAATGAAATAGAACTATCCGGAAGCTATTTCCACCGAACGGCCTGCTCCGACAACTTCAAGTCCGTCCACGTCGTAGCGGCCGAGGAGTGGGACGAGAAACACCCCGCAGGATCCCTGCTCGACGAATTGTTTTCGCTCAAAGCAGTTTCCTATGCTCCTTTCATACGGGAAGAGTATCAAGGCACAGAACAGACGAAGATCGACAAACTGCTTTCCGATTTGACCGCCGAAGATTTGAGCATGCTCAATGTCGAGATGGAGTTCTTCGCAAAATCCCTGCCCGCCGATACCCATAAGATCCACGAGCTGACTTTCACGTTCGTGACCGACGAAGGCGTGGAGAAACCCACCACCATCCGCTACTCCTGGGCGGACGGAGTGATAGAATAGGCAGGAAATTCCGCACGACAAACCGTTGCTCCGGCAACGTACGAGGAAGTGACGCCGCTTCCGGGGTGCCGTTCGATACGGCACCCTTTTTCGTATCCCTGCCTCCGCACCCCGACGCCCCTCCGTCGCCGACACCGGCGGGTAGCACCGAGCGCACGAGCATAAGGGACAAAGGGTGAAGCGCATGATAAACCTTGTGCAGCACAAAACACCCGGCAGCCTTGAAAAGCAAGCATCCGGACTTCGCATATGCGAAGTCCGGATGCGAAACGACCTTGCGGAGCATCCCCGCCGCTCGGAACCTGAGGTCCG
>ERZ778514.2306-NODE-2306-length-12318-cov-4.183968_pt1 | contig 12318 bp, 9 predicted proteins | sample MGYA00510344_ERZ778514 | MGnify/ENA primary metagenome ERZ778514 (study PRJEB29527, sample SAMN07138968) | mouse gut metagenome | material: feces | host: mouse | place: China:Nanjing | collected 2016-01-25 ... | reverse complement strand
CGTTCATGGCATACGGCATACGTCGCGCTGGGTTCCAACATGGGTGACCGGCGGGCGTATCTTGACCAGGCTGTCTCTTCCCTGAAACAGCATCCGGACTGCCAGGTCACAAAAGTATCGGATTATCTGGTCACTGCACCCTACGGCGGTGTAGAACAGGAAGACTTTCTGAACGGGGCGCTGGAGCTTCGCACGCTGCTCTCTCCGGAAGAGCTTCTGGAGCTTTTGCACCGCATTGAGCAGGAAGCCCATCGAACCCGGCTGATCCGCTGGGGACCCCGAACTCTGGATCTGGATATTCTTTTGTATGACAACCAGATCATTGACACCCCGGATCTGCACATTCCTCACATTGAAATGCACCTGAGAGATTTCGTGCTGATCCCGCTGGCACAGATCGCCCCCTGGGTACGCCACCCCATAAACGGACAGACGACCGAACAGATGCTCGCAGAACTTCAGAAAAACTGACCGGACGCTGCTGCAAAATGCATTCCTGTCTGCGCTTCAGCAACACCATGCAGATACAGGCATGCCGGGAACAGATACGAAAGCATTTTTGCAGCAGCGTCCGGTCTGAAAATTTCAGCTATTTCTTCGCGATATACCCTTTGGCTTTCAGAGTTTCTGCGCACAGTACTGCGCCGCCTGCCGCACCGCGGACTGTGTTGTGAGAAAGTCCGATAAATTTCCAGTCATAAATACTGTCTTCCCGAAGCCGTCCAATGGAGATCCCCATACCGTTTTCAAAGTCCACATCCAGCTGAACCTGCGGCCGGTTATCCTCTTCCATGTAACGGATAAACTGCTTCGGAGCACTCGGGAGCCCTGCTTCCTGCGGAAATCCCTGATAATTCACCATGCGGCTGATCAGTTCCTCTCTGGTCGGTTTCTTACGGAACTTTACAAATACCGCCGCCGTGTGTCCGTTCAGTACCGGAACGCGGATGCACTGACAGGTGATCTTCGGCTCCTGCGCTTTTACAACTACGCCGTTCTCCACATGTCCCAGAACGCGGAGGGGCTCCTGTTCTGACTTCTCCTCTTCGCCTCCGATATAGGGAATCACATTCTCCACCATCTCCGGCCAGTCCTTAAAAGTCTTGCCCGCGCCCGAGATCGCCTGATAGGTGGTTGCCACCACTTCATAAGGTTCAAACTCCTTCCATGCGTTCAATACCGGCGCATAGCTCTGAATCGAACAGTTCGGCTTTACCGCAATAAATCCTCTGGTCGTTCCCAGACGCTTCTTCTGCGATTCGATCACTTCAAAATGCTCCGGATTGATCTCCGGAATGACCATCGGAACATCCGGCGTCCAGCGATGTGCGCTGTTATTCGATACCACCGGCGTCTCCGTCTTTGCATACGCTTCTTCGATTGCCTTGATCTCCTCTTTGGACATATCCACCGCGCTGAACACAAAATCCACGCCGGCAGCCACTTTCTCCACCTCATTGACGTTCATGACAACGATCTTCTTCACAGCCTCCGGCATGGGAGTCGTCATTTTCCAGCGTCCGCCGACCGCCTCTTCGTAAGTCTTTCCTGCAGAACGCGCACTGGCCGCAATCGTCACCACCTCGAACCACGGATGATTTTCCAGCAGAGAGATAAATCTCTGCCCTACCATACCGGTACCGCCAAGGATACCCACTCTTAACTTTTCGCTCATTTTCTCATTTTCCTCCTCTTACTGCAAAACAGCAGCTCCTGTGTCCGCTGTATACAGACAACTGTCTTTCTCATAGATAATACATGATATTCCGACAAAATGCAACCCTGAATTTGTGATTCACAGACATCATAAATTCTGAAGATATTCTCTATAGATTCCGATCACTTTCTCCATGGCCTCTTTTCCCGGCGCTCCGATGGTCAGTCTTTTATTCACGCAGGTCTCCATGGAAATCGCTTCATAGATATCCTCCTCAAACACCGGGCTGATCGCCTGATACTCCTCCAGGGACATGTCATCCAGCGCTTTCTGATTCTCTATGCAGTACAGCACAAGCCGTCCCACGATTCCATGCGCATCCCGGAAAGGAACGCCATGATTTACCAGATAATCCGCTGCATCCGTGGCGTTGGTAAAACCGTGCCTTGCGCTGTCGTTCATGCGTTCTTTACAGAAGCGGAGTGTATCCAGCATGCCGGTAAACAGGGCAATACAGCCTTTTACCGTATCGATCGCATCAAATACCAGCTCCTTATCCTCCTGCATGTCCTTATTGTATGCCAGAGGAATGCCCTTCAAAGTAGTCAGAAGCGACACAAGCGCTCCATACACCCTTCCGGTCTTGCCCCGCACCAGCTCCGCAATATCCGGATTTTTCTTCTGCGGCATAATGGAACTGCCTGTACTGTATGCATCATCAATCTCCACAAAACGGTATTCATTGCTGTTCCAGATGATAATTTCCTCACAGAAACGGCTCAGGTGCATCATGATTGTAGACATGGCAGACAGATATTCGATCAGGTAGTCCCGGTCAGAAACCGCATCCATGCTGTTGAGCATGGGGCCGTAAAAACCCAGAAGCTCCGCCGTATAGTCCCGGTCAAGCGGATAGGTCGTCCCTGCCAGCGCTCCTGCGCCAAGAGGGCAGTAATTCATTCTTTCATAAATGTCCCGGAGTCTGGAGCTGTCCCTTTTGAACATCTCAAAATATGCGCCCATGTGATGCGCCAGCGTGATCGGCTGTGCCTTCTGCAGATGCGTAAAACCCGGCATGATCGTCTCCGTATTTTCCTCCATGATCCGAAGCAGCACATTCAGAAGTTTCTTCAAAAGCTCCCCTGTCTCAAGCACTTCATCCCTTGTGTAAATCTCCCGCCGCAGGTAGAGCCGCAGGTCCACAGCCACCTGATCGTTGCGGCTCCTTCCCGTATGCAGTTTCTTGCCCGCATCCCCGATCCGCTCCGTCAGATTCGCCTCCACAAAACTGTGAATATCTTCGTACTGCTCTGTAATCTGCAGCTTTCCCGATTCCACATCTGAGAGAATCCCCTGGATGCCCTCCAGAATCCGGTCCCGTTCCTCTTCTGTCAGGATCCCCTGTTTTGCCAGCATCCGCACATGCGCCATGCTGCCTTCCATATCCTGTTTATAAAATTTCCGGTCAAAAGTGATCGACGCATTAAAACGATATACCAGCTGGTCTGTCTCCTTCGTAAACCGGCCTCCCCATAACTGTGCCATAATTTTTCATCCTTTCTGGTTTCTGCTGTCATTTGCAACTGCATATTGATGAGCTGTCTGCACCAAAACATGATTCCAGCGCTTTGGTGCACCCCATTTTATCATATTGTATTCCATAACACAAGAAAAGAGCAGAAGTCCTGCCCTTTTCTGTCATTTATATGGGATATTTCATATTGGAACTTTCAAAATTATTTTCCCGTCTTTTTCTGAATCATATAGTACGGCCACGCCACGAAAAGGATTCCGCCGATCATGTTGCCGATTGTCACAATCACCAGATTAAATACATAACCGCCGATGGACAGACCGGCTACCCCGTTCGGATCCAGAAGGCCGGATGCCATGATCGTCATATTCGCAACGCTGTGTTCAAAACCGCAGACTACAAATACATAGATACACCAGAAAATCATAATCAGCTTGCCGGACTCTGTCTTCATCTTGGCGCCGCACCATACCGCAAGACATACCAGCATATTACAGAAAATCGCTTTTACAAACAGATTCAGCGCAGTACCGCCCATCTTCGCAGCCGCTACCGTTGCGATCACCTCTCCGACCGCCCCTCCTGCAAGCCCTGTAAGATGAAACAGTACTGCTGCCAGCAGAGAACCGACCAGATTGCCTGCATAACAGACTACCCACAGCTTTATGGCATCTCCCCACTTCACCTCTCCGGAGAAAGCGGCGGACGCCATCACAAAATTATTGCCGGTGAACAGTTCTGCGCCTGCCATGACCACCAGGCTCAGTGCTGCTGCAAATGACGCTGCCATCAAAAGCTTGCCTGCGCCGGTCGTTCCCAGATTTCCTCCGACTGTAAGCATGACAAAACCTCCGAATGCGATGAAAAATCCTGCTACCATGGACGCGATCACATAGCCGACCGGATTGCTGTTCAAAAGATTCAGCTTACCTTTCGCTGCATTACATACGCCTGTGAATTCATCCCTGAACATTTCTTACCCTCCTTTAAGTTTTATATCTTATTCATAATAACATATTTTTTTCGACATGTGATTGTACACATTGTAGGAATCGGATTTTTACCATTTCAAACCACTTTCCCACTTGTCCAACGCTGACGCTTTATGGTAAAATTAATACAGCAAAATATTCATTTTAGGAGGAGAGAGCCAAAATGCTGCACAAAACTTTAAAACCATTTCCAAAAGATTTTCTCTGGGGCGCCAGCACTTCTGCTTATCAGGTAGAGGGAGCCAGCCTGGAAGACGGCAAAGGGCCGTCCTGTCAGGATGTAAAGGTGGTACCGGAAGGAACCTCGGATCTGACCGTCTGTGCCGACCAGTATCACAGGTACAAAGAGGACATCGCCTTAATGGCTGAAATGGGATTTAAGACCTATCGTTTCTCTATCGCCTGGTCCAGGATCATTCCGGAAGGAACCGGTGCTGTCAACCCCAAAGGAATCGAATATTATAACCATGTAATCAACGAATGCCTGAAATACGGCATTGAACCGCTGGTAACCATGTTCCACTTTGACATGCCGGCAGCGCTGGACAAGAGAGGCTCCTGGTCCAACCGGGAATCCATCGACTGGTTTGTAAATTTTGCAAAGGTCATGTTCGAAAATTTCGGCGACCGGGTGAAATACTGGCTGACCATTAACGAGCAGAACATGCTGACCCTGGTCGGACCGGTCATTGGTACCCTTGCCATCCCGGAAGGATGCACAAATGTCTTAAAGGAAACCTACCAGCAGAACCATCACATGCTCGTTGCCCAGGCGAAGGCTATGGCGCTGTGCCACGAGATGCTGCCGAACGCCAAGATCGGACCGGCTCCGAACATTTCCCTTGTATATCCGGCAAGCTGCAAGCCGGAGGATACACTGGCCGCTCAGAACTACAATGCCATCCGTAACTGGCTGTATCTGGATATGGCGGTTTATGGCGTGTACAACAATCTGGTATGGGCTTATCTGGAAGAAAATGACGCATGCCCCGTATTTGGAGAAGGCGATGCAGAGGCACTGAAAAACGGGCATCCTGACTTTATCGGATTTAACTATTATAATACTGCAACCGTGGAAGCAAGCGATGGAACCGAGACGATGAATCCGGGCGCAGACCAGCAGACTGCACGCGGTGAAGCAGGCTTCTACAGAGGGGCAAAGAATCCGCATCTTCCCACGACCGAATTTGGATGGGAAATCGATCCCATGGGCTTTAGAGCCACCATCCGGGAGATGTATTCCAGATACCGCCTGCCGATGGTCGTCACAGAAAACGGTCTGGGCGCTTATGACAAGCTGACAGAGGACGGCAAGGTACATGACCAGTATCGGATCAACTATCTGAGAGACCACATTGAACAGGTACGTCTGGCGATCACGGACGGCGCAGAGATGATGGGATACTGCCCATGGAGTGCCGTCGACCTGATCTCTACGCATGAGGGCATGGTAAAAAGATACGGATTTATCTATGTGGACAGGGAAGAATTTGATCTGAAGACGCTGGACAGATACCGGAAAGACTCCTTCTTCTGGTATAAAAAAGTGATTGCCAGCAACGGAGAGGATCTGACCGACTGATCACGGTAACGATATTGGGAAGCTGTTTCAGAATCGGCTTCCCAATATTTTTCATTTTTTCAAAAAAACACTTTACATTTTCTTCTGTATCTGTTATAATTATTTTCGTTGTAAAGCAACAGGCTTCCGTGGCTCAGTCGGTAGAGCGACGCACTCGTAATGCGTAGGTCACCGGTTCAAATCCGGTCGGGAGCTTTTTTTATTTTTCCCCGTAAATGCAACGCTTTCCATCACTTTAAGTGAAGCAGCGAAGTGAAACCGCCCGTTCCCGGGCGGTTTTTTGCGTTGCAGCATTGGAATTCTCATACGGAAAAGGAGACTCCTTACAGAGTCCCCTGTCCTCACGCGACAGAATCTACCAGCCGATCAGCCAGGAATAGATTCCCTCATATTTGTATCTGGATGCATCCCATGAGAAATCCTTCTGCATGCCTCTTGCAACCATCTCATCCCACTCTTTCCGGTGCACAAAGTATGTGTACTTTGCATAATTGATTACTTCCATCATATCCCATGGATTGTAATTTGTAAAGGAGAATCCGTCTCCTTTTCCTTCATATTCATTATATGGCTCCACTGTATCCTTCAGACCACCGGTCTCACGAACGATCGGAACGGTTCCGTAACGGAACGAAATCAGCTGTGTCAGACCGCACGGTTCAAATGCGGACGGCATCAGAAATGCATCAGCTGCTGCGTACAGCTTATGGGACAGCTCGTCTGCATAATAAATATTTGCTGATACTTTGTCCGGATATTTCCATGCATAGTGACGGAACATATCCTCATATCTCTGGTCACCGGTACCGATCACCACAAACTGCGTATTATCATCCACGATCTGCTCCATCACCTCAGCAATCAGATCCAGACCCTTCTGATCCGTCAGGCGGGAAATCAGGCCGATCAGCATCTTGTTCTCATCCACTGCCAGTCCAAGCGCCTCCTGAAGCGCCTTTTTGTTCGCTGCCTTGCCCTTCCTGAAAGTCTTCAGTTTATAATTCTTGTCAATCTTCTCATCCGTATCCGGATTCCAGATCTCATAATCAATGCCGTTCACGATACCTCTCAGATCCATATGCCTTGCAGACAGAAGCCCGTCCAGACCCTCTCCGTACATCGGAGTCTGAATCTCATACGCATAGGTCTCGCTTACCGTTGTAATATAATCCGCATAGACCAGGCCGCCTTTCAGCATGTTGGCATCTCTCTTGAACTCCAGCTTATCCGGCGTAAACACATAGTCCGGAAGCCCCGTCAGTCCCTGCATCGTCTCGATGTCCCAGATTCCCTGGAATCTCAGGTTGTGGATGGTCATAATGGTCTTAATGCCCTGATAAAAGTCCCCTGCCGCAAACTCGGTTTTCAGATAGACCGGAATCAGCCCCGCCTGCCAGTCATGGCAGTGAATCAGGTCCGGACGGAAACCTACGATCGGAAGAATCGACAGCACTGCTTTGGAGAAAAACGCAAATTTTTCAATATCTGTACGGAAATCCCCATAGGGCTTCGCCCCGCCGAAATAAACCAGGTTGTCAATAAAATAGTAAGTAACCCCGTCAAGCTCATAGGTCATGACGCCTACATGCGCTCCCGGATTGTAAGAACCTGTCCCCATATAAAAATGTGTAATATACTTGAAATTATTCCGAAACTTATCCGGGATACAGGTATAGTTCGGGATCACAACCCGGACATCCCACTCTTCTTTGTTAAACCCTTTCGGCAGCGCACCACACACATCCGCCAGACCGCCGGTCTTGACAAAAGGTACACACTCTGACGCTGCAAATAAAATTTTTCTCATGAATAAACCCCTCCAGTAATTAAGAAGTATTTTGATGTATTTATCATACCACAATTTTCCTCATTTCTAAAGTACATTTTGATGAAAATTACAAAAATACTTGCAAAAACAAAATTTTCCGTTACAATATAACGTGATGTAAAGGCTGGAAATAAAATAAAGAGAAGAAAAGAAAGGTTTTATTTATGATCAGTGCAAATAATGTAACACTCCGTCTGGGCAAAAAAGCCCTTTTCGAAGATGTGAATATAAAATTCACGGAAGGAAACTGTTATGGCCTGATCGGTGCCAACGGCGCCGGAAAGTCCACATTTTTGAAAATCCTGTCCGGAGAACTGGATTCCACCAGCGGTGAGATCGCCATCACGCCCGGACAGCGTCTTTCGTTTTTAAAGCAGGATCATTTCAAGTATGATGAATGTCCTGTCATGGATACGGTCATCATGGGAAATGCCAGACTTTATGAGATTATGAAGGAAAAGGATGCCATCTATGCCAAAGAGGATTTTACGGACGAGGACGGAATCCGCGCCAGTGAACTGGAAGCGGAGTTCGCAGACATGGACGGCTGGGAAGCGGAATCCGATGCTTCCACCCTGTTAAACGGCCTTGGTATTGAAACGGATTTCCACTACTCTCTCATGAAGGATCTGACCGGTGCGCAGAAGGTCAAGATTCTGCTGGCGCAGGCCCTGTTCGGCAATCCGGACATCCTGCTTCTGGATGAGCCCACCAACCACCTGGACCTGGATGCCATTGCCTGGCTGGAAGAATTCCTGATCAACTTTGACAACACGGTCATCGTGGTCTCACACGATCGTTATTTTTTAAACAAAGTATGTACTCACATTGCGGATATTGACTACGGCAAGATCCAGCTCTATGCCGGAAACTATGATTTCTGGTATGAGTCCAGTCAGCTCATGATCCGCCAGATGAAGGAAGCCAACAAGAAAAAAGAAGAAAAGATCAAGGAACTGCAGGAATTCATCTCCCGTTTCTCCGCCAACGCTTCCAAGTCCAGGCAGGCAACTTCCCGCAAGAAAGCGCTGGAAAAAATCCAGCTGGACGAGATCCGTCCTTCCAGCCGGAAATATCCATATATTGATTTTCGGCCCAACCGGGAGATCGGCAATGAAGTACTGACGGTAGAAGGTATTTCCAAAACCATTGACGGCGTAAAAGTACTGGACCATATTTCCTTCATTCTTGGACATGATGACAAGGTGGCCTTTGTGGGAAGCAATGAATTTGCCAAAACGACATTATTCAGGATCCTGTCCGGTGAGATGGAACCGGATGAGGGAACTTATAAATGGGGCGTGACGACCTCTCAGGCCTATTTCCCGAAGGATAACTCGAAAGAATTTGACAATGACGATATCATCGTGGACTGGCTGACCCAGTATTCCGAAATCAAAGATGTAACCTATGTCCGCGGATTTTTGGGAAGAATGCTTTTTGCCGGAGAAGACGGCGTGAAAAAAGTACGCATTCTGTCCGGAGGCGAAAAGGTCCGCTGCATGCTCAGCAAGCTCATGATCTCCGGCGCCAACGTTCTGATTCTGGACGAACCGACGGACCATCTGGATATGGAGTCCATTACCGCCCTCAACAACGGAATGATCAAATTCCCGGGCGTTCTTCTGTTCTCCTCCCGTGACCACCAGATCGTCCAGACCACAGCAAACCGGATCATCGAGATCCTTCCGAACGGATCCATGATCGACAAGGTCACCACCTACGACGAATATCTGGAAAGCGATGAGATGGCAAGAAAGCGTACCGTATATACAAGTAATAAATTTGCGGAAGAGGATGACTGAATCGTCCGATAACAGACAGAACAAAGAGCCGGCGCGCAAACTGACAGAGCGCCGGCTCTTTTTCTTCTGTTACTTCACTTTATATACTGCAAAGGTCACCGTACCGTCCTCATTAAATACCACTGTTTCCACTCTCAGATCCTCCACCCATGATTCGCTGCAGGAGTAGCCTGAGACAGCCATGCTGCCCGGTTTCTTCTCCGGGAACAGCTCACTCACAAGAAGCACGCCGCTTCCGCTGCCTTCATCACCCAGGTCATAGGAATATTCAGCCATATCCTCTTCATTTACTCTGCACACCTGAACGGTAGACTCTATCCGTTCTGCATCTTCTTTGATCCTGCCTTCCTGAAGCTCTGTTTTAAATTCGTTGATCCACGCTTCCACCTCCGGGTCCTGTTCCTCCATTTCCCGCGGCTCATCATCCTTATTCTGCTCTTCTTCCATGGATTTTAAAAATGTATCTGCAGCTGCCGGATCCCCTTTTTCCGGAGCCAACGGAAGATCAAACAGGGCATTCACCTTGTCATAGTCCTCATTTCTTGTAATCTCTCCGGTCGCCTCATCAAACACATAGGCTTCGCTGTCATAGAAAGTCCCGGAACTGACTCCAATATAAATTCCCCGGTCTGCAAAGATATCAATGTTTTCCATATCCAGCAGACGGTACTGAATTCCGTCCCGAACAAATTCACTGTATCCTCCTCCCATACTCGCAACACTGTATTTCCACGGCTCCAGCCCTTTTATATAAGGCGACACATAGAACGGTTCTTCTCCGTATGCGTCGTCGCCGGTATCCGGCATGGGACTGCCGTCCGTCCGCTCAACAGCTACCGCCGCGTAAAACCGGTCGTCCTCCACCTGTCCTTTATCGTCTTCCGTCAGATATTCACTGATATTCTTGCCGGACACCGCTCCCAACAGGGTAATCCGAAAACCCGCATATTCCTGCGTTTCGTTGACCAGTACTGCGTCCTCTCCCTGAAATGCATCCACCAGCTTTTTATCGTCCAGCTCCTGGGCAATCTGTCCGGGAGTCAGATATCTGGCTGCCGCCATCACTGCCGCCGAACCGATCACCAGTGTCAATGCTGCTGCAGCTGCTGCTGCGGGAAACCTGTTCATCTTCTTTTTTGCCATATCTGCCATCTCCTCTGCCTGATATAAAATATTCCGGTCAAGCCATGCATCCGGCTCTTCCGTTGGAGTAAGGGCATGTTTTAAAACACGGTCAAGATCTTTTTTCATTTAAAACAACCTCCAGTTCTTTTTTCAATAACTTTTTTGCCTTGAACAGCCTGCTCTTCACGGTACCCTCCGGTATGTTCAGGACCTGAGCAATTTCTGAAAGCTTCAGTTCTTCCATATAAAAAAGCAGCACCGGAAGCCTGTATCTTTCCGGAAGACCGCTGACCGCCCTCTGCACCAGCTGTTTCTCCTCTCCGGATATCATCTGCTCTTCCAAAGGCAGCTCTCTGGAAGACACTTCCAGCACTGTCTCTTCCATGGAAATCACCGGACCTGTGATCCGCTGTCTCCACACCGATTTCCGTCTCCGGTTCCGCCACAGATTTACAGCCACTGACAGAAGATAGCTTTTTGGATTGCCTGTCACATCCAGTCTCCAGCCAACTTCCACCATCTTCAGGAACGTATCCTGATACAGATCATCCGCCTCCTGACGGCTGCCGGCCAAATGACAGCAGAAGGAGTAAATGTCTCTTCCGTTTGCTTTGATACATGCTTCCAGCTCTTCACGGCTCATGTTATATCCCCCAGTCTCAGACGTCTTTTCTGAAGGTCCTGCCCTTCACCTTTATATGGTAATGACATGGAACATGGTTCACAGTATCGCAAAAAAACAGGCACAATTTCTGCACCTGTTTTCTTAACCTTTACTTTATGAATTCATTTTTGAAACGCTCAATCTCTGCAATCGCCTCCTGCATGACCCGATCTCCTTTTGCCATACCAAAATCCCTGGTATCCACCGCCAGCACCGGAATATCCGCCGGCACCCGCTCCCGCACACTGGCAAATGCACAGCGCACCTGGGGACCTACAAGAACGATATCTGCGTCTTCTTTTCCCTCATCAAGCCCTGAAAGAGAGGATATGATGATCTCCGCTTCCACCAGATTGGCATGCGCCCAGGCAGACATCCGATCCTTCAGGATACTTGCAGAAGTACCGGAATAACTCACCAATACAACTTTCATCGCTTCCCTCGCCGGTCATTTATTCAGGATCATGGTAGCCGTCCGGATTCTGGGACTGCCACCTCCAGGAATCTGCACACATCTCTTCAATGCCGTACTCTGCTTCCCAGCCAAGCTCCGCTTTCGCCTTTGCCGGATCGCAGTAACAGGTAGCGATATCTCCTGCCCGACGCGGTTTGATCTCATACGGAAGCTCCTTCCCGCACGCCTTGCCAAAAGCCGCCACAACCTGCAGGACACTGTAGCCGTGTCCGGTTCCCAGATTGTAAATCCGGACTCCTTTTTCTTCTTTGAATTTCTCCAGCGCCTTCACATGGCCTCTTGCCAGATCCACCACATGGATGTAATCACGCACACCGGTTCCATCCAAAGTATCATAGTCATTGCCGAACACGCCGACGCATTTCAGCTTTCCAATGGCCACCTGTGCCACATAAGGCAGCAGATTGTTGGGGATTCCCTTGGGATCCTCTCCGATCCTGCCGGATTTATGTGCACCGATGGGATTAAAGTAACGAAGCAGAATCACATTCCATTCCGGATCGGACTTCTGAATATCCATCAGTACCTGCTCCAGCATGGTCTTGGTCTGTCCATAAGGATTGGTCGGAGACTGCTTCGGACAGTTCTCTGTGATCGGAATCTCCAGCGGATCTCCGTATACGGTCGCAGAAGAACTGAAGATGATATTTTTCACG
>ERZ778514.2304-NODE-2304-length-12338-cov-4.692176_pt1 | contig 12338 bp, 9 predicted proteins | sample MGYA00510344_ERZ778514 | MGnify/ENA primary metagenome ERZ778514 (study PRJEB29527, sample SAMN07138968) | mouse gut metagenome | material: feces | host: mouse | place: China:Nanjing | collected 2016-01-25 ... | reverse complement strand
CGTAAAGGGCCAGAAACTCGTCCGCGGTCAGTTCCAGCCGCACAAGGGTGCCGTCTGCCCGATAGGCGTTCCAGGTAACTGATTGGGGCAGGCCGGGCATGCCGGCCTTGACCATGAGGCAGATGATGCCAATCGCTTCCAGTGCCGCGTCATCCGGGTTGCGCGGGAAGACGAATTGCCTGAAATCCCGGCGCAGAAGCCACAAATTGTCATATTCCTTGCCATTGTATTGGTATTTTTTCATTATCTTTCTCCATCTTGACTTATCTGGCCCGCGCCCTTATTTCTAAAAACAGATGGGCGGCAAGCCCTGCAAAGACCTGCCGCCCTTTGTGGGAAACCCCGCGAGTTTATGAAACTCTTGCGAGAGGCCCCGGTGAATGGGTTAGTTCCGCCGGGGCTTCTTGCGTTTTACAGGTTCAACATACGTATCACCACAGCCGCAAGCACGGTGGCCGCAACAGCGACCAGCACGTCCCTAAGGAACTGTCTCATGGTTTTGCCTCCTTTGCGGAGGCCCCCACGGCAAGTCTTTTACCCTATTCGATTTTCAAATTCCAGCCTTTAGCCCTCCGTATTATCTGCCACGGAAAGAACAACGCGGCCGCCCACAAAATGGGCAAGCAGAACCAGTATCGCGCCGGCCGTGCCCCATTCCGGGGCATCGCCGTTATTTTGCCAGACCGCGCCCCCGATGGTCAGGGTGGTGGTTTCGCTGGCCGTTAGTGACAGGGCTTTCACCGCCCGCATGGACGGATCCGCCGCTGTAAAGGTTAGCGTCAATGTGCCGGATGTTTCCAGGTTGAGGCAATCCGGGCTTTCAATCGTTACGGTAGGCGGCTCGCCAAGACTGTCGGCCGCGCCGATGACCTCGTAGCCGGCCAATGCCCCGCGCGCGCCCTGCCTGGGCACTGCCGCTTCGGCTGTGGTTTTGGCTGTGGTGGCCTGCGATTTGGCTTCAACCGACAGTGTTGCCGCTTCCCTGGCTGCTTCAAGCGCGGTATCGGCCGCGCTTATGGAAGCTTCCGACACTTCCAGGGCACGGGCGGCATCAGCTTTTGCCTCAACAGCCCCTTCGGCCTTTTCAACGGCCTCTGTCGTTTTCAGGCGTACTTCCCCGTAGGCCTCGTCAAGCCGTGTGAAGCTTTGGGCAATGCGCTGGCAGTCAACAGTCTGGTCATTCAGGACATCGGGTAGCGGCAGGCCAAGATTTGGAGTCTTTTCATCCCGGACAAGTTTTGCCATATCGACTCCTATTCCACCGCCATGAAGCGGATGTCGTAAACTTCCGGCCGCGCCTGCGGAGTGCCGGAAAGGATGATTTTGGCCTTGACGAGGCTTGCGCCGGAAAGTTCCTGCTCGTAGCGGTATTCGACAATGCCATCGCCCTGGTTGACGGTCTTGTCCAGCGGCATATCCTGCCATTCGCCGGAATCGATCTGGATCTGGGCCTTGACCGAGGCACCGGAGGGCACATAGCCATCATAAATCAGCACGGCCTTGATTGCGTCTCTGGCCACAATTGAGCGTGTGCAGTAATCGGCGGTCAGGGCCATTCTGCCGCTGATAATCTGCGTCCCTGGCCAGAGGACAGGACTGGAAATGGCATTGCCGAAAAGTCTTGCCCGGATATGAGCCTCGCCAGCAACGGCCCTTGGCAGACGCAGGCCCTGCTCCCCGGCCACCGAATAGGATGTGCCGTCCGGCAAGTCGATCACGAACTCGTTGCGGCAGCCTGAATTGGGCAGTTCCGCCAGGCCCATCAGCACGAGGTCGGTCGTGCCTTCGGGCAAGGTGACCGTGCCAAGGTCAATCGTTGTTTCGGTCTCGGAATATTTGGCCATCAGAAGCCTGAAAGCCAGGTCGGAATCCTGGTGCGGCGTCCAGGTTGTAGCATTGGACGAGGAAAGCATCAGACCGACTGTATAAGGCTGCTGGGTAACATACTGCTGGGCGCCGGCATCGAAATTGCCCATTGTGGCAATTGAAAGCGAAGTTGTGGCATCGTTGCAAAGGATGACGATTGCGTATTCCGTTCCGGCCTCCAGCGGCAAGGGCGCGTCAAAAAGAACGCGGGTATGGCCGCCCCCAACAATCTGCTTGTCAGGCGGAACAATCGCTTCTGCCAGCACCACGCTTGTTGGAAAGCCGTTGTCCATTTCCCTGATTTGCACCTGGGCATTCGTCGTGCCCCTGGCCGCAAACCACAAGTCCACGCCGGCAAGCTGGCCTTCGGTTTCAAGAGTGAAACTCTGGGCAAGCGGGTCCGGGTCGTAAACACGCACAGGCGCAACATAGGTGGTAGTTGTGATGGTCGTTGTTGTAGTTGTGTGCCGATAGATGTTCTGCACGCGGCGAAGGGTGGTTACCAGCAAGGTGCCCTGGCCGGTAAAGGTTGCGTAGGCCTTTGTGGCCTTGCCCTTGAACTCGATCTGCTTTACGCCCGCCGGAGTGTTTGGCGGAATGGTAAATGAGCCTGTAATGCGCCCATTAGCGTCCGCCACCTTTGTCCCGCCCACATTGACCATGATGCCGCCAAAGTTGACGGAATCGAGAATTTCACCCGGTCCGAAATTTTCCAGGGTAAAATTGATGCTGATTGAGCGCAGATATTGCAGGGCAGAAGACGTGGTGCCCAGGTTCTGCGTTGACGAACTTGTACTACTCGATGTGTGGGATGACGTGGACGAAGTTGAGCCGGCCTGGGACCAGTTACTCGTTGTGCCGCCATTTTTGCGCACGGTCTGGTTAGAAGAACTGTAAAAAGTCTTCGTTATCGTGCTGGCCCAGTTTGTTTTTGTCTCTGTCCAGCGGTCAACGGATGGGCTGATTGTGGCCTTGCCTTCCGGAACGTCGAAAGCCATGTAAGGGTTGACCTTCATCTGGGCAGTTTTGAGCAGCTGGGAAACGCCTGCCTCCACAAGGGCCGGAATACTCTTCGGAGTCGTGATGTCCGCTGTAACGTCAAGCACGGTCGCCGCTATGGGCAAAACCAACGCGCCATCCACGATGGCTGCTGTCTGCACAATGCCCTGGTCGCGCATGGAATCGTCCAGAAGCGGGTCCACAAAAAGACCAACCCTGTTGCCGGATTCGCGTGTGCCAACGTTCATTTCCAAGCGATTTCTGGCAACTTCGTTCAGACAGTATTCAACTCTTTCCTCAATGGCTAGAATCCTTGAAAAAGTGAACACGCGGGGAGAATCGTTGACCACCTGCGGAACGCCGCGCCAGTTCTGGTAAACCGAGGCCAGCGCCAAAATGCCGCCTGGCGCCTGCGGCTCGCGCGGCCCATATTCGGCAGCCACGCCCTTGACCCACGAAAAACCGCCGTCAGGACCTATGCACAACCTGTCAACCCTGGGCAGCGCCTGGTTGTAGGAGATCATGATCGAGGAACCTGGCACGGCGCCGGCTACCGTAAAACCATCATAATCGGGATCAATTGGCTGGACATTGGTGTTCAAAAAGTCGTAGGTCACCGAATAGGTCGAGCCGGTTGCAGGCTCCGCGCCTCCAGGAGACCAGTCCAGCGTGTCGCCGGCACGCACAAAATCGGCACCCGCTTCATAAACCGTGTCCAGCTGCTTCACGCTGACAATATTCAGTACCGACGTATCCGGAAGGGCATCGGCGCAGCCGGAATAGTTGCCGTGGGTCAACTCTACAGTCTTGCGCTGGGTAACGCGCAAATTGACATAGTCATGCACAGGGGCATGGGCCACGTTTACCCGCTGTCTTTCATCCGTTCCGGCCGTGATCACTTCCGTATCGATATAACGCAAGTCGGCTTCGGCCGGGTAACGCAGTCTGCGGGAGGCCATAAGCTCGATGCCTTCCCCATTGACCCTTGCCCTTCCTTCCGCAACCGAAAAAATCTGCGCTCCGTCCGCCAGCGCCTCGTCAACCGTAACAAGGAAGCCGGAACAAACGTAGCTGCCATTGCCGGTGGAATCGCGGTCATACCGCGCAATGGCAACATTGAAACTTTCCAGATTCGGCGGTGCTTCCTTGGCCGTCAGCTGACCGTCATCCACGGTGTAAACCGGATAAAATGTCGTGCCGGTTTGACCGTCGGAATCAAAGCCCCATTTGGCCACAACCTTCCTGCGCCACGCGCCAGGCTCGCCCTCGCTTCTCTGGCCCCTGGCCGGGTTGCGCAGGGCCGGGTCCTCCAGCTCGGAAATAATGCTTTCCTCAAGCTGGATGCCGACCGACACCGTGCCGGCTACCGGGATGTCCATGTCGCCGGCCGGCACGTTCCAGATAAAGCCGTTGAGAAAAATCGTGCCCGCCGTGGCCGTAACCTTGCCCGTCACAGGGTCGACAAGAATCTGCGCCCCCTGCACGATGTCGCCGTCCTTGAAAAGCGCCCGTCCAAGCTTGGCGATTTTGGCATTGATTATTGCCTGCTGCTCGTTCTGCTCCGCGCCCTGGGCCCCGAAGCCGTCGCGGAAAAGAATCTCCTCATAACCGAGGCTTTCGTCAAAACGATTGTAGTAGTTGTCAATTTTTGCCGCCATAATTCCCCCCTTATATGGGCAAGACAAATTCAATGGTTTGCCGAACAGACGGCGAGCGCAAAATGCTTGGGCGCAAAATTTGCGCGGCCAGCAGCTTGCCCCTGCCTTGCAGCTCCTCCGGTTTGAAATACATCTGGCCCGCTGGAAGCTCCGGCTTTGTTTCGGTGTTCATAAAAATGCCAAGTTCCCTGATCACGGCGTTTGAAGCATCCGCGAAATCGTAGTTGACGCGGAAAAAGAGATAAGGCGTGGCTTCCTCGCATTGCCTGTAACGGGCAACTTCCACGCTGCCGTCCGGCAGCGTCCCCGTGGGCACCACGATCCCGCCCGCTTCGTCAGGCTCGGCAAAGCCAGTCCAGGAGGAAACCCTGCGCCCAACTTCGTTAAAAAGCTCCGTGCGCTCGACCAGGGATGGCAGTTCCTCGTCAGTTATCGCGTCCCATTCCTCAAGGCCGTAGCCCCAGGCCAGATGCAGCGGCCTTGCGGCTATCGCCTCCGCAATCGCGGCCCGGCCCGATTTGGTTAGCGTTGCCAGCGTACTCATAAGCACCTCATTGTTCTGTTATTATTGCTCCAAAAGGATTTTGCGGCCGGGTATAGCCGGCAATTCCGCCCCAGGCTTCATCTGGCCAGGCTTCCGCCGGCCACGGTTGCGATTTCCATTCGGCCACACCTCCCAGGATTGCGGTCTTCTGCGTCATGCCCGGGGCAAGGCCATGTTCGAACAGTTCAGACCATTCAAATTCGCTCCAGATTGGCCTGTCCGCATTACGCAGCAAAAGGGCATGGGTCTGCGCCATGCCCGACTGCCCAATGCCGGCGCTTTTTTCCGCGATTTCGCCCAGAACGCGCAGTTTTTCCTCAAAGCGCTCCTCTATAGCCACAAAACTTATCGCCGGTTCCTCGTTGCTCCAGGCAAATTCGCCCCAGCGCGGGGCTTTGCCCGCAATGGAAATTTGCGGAACGCCATAGCTTGCGTTGATGTCCCCGAACGCGCTGTCCCTTGCGGGATCGCCAAAAACGAGCTGGCTTTTGCAGACCTGTCTGGGCCGGATTTCCAGCGCGTCAATTTGGCGCCCATAATCGAGAACATTTCCCCAGGGTTTTTCAGGCCATGCGCCATCGGGCCATGCGGCGCTTTCATATAGAGCCTCCCCTGCTAGCGTGGCCAAACTTCCGCCCATGCAGCCGCGGACAGGCTCCGGAAAGCTCTGCGACCAGTCAAAACGTCCCCAGACCGGAAAATCGCCATAAGGCAAAAGAAGGGTCATGACGTGGGTTACGGCCGCAGCATGGGGGCTTGCCCCGCCAAAGGCCGGACTGAAGGCCCTGGCGCCAACAGGCAATATTTCCTGAAACTGCTCGTCAATGCGCAGAAATCTTATGGCCGGCTCCTCATTGCTCCAGACAAACTCGCCCCATTTCGGCGCGGGCCCGGCAATCGTTACAAGCGGCAGGCTGTAACAGGAGTTGATATCGCCCCACCCGTGTTTGCCTTCCGCCTTGTCCGAGTTGTCGGAGTAAAAGAGCTGGCTCTTGCTGATAGTCGTCCAGGGCATCTGCCACTTTGGCTTTGGCCTGTCCCAGTGCCAGCCTGTTGCCCAGGGTTTTTCTGGCCAGGGCAAGCCATCCCAGACGCCGGCCTCATAGAGCAAATCGGCCGCGTGGGTGGAAAAAAGCTGGCCGATGACAAAGCCATGGTTGCGGACGATGGCGTCGCCCCACGCGCTCTCGCTCCAGATGAACTTGTCGAGATAGGGGATGCGGAAGGCGCGGGTCTGGTTTCGCCAGACGCGGGCAAGGTATTGGCCGGCAAGATAGCCCTGGGCCTGGCCGCGATGAACCATGCCGAAGGAAACGACAATGCTGCCCGGCCCCTGCGGATTGTCGGAATCCGCATATTCCACGCCCGAAAAATGCGACCAGTATCCATTGCTCCAAAAGCCCTGGCTCCAGATCAGCGGCTCGATGTTATAGGTGTCGGTATAGATGCGGAACAGTACGGACCTTGCCGGTTTGTACTCGTTGACCAGCCAGATGATGGTGTCCAGGTCTTCCAGCAGCGCGGCCTGCTCGGCCTGGGTTGTCGGGGTCTTGAGGCCAAGCTGGAACTCCGCCCAGCGCGTGGGCGTGTATTTGCGCATATTGACGATTTCGCCGATGTCGAAACCGTAAAACTTCAGGATTTGCGGCAGGCCCTCGACCTTGCCGCCCAGCAGATGCCAGGCGTATGCGTGAACCACGCGCTGGCGAAACTGCTGCGCATTCTCCTTTGGATGGCGGACAAGACCACGCGAATCGCCAAAAGACGGCACAAGGCCGGCCTCGCAAAACTCCGGAAACCACTGCTTGCGAAAATAGACGATGTCGTCCCGCGCAGTATCGAGGAAGCCGGCCTTGCCCCGCACAAGAGCGGCAAGCGGCCCCGGCTTGTGAATCAGCGGCCAGCGCAGCACATCTTTGAAATATTGCCAGAACTCGCTCATATCTCATTCGCCACAGTTGTGGAAAGGACAAGGGATTCCAGTCTGGCCACTCCGTCAGCCGGAACCTGAACCACCGTTTCGGCCGGGCTTGTCCATTCAACGCGTTTGACGCCCGGCACGGCCATAACCGTGTGGGTCAGAAGGTCAAGCGTCAAATCCTGGCCGATGGAGAGAGCCTTTACTTCGGCAATGGGGCTGGTTTCCGCAAAAAGAGCCCGGACGCGGTTTTCGGCCTGCATCCTGATGATTTCCGGGTCTCCTTCCGTGTATTCAAGGCTGCCGGCAATCGCGCAGTTGACTGGTATGGGGCCCTTGACCAGCCAGTCGTCATTGATGGGCACATTGGGCGCAATCGCGGCCCTTACCTTTTCCAGCAGAGCTTCGGTGGGAAGCACGTCCGCGCCGCGCACTACAATATCGACGGTGCCCTGGCCGCGCGGATGGCGGTCAAGGATGCTCACGCTTGTAACGCCCGGCACCGAAAGCGCCCAGCTCTTGTAGGCGTGTTTGGTGCAGCCGTTGTTGGCCGCCCAGGCAAGCGCGTATCGCTCCCGCAGCTGTTCGTCCGTTTCCTCGTTTGCTCCCTCGCTGGTCAGCCAGCCAGCGGCGTTTGTAACGCCGGCTATGCCCTCGACAGGCGTAACAAGCTCGCAAATCTGGCCGGCCCCGGCATTTGCCGCCGCCCCGTACTCCTCGGATTCGCAAGGTACGTCAATATATGCCTCGCCTGCCGGAAGGACGGCCGGGGCAAGAGTCGAATAGCGATAGACCTGCCCCGCGCCATCGGGAGGAGTGCGGACAATGCGCCTTTGGGGAATGGCCACATTGGCCGTGAGGGAGGATGAGGGGGAGCGCAGAAAGCGCACATTGCCCATGGCTTTGGTGGCCGGGCGGCGGGAAAGATTGACGCTGGCCGCGTGGGTGTTCAGCCATTCCGCCGTTGACGTGGCCGGGACGGCCTGTTTCAAAAGGCGCTGCAAGAGGCTGTAAAGCTGCCACAGGCCCCAGCAGGAAATTTCAATGAGGCCGCGAACAACGCCCTTGTTGAGATTGAGCCTGGCCGGCAGCCAGCCCTTGCCCTGGTATTCGTCCTGAACATTTTCGACCTGCGCGAAAACGGAGGAGCGGATATCGTCAATATCTCTTTCGATTCTCGGCAATTCAGGCATCGGAATATCCCTTCATGGTAAAGCTGTCCGCTCTGGGCCTTGCGTCCTCAACAATCATTTCCAGGTTATCTTTATTTACGCTGAAAACGAGATTCAGCGGCGAATCCTCGTCAATGAAGCGCCATGCGGCCCTGGCCGTAATACCGCGCTCGTCCCATTTCACGATGGAGCAGCGAACCGAGCCGACAACCACGCGCGGGTCCATTTCCACGCGCATAATTATTTCGGCTTCAAAGGCGGCGCGTGTCGCCTCCGTGGATTCCTCAAGAATCCAGTCATGGATGAGGCTGCCGAATTCCGTGTCGTAAAAAAGCTGGCCAAGGCGCGTGAAGATGCGCAGGACAATGTCCTGAACGCCGGTGTCAACGCCATCTGTCAGAATCAGTTCGCCATTGGCGGCAACCCGCGCCTGACCCTCCTTGTCGAGAGCTATATCGTGCCCAAAAATTTCGTCAGCCATGCGCGAATTTTGGCGCATTAAATTAAAAAGCGCCCGGACTGTGGGCGCGATATGCAAGGGAATTTATTTTTTCCGCAAATAAAATGAGAATCAGTCAGTTTTCCATTTGCCCGCGCCGCAAGTTTGGATGCAGAGCAAGGAATGCAAGCTTTGAGTGAGGGGAGTGGACTTCTTCGGTCCATGACCCGAACACAAAGCGCCGCATGACGCCGCTATGCGCCAAAATCGCGGCGCGGGTCAGCAGCCCGAACAGCCGGCCACCCTCCCATTAATCATGCCGCCAACCGTAAGATTGCCGCCAATTGTGACATCGCCGCTGATGCTTGCCGGCCCCTGCAGATTGTAGCTGCCCTCGTGGTTGCGGTGGTCGCGCTCGTCAACCGTGCCCATTTCGCCATTCGGGCCGCAGGTCGTTTCATTGCCCATCTTGACGATTTTGGGCGCTTTTATCGTTACCGTGTCCCCGGCCTCGACGCTCGCGTTTTGGCCGGCCTTGATGATTGCGTTTTCGCCGCATTGCACGGTCCAGTTTTTGCCGTTTTCGGTCTTCACGTTTTCAGGCGTGAGGGTTACAATGTTTTTCTCCTTGTCGATGCGAATTTCCACGCCATCCTCAAACTGGATGACAAGCTCGTTCAGTTCGGCCTTTGGCGCGTCCTGGCCCATGCCCCAGCGCAAATTGGAAATAAAGGGATAATTCGGATCGCCGTCATAATAGGAAAGATCGCACAGCGTCCCGACTGTCGGCGGACAGACAATCCCGCGATTCGGGCCGCCCCACATTACCGGAATTGCCACGGCCGGAATGACCGGCTCGTTTTCGTCCGCCGTTTCATCGTTTTTCAGGGGCTGCACATCGCAGTAATACTGGCCATCGGATGCGTAGGAAGCAACAACTTTCGCCTTGCGGACCATGCGGTAATAGCTGCGCAAATTCGGCTGCGCCACTTCCATTGCCTTGCGCAAGGTGCCGATTACATCCCGCTTGCCTTCCTGTTCGTTCATTTCGCATACCTCCTGCGGCGGCTAACTCCATCCGACATCCTTGCCGTAGCTAACAGTCGTATGATTGCCGTCTTTTTCGCTGATTGTGTGAACCACGTCCAGGGCCCGTGCAGTTATGTCAAGGCCGCGCCGCGTGTCCGTAATATGCACAAGCCTGCTATGGACGAGGCCGGGCAGAAGGACGCTTGTCGCCACGCCCACGCCGTTTTCCGTCTGCGGCGGCGTGTTGCCCAGCAGGTTTTCCGCCGTGGTGATGGCGAAAACATTGCCCGGCTCGTCCCCTGGGCTCCAGCTTACGCCTTTTTCGCCAAGCCAGAGGGCGTGCCTGCTCATGTCATGTCCGAATGACCGTTCCAGGGTGTTGGCCAGCTGCTTGATGGCCCGCGCAACCGAAACATTGGAAAAAACCTGCCAGGGCAGAATGTCGCCAGGCACGTCAACCTCGCCCACGGCAAGCCCCGAAGCGGCCAGCAGACGCCTTGCCACGGCCTCGCACGGCTCCTTGCGGAAGGATTCCCGAACCATTGTCGTTACCAGAGCCTTTTCAAGGCCAACGGCGTTCACGACAATGGCGTCCGCGCTCACGTCATCGGCCCGTGGCTGGGAAATGGATTCAATAGTTCCATGCCATTCCTGCTCAAAGCCGCTTTCGCCACGGTAGCCGAAACGGATGACGACTTTCTGATCAACGGCCAGGGCATTGCGCGCTTCGCCTTCCGGGTCCGGAATAATAACCTTTGCCCGGGAAACCACGGCCCTGCGCCGGGAAACAAGCTCTATCAGCGGGCTACGAAAAAGCTCCACAGGCCCGATATTGCATCTGATAACCAAACCCTCAATCAAGACTCCCTCCGATGACCGCTTCCGGCTTCTGGATGGCCTGATTGACAGCTTCCTTGCCCTTGTTTATGGCCTTTTCGGCTATTTTCTGGGCAAGCTCGCCGGGGCTTGCCACTTTGGCGATTGCCTGCTCCTGCCGCACTATCGGCGGATTATGCTCCACAAAGGAAAGACTGGCCTTGATGTCGTCCGTGGCCATGCTTTCGGAAGAATCAAGCTTTGAAAACACGACCTGCCTCACGCCCCTGGCCTGCAAATGGCGGTTGGCGACAGTGAAAACCTGCGGATTGGCCTTGCCGTCCGTGCCCTTGAAAATGCCGTTCAGCGCGTCCAGCTTGTCGTAGCAGGTGCCCGATTCATCGGTCAGCAGATAGAGCGAAAGCGAAATGTCAGCGTCTTCCCAGCCCTGCGGCGTTTTTTTCTTGCCGCTGGCCTTGTCCACGTTCTGCTCGTCAAAACGCACAGAGCAGCCGACTTTCAGGTCCGACAGAATGCCGGGCAATCCCTCGCCGTTCAGGCGCACAATTCCGTCTTCAAATGTTAATAGTTTCATTCGCATGCTTCCCCATATTCAGTGATTGCCCCCTGAATCTGCGAAAACAGGTCCTGCGGGTCTTTCACATCCTTGAGAATGAATGTCGCGCTGCTGATGTTGAATATCCGGCCTTGCGGCTGCTGCGGGCTTTCGCCGCGCAGTCTCGATTCTTCTGCCATCCGGGCTATATGCTCCGGCGCTTCCGGCGCGTCCGGAATCACGGGCTCCGGCACTGACACTTCGGGCAGTTCGGGCGCGCCGCCAAAAATTCTGTTCCAGAGATTGCCCACGGCTTGCCCGATTGAGGTCTGCGCAAGGGAATCAAGCAGGGAGGCTGCGCCGTCCCCCGCAAAATCAGCCAGCATATCAGGTTCCGGAACCGCTATCTGGCCTGAAAGAGCGGGAAGCGTGGCATTGCCAAGCTCCTTGCCCACTGCGGCAAGCTGCCCCTTCACATTGGCCAGCAGGGCCGGGGCGCCCCGATTCACGCCCTCGCCAAATGTGGTCATCAGGCGCGAGCCGGAAAGCGTGAGTGTGGAAAGCGGGCCTTCTTTGGCGTCCGAAAATGGCATCATGTTGCGGACTTTCTGGAAAACGCCCTTGACTGAATCGACGACAGAGCCTGCCATGCTCTTCAGCCCGTCAACGAATGTGCCCAGCAGTTTCGAGCCGGATTCAAAAAGACTTAAACCGGAAAAATATTCAAGAACCGAGTTCCATGCGTTTTGGAGGCCGGAAAGCATGGAAGCGCCAAGCCCGGCAATCCATTCCAGCAGGCCGTTCCAGGCATTTATGGCCGCTGCCTTGATATTTGCCCAGGCGTTTGCGGCGGCGTCCGAGATTCCGCTCCAGAGATTGTTCCACCATTCCTTCACTGTGTCCCAGTTGGCGATTACCCAGCCGGCGGCGGCAGCCAGGGCAACGCACAGGGCAACAACGATTCCGATTGGATTGGCTGTCATTGCCGCGTTCAAAAGCCACTGCGCGGCCGCGAAAGCCTTTGTGACGGCGTTTACAACCAGCATTACCCCTTTCCAGACAAGAAAAGCCCCCTTCACGGCCACTACTGCCGCGAAAACGATGCCAAGCATCCTGCCAAGAGCGCCCCATGATGTCGGGTCGGCCGCGTCATTGGCCGCATCCGTGGCGCCTGTCAAAGTGAACAGGCCGCTGCAGAGCGAGGAAACATAGCCGATTACATGGCCAAGTATGCCGGCCAGAAATTTTATGCCCTCCACCAGATAAACCAGACCCCGCGCCGCGCCTTCCAGAACGCCGCCGGCAATTTCGCCAAGAGTCTCGCCAAACTTCTGCCAGACG
>ERZ778514.2301-NODE-2301-length-12388-cov-5.201573_pt1 | contig 12388 bp, 7 predicted proteins | sample MGYA00510344_ERZ778514 | MGnify/ENA primary metagenome ERZ778514 (study PRJEB29527, sample SAMN07138968) | mouse gut metagenome | material: feces | host: mouse | place: China:Nanjing | collected 2016-01-25 ... | reverse complement strand
TTGATTTGGCTGCCATAAAAATTTTATTGAATCAAATTTAAACAGTTTCTTAGTCTTCATTACTGTTTTTTATTGTGTTTTTTTGAACCGCGAACCGGGCGTTCCGCCGGTGTGAGGACTAAGCCTCACACCGGCTGTATTTCAGCCCTTGGAACACAGATTATTCAATGGTAAGAGAAGTGACATTAACTACAACGTCAGCAATATCGGTTGACGATGCGAAACCTTCAAACTGTATAGTCGCTACGAGGGCGCTGATACCATAGAAATTAAAGGTCGAACCGGTCTCGTTGACAATACTCATGACATTTTCGCTTAAGGGTATAATTGCCGTCTATATCGGTCATCGTACCCTGTGACGTGCCCTTGATTAGTACGCTTACGCCTATCAGCGGCTCTCCGTCGGAGGCTTGTGTGACTGTACCCGATACAGTCAGCGGGGCAGCGGAAACTGTCGCCATTCCCGTGATGAGGAGAAGGGCAAACAACGCCGTGCGGAATAGACGCAAACGTGTGCATCGTTCCATTAGATTCTTTCCCATTGATAGATAGATTTAGTTTTTAGGTTTTAGTATTTGGTTGATAGATTTCCTGATGATTCTGATGTGTGAATGTTATTTTTTTCACGGAAGGTAAGAAGGCCGGATGGACGACCGAAACAGTTCGCAGCTTAGATCTGGTTCTGAATGACCACAATCGAAATAAAAGTGAGCAAATGTAAATATTTGTTTCGAATCAAGCTCTAACTTCTCGCGTAATATATATGTCGTAAAAATAGCCGACGAGGGGCGGTTTTGTTTCATTTAGAAGATTTAATTGTTTTCAGTATAAATATTTACACGCTAATAATCAAAGCTATACATCAAAATTTTATTTGTTAATCACAAGATAAAAAGATAAATTGTTGCACAATCAACGGACAATGCTTTACTTTGTACCATACAAACCACCTTAAATGTTAACGCCATGCGATTCTCATCCTTTATCATGATGGTTATAATTTCGCTCGTTATGTCGGCGGAAGGTCTTTATCTTAACCATCTTAATACAATCAATCATCTGTCAAACAACAAAATAAATTCCATATTCAGAGACTCTGACGGCTTCCTTTGGATTGGGACTTCATCAGGGCTCTACAGATACGACGGTTATACCTTTAAAAACTACGAGCCTGAGTCAGCCGAGAATAAAGACACCTTCGATAACAGCATCGAGGGAATTCAGGAAGACTCTGAAGGCAGACTTTGGATTTTTTCAGGGTCGAAATATTCAGTATACGACCCGTCGACTGACATTATGACCACTGAAATCTCCGGCATTCTCGGGACAAGCGGCATCACCGGAACCCCGGCGCTACTGTATATCGACTCGACAAAATCAATATGGCTACACATCCAAGGCCAGGGACTGTATCGCGTAAGCCCGGATTTCAGGAATGCCGAGATGGTCAAAGACGACAACCTTAAGACTGTCCAGCTTACCGATATAGAAAGTACACCGGACGGAATAGTTACACTCGACAACAACGGTGTGTTGAAAATCATCGACCCTGTAGACCTTAAGGTAGTCCGTTCGGACTCTTTCATTGCAGACGAACTTGGCAAAGGAAACACCTATGTATTCACCTTTGTCTATGACCGTGACAGGCTCGGATGGATTTTCAGCAATGAAAGACTCTGGCTTTATGACATGACCGACGGAAAATGGCTCAACGACATGCTCCCTCCGATGGATCACAGGCGGTTTGTAAAAATTCTTGAGCAGGATCGTTCAGGCAATCTGTGGATAGGACGGGACCATCAGGGACTTGAACAGATAGTCAAATCAAACGATGGCATAAGTTTCAAAAAAATTACTTCTGAACCTTCGCAGGAAGACATAAATACCGTCACATCAATCTATGAGGACAACAGCGGCATCGTCTGGATAGGGACTTACAAAAAAAGGACTTTACTACCATCATCAAAGTACCCGCAAGTTCAATCTCTATCCATTCAATGATGTAAACTGTATACTTCCTTCAAGTGACGGTCAGAATGTGTGGGTAGGCACAGACGCGGCAGGACTTATCAGATGGAATCCAGCGACAGGCCAACGTAACACAATTAAAGTCGGCAACGGGCAGCTGCAGGAAGCTGTCACGTCACTGCTCGAATTTCCCGACGGCACTCTTTATATCGGCTCATTTAACCGTAGCCTTAAACGCTATAGAAATGGGAAAATAGAAACCATTGTCACAAATTCCGCCCTTGACAACTCTTATTGCTGGGCGCTCGCCAAGGGAGACGGCGACAAAATCATCGTCGGCACACTCGGAGCAGGCATTTTCGTTTTCGATCCGTCGACGCTTAAGGTCAACGGATACAATTCTAAAAATTCAGGATTATGTTCGGACTACGTAGTCTCAATCGAAAAAGACAATAAAGACACCTACTATATAGGCACATCCCTCGGCGTGACATTATTCAAAGCTTCTTCAGGTGAATTCTCGTCAATAAAACCGCTCGACGGCGTGAATATCAGCGATATGTCAATTGACTCCCGGGGACTTGTATGGATTGCCACATCACGCGGACTGAAAGTCTATGACCCGCAGCGCGACAGACTTGTCACAGTGAAACTTGACCGCCGAAACTCGAACTCAACTCTGATTCTCGGCATCCAAGAGGATAAAAACGGCAATGTATGGGTGGCCGAAGGTGGCAATCTTATCAGCTTCTCCGTAAAGTTCGACGATAAGAACGGAGACTTCAGCTACACTTTCCACCGCTACGATGCGAGCGACGGACTCCCGGAATGCGACTTTAACCAGCGATCGTTTGCCATGCTTCCGTCAGGCGAGATGCTTGTGGGAGGTCTGTATGGCATAAACGGCTACTACCCTGACAAGATTCCACATAACCGCAATCTCCCGAATGTAATGTTTTCCGACATATATGCCGGAGCTAAAGATGTTCGTATCGGTGAGAAAATCAAAGGACACGTCCTGCTGGAGTCTTCTCCAAATCACGGAGGTCAGCTTGATTTATGGCCTGAGCACTCATCGTTTACAGTCTATTTTGCAACCGACAGCTATGTGCATCCGGAAAAGACAACCTTCTATTATATGCTTGAAGGTCTCGACAAAGAGTGGCTTGCAACCCCTCCGGGCTCTAACCATGCAGGTTTTACAAACCTTGCGCCGGGCAACTACCGCCTTCTGGTCAAAGCTGTCAACAGCGATGGTTACGAAAGCGCCAAGACTGCCGAGATGGCCATAGTGGTCCATCCGCCGTTCTGGCTTACGGGCTGGGCAAAAGCAATCTACATAGCATTGGGTATCCTGTGCATCTACCTTACATATCGAGTCATCCGTCAGCGCGAGCGCCGTCGTTTCAACGAGAAACGCAAACAGGATGCCATGCAGAAACAGGAGGAAATCAACCAGTTGAAATTTAAATTCTACACAAACGTAAGCCATGAGCTACGTACACCGCTGACTCTGATTGTCTCCCCTCTTGAAAACATGATAAAGGCAACCACCGACGAAGTGCAGCGCCGCAGACTCAATCTCATGCGCAACAACGCCATGAGACTGCTTAATCTCGTCAACCAGCTGCTTGATTTCAGGAAAAATGAGGTGGCAGGTCTGACGCTTCACCTGTTGGAAGGGGAAATTGTCGGTTTTGTCCGAAACGTCTGCCATGCGTTTGCCGGGATGTCCGAACGAAAGAACATAAGCCTCAAATTCAATTCCGACCGCCAGGAACTCAACATGATGTTTGATGAAGACAAGCTCAATAAAGCCATCATGAACCTGCTGTCAAACGCATTCAAATTCACTCCCGAAGGAGGGACTGTGACAGTGAGCCTGACAACACACTCGTCGGCAATCGCCATACGCGTGTCAGACACCGGAACAGGCATCAGCGATGACGACAAGGAGCATATATTCGAACGCTTCTTCCAGACAAACATCACTCCGGCCGACAGTTCAATGACCGGCAACGGCATAGGGCTGAGCATGGTAAGCGAATATGTCAAACTCCATGAAGGCTCAATCTCTGTCTGCGACAATCCCGGAGGAGGCAGTATATTCACCATCGAACTACCGATAATCAAACCCCAGACAGCATCAAATGTGGTTCCGGCAATAGCAGAGACCGTAAGTTCACCCGAAGAAATCACCGACACTGATTCAAATATCGAAGAAACGCCTGTAGAATCTCCAACCACATTCATTGACTCTACCGAGAAGCCGACAGCCCTGATTGTCGACGACAGCCACGACATGATTGAATTTCTGCGCGACGGCCTTAGTTCCGAATTCCATGTCATTACATCAAACGACGGTGAATCAGCCTTGAAACTTCTTTCGTCCATACGTCCGGCTATCATCCTCACTGATCTGATGATGCCGGGAGTTGATGGGATGGAACTTTGCCGACGTATCAAAGCCGACAGTTCCTTAAACTCCATACCTGTAATCATCCTTACGGCCAAACATGACATGGATTCCAAATTCGAAGGTCTGACAATCGGAGCTGACGACTATATCACAAAACCATTCAACACTGACCTGCTGCTCATTAAAATGAAAAAGCTGGTCAATCTCACACGCAAAAACGGGCAGTCACTCATCAATCCTGAGCCTGATACAATCAAGATAACACCTCTTGATGAAAAAATGGTAGAGAAAGCTGTCAAATATGTCGTTACTAACATCAAACGCACTGACCTTTCCGTCGAAGAACTCAGCGCCCATCTTGGAATGAGCCGCGTACACCTCTACAAAAAGCTAAAAGCGACAACCGGAAAGACTCCGATAGAATTCATCAGGCTTATACGACTCAAACGAGGTGCACAGATGTTGCGTGAAAGCCAGCTGAACGTATCGGAAATCGCGTTCCAGTTAGGATATAACAACCCGAAATATTTCAGCAAATATTTCAAGGAAGAATTTGGCGTTTTGCCATCTGTTTACCAAAATCAGGAAAGCAAAGCAACAAATTATTCCGTATAAATTAACATTACGACCATCCGCAAATCATTTACAGCCTGCGGTGTCAACATAATTTCAGCTTTTAAAGACGAGTTATTCATATCTTTGCATCATTCGAAAACACCCTCATCACCTTAAAACATCTACCTACTCCCAGCCTATGAAACTAAAAGTTTTATCAGCCTCGATTCTCGCCGGAGTCATGTCTATGGCCTGTAATCCGGGAAAATATGAGAAATCGGAGCATGGAATAACCGTCAACGTCACACCGACAGGTGAAAATTCAGTCAGAAAAGTTCGTCTGCAGGTCATGGATGACAAGATTATCCGTGTCTCGGCAACCCCTGATAAAAAATTCGCACCCGACAACAGCCTTGTAACCGTACCGCAAAAAGAGAACACAGAATATACTGTCTCGGAAACTGACTCGACCCTCTCTGTCATCACTTCTGCGGTTACAGCCACAGTGTCACTTTCAACCGGCGATGTTAAATTTTATGACAGAAACGGCAAGCTGATCGTTTCGGAAGCCGAAGGCGGCCGCTCATTCTCTCCAATCGAGGTCGAAGGGACAAAAGGCTACACCGTCCGTCAGGTTTTTGAATCGCTCAACGACGAAGAAGGCATCTATGGCCTCGGACAGCATCAGAGCGACGAGTTCAACTATAAAGGATTGAACGAAGAACTTTTCCAGTACAATACGAAAGTTTCTGTTCCGTTTGTCGTCTCCACCGACAACTATGGCATCCTTTGGGACAGCTATTCGCTCTGCCGTTTTGGCAATCCTGCCCCCTATAAACAGCTCGGACAGGTGTTCAAGCTCTATGACAAAGACGGTAAGGGAGGTGCGCTTACAGGCACTTATGTGCCTGCTAAAGTGGAAGAGCAGACCATTGTGCAGCGTGAAGACTCCATCTATTTCGAACACCTCATCCGAAAGGAACTGAAACATGTGGTAAATCTACCTCAGGATTTCAACTACTATGGATCACACGTGACCTATGAAGGTGAAATCGAGCCGTCGGAAAGCGGTGAATTCAAATTCATACTCTATTATTCAGGCTACATATCTGTCTTTGTCGACGGCAAAGAAGTCGTGCCTGAACGCTGGCGCACGGCATGGAATCCCAATTCCTATAAATTTTCCGTCAATCTTGAAAAAGACAAACGCGTGCCTCTGAAAATCGAATGGAAACCAAATGGCGCTGTTGCCTATTGCGGTCTGCGTGTCTATTCTCCTGTCGACGACAAAAAACAGCTCGACATGAGCTGGTGGGGTGAAATGCAAGACCAGATTGACTACTACTTTATATATGGAGAGGACATGGACGACGTTATAAGCGGCTACCGTACCCTCACCGGCAAAGCTCCCATCATGGCCAAATGGGTGATGGGCTACTGGCAAAGCCGTGAAAAATACAACACGCAGGAAGAGGTGCTCTCCACTCTCGCTGAATTCCGCAAACGCAACATCCCGATTGATAATATTGTCATCGACTGGCTACACTGGAAGCAGGATTCATGGGGAAGCCACGAGTTTGACCGTGACCGTTTCCCAGATCCGAAAGGTATGGTAGATTCTATTCACGACATGCACGGACACGTGATGATTTCCGTATGGCCGAAATTCTACGTGACAACCGAACACTACAAGGAATTCGACAAGAACGGGTGGATGTATAAACTCCCTGTTCAGGACAGCATCAAGGACTGGGTTGGCCCGGGCTATCTCAGCTCATTTTATGATGCCTACGACCCCGACGCACGCAAACTGTTCTGGAATCAGATGAAAGACCATTATGTTCCCTTAGGAATCGACGCATGGTGGATGGACGCTTCAGAGCCAAACATCCGTGACTGCACCGACCTTCAGTATCGCAAAGACCTCATAACCCCGACCGCACTTGGGCCGTCAACAAAATATTTCAACGCTTACGGTCTCATGAACGCCGAAGCCATCTACGACGGACAGCGCGAAACTAACGACGACCGTGTTTTCCTCCTTACCCGCTCTGGTTTTGCAGGACAGCAGCGCTACTCGACAGCGACATGGAGCGGCGACATAGCTACCCGCTGGGAAGACATGAAAGCCCAGATTTCAGCCGGTCTTAATTTCGCGGCATCCGGAATTCCTTGGTGGAGTATGGACATCGGCGGATTCTGTGTCGAGGACCGTTACGTAGCAGCCGCAAAAGAATATCTCAAGACAGGAAAAGAAACTCCTGACATGAAGGAATGGCGCGAACTCAACACACGCTGGTATCAGTTCGGAGCGTTCGCACCGATGTTCCGCGCACACGGACAATGGCCTTACCGCGAGATCTTCAACATCGCCCCTGAGAATCATCCGGCCTATAAGTCTGTGGTCTACTACATCAACCTGCGTTATGACATGATGCCCTATCTATATTCACTCGCAGGAATGACCCACTTTAATGACTACACTATCATGCGCCCGATGGTCATGGATTTCACAGCCGACAAGGCTACGCGCTCCATCGGAGACCAATACATGTTTGGTCCGGCCTTCCTCGTAGCCCCGGTCTACAACTATGGTGCTACTTCGCGCGAAGTATATTTCCCGGCAGGTTCTGACTGGTATGACTTCTATACCGGCAAGGAAATCAACGGAGGCCAGCGCCTTAGCGTAGCAGCACCCTACGAACGCATCCCTCTCTACGTGCGCTCCGGCTCGATCATTCCTTTCGGCCCGGCTATGCAGTGGAGCGATGAAAAACCGGCCGACATAATCAATCTGTATGTCTATGCCGGAGAAAACGGTGAATTCGTCCTCTATGAAGATGAAAACGTCAACTACAACTATGAAAAAGGCAATTACGCAGTCATACCGTTCAAGTGGAATGACGAAAAGCAGACTCTGACAATCGGGGAACGCGCAGGTCAGTATCCCGGTATGCTCCGTAACCGTCGATTCAACATTATCAAGGTTTCAAAAGACCATCCGGTCGGTTATGGACGTGAAAACAAAGGTGTGGAAGTGGCCTATAACGGAACTGCGAAAACTGTTAAACTCTAATCGCACTTTTTTCAAACCAATATCTAACCTCATACCATTTTTTAGTCACTGACTCACAATAGGTCATGTTATCTAAGGTAAATTTGATTTTAATGGCCTGCCTCGTCTGGATTGGCGGGGCGGCCATTTTTTCAGCTGCCGCAGCCGATTCTCGCTCGCTCAGCTTTAATGACGGATGGCGCTTCACACTCGCCGACTCTCCTGAAATGGCAAAACCGGAATTTGACGATTCATCATGGCGCAGCCTTTCACTCCCCCATGACTGGGCTATCGAGGGCGACTTCAGCAAAGATAACCCGTCAGGCACAGGCGGTGGCGCTCTACCCGGCGGAATCGGATGGTATCGCAAGACATTCACACTCACGCCTGAACAACGCGGCAAAAACATCTTTATCGATTTTGACGGCGCATACATGAACTCGACCGTTTTCATCAATGGACATGAACTCGGCACAAGGCCATACGGCTATGCCTCGTTCAGCTACGACATCACACCGTGGCTTAATCAGGACGGCGAAAATGTGATTGCCGTGCGTGTCGACAATGCCGAGCAGCCCAATTCACGTTGGTATAGCGGATGCGGCATCTATCGCAACGTATGGCTGCGCACATTGAGCGATATCCATATTCCGCTCTGGGGACAGCATGTCACAACCCCGACAGTAACCGACAATGATGCACAAATCGACATCTCCACTGAAATTGTAAGCAAGTCAAAAAACTCAGCGACTGTCAGCGTCTATACCTCGCTGATTGACGAGACTGGCAAAATGATCGGCAAAAGTCCGACTCAGACCGTCAGACTTGACAAGAAGCATCGCGATGCCGAAATCAAATCTGTCATCAACATCAAATCGCCTCATCTATGGAGCACAGAAGACCCTTATCTCTATACTCTGATGACATTTGTCAGCGATGTCAAAACCGGTCAGCTTCTTGACACCTATCAGACCACTACAGGACTAAGATATTTCAGTTTCGATCCGAAGACAGGTTTTGCGCTCAACGGAAAACCGATGAAAATCAACGGGGTCTGTATGCACCACGATCTCGGGGCGCTCGGAGCGGCAGTCAATACACGTGGCATAGAGCGCCAGCTCGAAATTCTTAAGGAAATGGGTGCTAACGCCTATCGTGCGTCACACAATCCTCCCGCACCCGAAGTCCTCGACCTCTGCGACCGTATGGGCATACTTGTCATGGACGAGACTTTCGACATGTGGCGTAAGAAAAAGACTTCCCACGACTATTCACGCAATTTCCCCGAATGGCACGAAAAAGATCTGAGCGACCTTTTGCGCCGCGACCGAAACCATCCTTCCGTTATCATGTGGAGCATCGGAAATGAGGTGCTCGAACAATGGAGCGATGCCAAGGCCGACAATCTTTCTCTCGAACAGGCCAATCTGATACTCAATTTCGGCCACGGCAAGGAAATGCTCGCATCCGAAAGCGACAGCATGAGCGTAAATTCCCTCCTCACCAAAAAACTCGCCGACATGGTGAGAGAACTTGATTCTTCAAGACCGGTCACAGCCGGATGCAATGAGCCTGATCCCGGCAACCACCTTTTCCGCTCCGACGCACTCGACATCATCGGCTACAATTACCACGACAACTGGTTCGACTCCGTTCCCGGATGGTTTCCCGACAAACCGTTCATCATCACGGAAAGCGTGTCGGGACTTATGACGAGAGGTTACTACCGTATGCCATCCGACAGTCTTTTCATCTGGCCAAAGCGCTGGGACATTCCTTTTGAAGATCCATCATTCTCCTGCTCCTCCTATGATAATTGCCATGTCCCGTGGGGAAATTCTCACGAAGGGACGCTGCGACATGTCAACGAAAAAGACTTCATTTCAGGCCAGTTCATCTGGACAGGGTTCGACTATCTTGGCGAACCGACACCTTTCGGCTGGCCTGCCCGCAGCTCTTATTTCGGCATAGTCGACCTCGCCGGGATTCCTAAGGACATATATTATATGTATCAGTCTCAGTGGAGACCCGACAAAAATGTGCTCCATCTTTTCCCACACTGGAACTGGGAAGAGGGTCAGAAAATTGACATGTGGGCATATTACAACAATGCCGATGAAATAGAACTGTTTGTCAATGGGGAGTCTCAGGGTGTACGCAAACCTGAACCGGGCAAATATCACGCATCATGGCGTGTAGACTTCACACCCGGTACTATGAAAGCCGTAAGCCGAAAGGACGGACGCATTGTCGCGACCGATGAAATCAGGACTGCCGGCGAACCTTACCGCATACGTCTGACACCTGACCGCAGTTCAATCAAGGCTGACGGCAACGACCTCAGCTACGTGCTCGTCGAAATTCTTGACAAAGACGGCAACCTGTGTCCGTGGGCCGATAATCTTGTCACATTCGATGTCACAGGCTCAGGACGTAACGAAGGTGTGGATAACGGTTCACCGATATCCCTCGAACGATTCAAGGACAACAAGCGTAAAGCTTTCTACGGAAAAGCGATGCTGATTGTACGCAACGACGGCACTCAAGGTCCGGCCACAGTCCGCGCGACATCTCCCGGCCTATTGCCCTACACAACTGTAATCAACTCCTTTTAACACCTCATAAACAACCATAGCAACAATTATATTAACGAGATGAAACCTATACGCTACCTTTTCTCAATCCCCATGATGCTTTCGGGACTGAGCCTCTTCGCGGCAAAGGAATTGCCCGCATATATGGACGAAAGCCTGCCGATGGAGCAGCGAGTTGAAGATGCCCTCTCCCGCATGACGACACAGGAAAAAATCAATATGATACACGCACAGGGTAAATTCTCTTCTCCCGGTGTCCCGCGACTCGGCATTCCAGACCTGTGGATGAGCGATGGCCCTCACGGAGTGCGTGCAGAAATCAACTGGAACGACTGGGGCTATTCAGGCCGCACCAACGATTCGATTACCGCTTTCCCCGCGCTCACGGCGCTGGCAGCGACATGGAATCCTACTCTTTCTTTCGAATATGGCAACGCGCTTGGCGAAGAGGCTCTCTATCGCGAGAAAGACGTGATGCTCGGCCCGGGTGTCAATATCTACCGCACGCCCCTCAACGGCCGTAATTTCGAATACATGGGCGAAGACCCCTATCTTGCATCGGTTCTCGTTGTGCCGTATATCAAGGGTATGCAGCAGAACGGTGTCGGCGCGAGTGTGAAACATTTCGCTCTCAACAATCAGGAACTCTGGCGCGGACATATCAATGTCAATCTAAGCGACCGCGCACTCCACGAAATCTACCTTCCGGCATTCAAAAGCGCAGTCATCGACGGCGACAGCTGGACCATCATGGGAGCCTACAATAAAATCCGTGGCCAGCACGCATGCCACAATGAGATGCTCCTCAACAAAATCCTCAAAGAAGACTGGGGCTATAAAGGTGTGGTCATGACTGACTGGGGTGGCGCACACGATACTAAGGAAGCCGCGCTCTACGGGCTGGACCTCGAAATGGGATCATATACAAACGGCCTGACATCTGAATCTGAATTCACTACCGACGACTGTTACATGGCTCGCCCCTATCTTGAAATGCTTGAAAAGGGGGAACTTCCAATGTCAACTCTCGACGACAAAGCCCGGCGCATGCTGCGTCTCAACTTCCTGACAGCCATGAAACGCAACAAGCCCCTCGGCTCTATAGCTTCACCCGAACATTATGCCGTGGCCGAGCAAATCGGCAACGAAGCCATCGTCCTTCTCAAGAACTCGCCTGTCGCCAAAGGCGGAAATCCCCTCCTCCCGCTATCACCTGATGTAAAATCGATACTCGTTGTCGGTGACAACGCAACACGCGACCTCATGAAAGGCGGAGGTTCGTCAGAACTGAAGGTCAAGGACAACGTGACTCCGCTTGCCGGACTGCGCGCCCTCTATGGCGATAAGGTGAAATATGCACAGGGCTACCGTGCCGGCAAACCGATGTACTCTCATGTCGAGCAGATTCCGGCCTCTGTTCAGGATTCTCTCCGGGCCGAAGCCGTGGCAATGGCCAAGAATGCCGATGTTGTCATAATGGTGGGTGGTCTCAACAAGAACCATCAGCAGGACTGCGAGGCCGGCGACCGCGAGAGCTATGCCCTCCCCTTCGGTCAGCCTGAACTCATCGAAGCCCTTCAGGCCGCCAACCCCAACCTTATCGTCCTCCTGCTGAGCGGCAATGCCGTCGAGATGCCGTGGGCAGACAAAGTACCTGCCATCGCACAGGCGTGGTATCTTGGTTCGATGGCCGGAAAGTCGATAGCCAATGTTGTCAGCGGAAAGGTTAATCCTTCCGGCAAGCTTCCTTCTATGTTGTATTCCAAAATTCTCGTTGAGATTTAGAAAAGATTAACG
>ERZ778514.2298-NODE-2298-length-12404-cov-4.800956_pt1 | contig 12404 bp, 8 predicted proteins | sample MGYA00510344_ERZ778514 | MGnify/ENA primary metagenome ERZ778514 (study PRJEB29527, sample SAMN07138968) | mouse gut metagenome | material: feces | host: mouse | place: China:Nanjing | collected 2016-01-25 ... | reverse complement strand
AGAATTAAAAACAAAAAAAAAAAAAAATAGAATCCAAAACAGATTTTAAAACAAAAGAAGCGGAGAACTTGGAAGCGAAAAACAAATTACAAAAAACAGAGATTAAAAATGCACAAGAAAAAGAAAAGGTAAAAGCGAAAAATATCAAAGAATCCCCTGATAAACCCACAGAATCTTTGCAAGCTAAAGCACAAGAACCTAGTAAAGAGATTCCCAAACAAGAGGTAGGCAAGCAGGATTTTGTAGTAAAAAATGAGATAAAACAGGAGGAAAAGGTGAAAGAAAAAACTAATCAAGAGGAAATGCTTAAAGAATCCCAAAATACAAAAGTAGCTTCACAAAGCAAAGCGACACAAGAATCTTTGCGGAATCCTTTTACTCTTAAAGAACAAAAGGAAGTCAAAGAATCTTTTTTGAAAGAAGAGAAAGAGGATAAAAGAAATATAAAAAATTCAAAAACCACCACAACACAGAGTCTCAATACTCTTGGAAATGCGTTCAAAGAGGAAAATATAAAACAAGACATCAAGCAGCAGGATATTTTCTTAGAAAATCTGCTTAAAACTACTGAAAAATCTGCGCAAAGTTCAAAAGAAACTTCCAAAGAGGCGATGTTGGAAGTAAGCAAAGAGAATACAGAGAAAAAAGCAAAAATCAATCAAGAGATTTATCAGGCAAGCACACAAGCGCAGGTAGAGAATCGTTTGAGTGTGCAAAATACTTTCTTGCATTTTAGCGATAAGCTAAGAGAAGCATTGCAGAATTATCGCCCGCCCATTACTAGGTTGTCCTTAGAGCTCAATCCAGAAAATTTGGGAAGTGTGGAGCTTACGATTACTAAACGCGGAGAAAATGTCTCTGTGCAAATCACTTCCAATCAAACCGCTTTGCAACTCTTTATGCAAAATGCGCAAGAATTTAAAAATAGCTTGAGCAATTTGGGCTTAAATGATGTCAATTTAGAGTTTAAAGATAATGCAGGGAATCTTTTAGATAATGGAGATTTCAATGGTTCTAATGGAGGAAATAGCGGAGGATTTGGCGGACAAAATCAAGGGGAGAATCCTCGCAAAGAGCAGAATTTGACACAAAATTCTGATGAAAATTCGCAAAATACTCAAAAGTGGAATGAAAATAGCTTACATATTTACAAAGAAGTGAATAACCCTTATGCCAAAGTGGCACTTGTGGAGATTAACTTTTCATATTATGCTTAAAGGATAAAGAATGTCATCAACAACTGCAACAGGACTAAATGGAAATTACCAACAACCTCAAACTACAAGCAACACAAGTCGTTCAAATGGAACAGAGAGTGCAAAGGAAAACGAATGGAAAAATCCATTAGATGATAAAGAGATTCCCAAAGATGAAAGCACAACCGGTGGAAATTCATTGTCTAATGAAGCGTTTATGCGATTGTTTTTAGAGCAACTTAAAAACCAAGACCCAACTGCTCCAATGGAGACACAAGAGATTCTAACTCAAACTGCGCAACTCACACAAGTGGAAGCGCAGGAAAAAATGAAAGCCGCAATGGAAAAAATGACAAGCGCAATGGAATCTATGCAAGAAACAAACGAAAAAACTATTGAAGCACAAGAGAAGATGATAGAATCCCAAAAGAAAATGCTAGAATCTTTAGGCTTGCTCTCTGATAGTATTCAAGATAGCAATATTTTGAGTGGTTATAATGCGATTGGCGTAATAGGAAAAATTGCAGAGACAGGTTTAAATACAATCACGCTTGAGAAGAATGAGACAACAAAATTTAGCCTTTACTTTGATGAGCCTATTGATGCAAGTAAAGGTAATCCAAAGATTACTATTGTTACAAAAAAGGTTACCACAGGTTCAGATGGAAAAGAATCTGAAGAAAAAACGATTGTTAAAGAAATCAGTCTTAAAAAATATGACGGGCAAAGTGGTTGGATTGATTTTGAGTGGGATACAAAAGATAGTGGTGGTAGCTATGTAAAAGCTGGGGATTATACGATTAGTGCAGAATATAACTTAGATGCAACAACTAACAAATATTTAAGCACAGAACTTGGACGTGGTGAGGTGCAAAGTGTGCTCTATGACAAAGGTGTGCCTTATTTGAAACTTGGTGAAATGGTAATTCCAATTACTTACGCACATACTTTTCAACCTAAAAGTTAATCATTAAAATGTATGGAAAGGATTTCTAATGGTCGGTGCATTTTATAATGGAATTAGTGGAATTAGAACCCATCAATTTGGGATTGATTCCACTTCTAATAATATCGCAAATGTTAATACGGTGGGTTACCGCGCAAATTTACCAGAGTTTAAAAGTCTTTTTGCAACAAGTATGAGTTATGTGAATGCAAATTCTCCAATTTCTAATGATTACAACTATGGTTCTACCATAGGCTCTAATGCTATCAATGCGAATGATGGGACTTATGTTAGTGCAGAGGGAGACTTTAATGTTGCTTATAGTGGCAAAGGTTGGTTTGTCGTTGGGCTTAACAAAAATGGTGCTTTTGATATTAACGCGCCAGTTTATAATGGAACACAACAAAATTACTTTACACGTGATGGCTCTTTTAGTTTAGATGGTGAGGGTTATTTGGTTAATTCTAGTGGCTATTATATGTATGGGATTAATCTAGGTAAAATTGCAGCTGACGGAACAATGACGGGCACAAATAACTTAGAGGGAGATTATGCAGGACTTTCTGGTTCTAATCTACAACCTTTACAAATTCCCAAAAATCTTACTTATAAGCCTACTTTAACAACAGAAGTGGGATTGTCTATCAACCTAAACCGCACACAAAATCCTAAAGGAATCGGAAATTTAAAAGATGAGAATGATAATTTTAGTATGGATAAATTCCTTACTCAAGACTTGAATGCGTTAATGAACGCTAAAGGAGAGTTACTAGATCCTAAAAATTATAAAGATATTAATATAAGTCTTGAGAGAGGAGGAGTTACGACAAAATACACTTTTACTTATGGTGGAGCAGAAAATGGCTTTAAAACAATAGGCGAATTAATGAATCTTATCAAAGAACAAACCGGTTTGACTTTGGGCTTAAAGCTAGATAGTGAGGGGAACCCTAGCGACTGCTCTTTGTATCTTAGCAATGGGGGAATGCAAGATGTAAAGGTAAGTATTAATGGCAAGCTTGCAGACAAATTGGGATTAAAGTCTAGCAATAATAACTTGGAATCTGCTTTTGGTAGCGCAATTCAAGGCTTTGTGGATAACACAGAATATCAAAATCAAGCACTTGTAAAATACAATGGTATGATTTTCCAAAAAAATGGAGACGGAATCGCTAATGGGAATCCTTTGGATAATCCTGATGGTTGGACGCTTGTAGATAGTAGCGGAGTACCTGCTTATCAAGGAGCGCAAGCAAAAGAGTATAAACAAGATGAACTTGTCATCAGTGAAGGTAAAGTTTATAGAAAATTAACAAACGATGTAACAGAAGTGACTAATCCAATCACAGGAGAAGTTACGATTGCTGCTCCAGAGGAGGACGCAGCAAATTGGGAAGAAGTCGCCAATGCAACCTTAGGAGAAGTGCAAGAATATACCGCAGGGACAACTTACGCGCAAGATTCTATTGTGAGTTACAATGGAATCTTGTATCGCAAAACCAATGGTGCGGGGGATACCAATCCCGCAGAGGATAATAGGGGTTGGAGTATTCTAAGTGTCGCAAGCATTAGCAGCACGCAACTCCAAGTGCCTACCTATGAGACAAACACTGAGATTTATAGTGATTCTGGTGAGAAGTTTATTTTAAAAACGCAATACATTTTAGTAGAACAAGCAAACAGAGATGTAACGCCTGAAGTGTTAGAGCGTTGGGAAGTGCGAAGCAGTATTTATGACGGAGTTGGAAAAGTAATGATTAGCGAGAATCCTACGATTAGTGAAATTACTTTTAATGACGATGGAAGCGCAAATGCTGAAATCTTTGAAGTGCCTTTTAATGGCGGAAACGTGCGTGTGGATTTGACGCAATCTGCTGATGGCAAAACTTCAAGCAACTTTGCTTATGCGGATTCTGATACAAAATCTACTACACAAGATGGCACTGCAGCGGGCACAATGAAAGACATTGTGATTGATGAAAATGGAATCATTATGGTGAATTTCACAAATGGCAAATTAGAGCCAATCGGACGCTTCGGGGTGGCTGCATTTGTGAATGACCAAGGATTGAGTAAAGTGGGTGGAAATCTCTTTCAGATGAATGCACGCACGATTAATGGAGAAACTGCTGTTGTCAGCGGTCCTCCGCTACTTGCTTGGGAAGAGGGTGGATTGGCAGCCTTGAAATATGGAAAAGTTTTAGACCATATGCTTGAAACAAGCAACGCAGATACAGGAACTGCTTTAACCGATTTGATTGTCTATCAAAGAGGCTATCAAATGAGTGCAAAATCTATTACAACTGCCGACCAACTAATGCAAGAGGCAATTCAACTTAAACGCAACTAAGTTTAATTTAACATAGAATCTTTTTGCGATTCTATGTTTATACTACTCCTTTTTAATCTTTTCTTGTAAAACTTATCAAAGCAAGATTTCAATTGAAAAAAAGTAGAATTTGTCAAAAAATTTTGAGGTTAAAAATGAAAGAAAAAGATGTAAGAGCCTTATTTTTAGAATATTTTGCAGGCAAAGGGCATAAAGTTTATGATTCTATGCCTTTAGTGCCTGATGACCCTACATTATTATTTACCAATGCAGGAATGGTGCAGTTTAAAGATATTTTTACTGGTAGAATCCCGATTCCATCTCCCAATATCGCAACAAGTGCGCAGACTTGTATTCGCGCAGGTGGTAAGCACAATGATTTAGAAAATGTCGGTTACACCGCGCGGCACCACACGCTTTTTGAAATGCTTGGAAATTTCAGCTTTGGGGCATATTTCAAAAAGGAAGCCATTGCGTATGCGTGGGAATTTGTTACAGAAGTTTTGGGATTTGATAAAAGTGTCTTGTATGTAACAATCCACGAAAGTGATGAGGAAGCGTTTGAGCTATGGAGCAAGCATATTGATACTGCGCGCATTAAGAGAATGGGGGATAAAGATAATTTTTGGCAAATGGGCGATGTGGGACCATGCGGACCTTGTAGTGAGATTTTTGTAGATCAAGGTGCAGAGTTTTTCAATGGACCAGAGGATTATTTCGGCGGAGATGGCGATAGATTCTTAGAGATTTGGAATCTTGTTTTTATGCAATTTGAACGCGACAAAGAGGGGAATCTTAAGCCTTTGCCTAAGCCTAGCATTGATACAGGTATGGGGTTAGAGCGTGTAGTTGCATTGCTAGAGGGCAAACATAGCAATTTTGATTCCTCGCTTTTTATGCCCTTAATTGCCAAAGTAGAAGAGATTACCCGACAAACTTATATATATGAAAGTGGTGCAAGTTTTCGCGTGATTGCAGACCACGCAAGAAGTGTAGCATTTTTACTTGCACAAGGTGTGAATTTTGACAAAGAGGGTAGGGGATATGTCTTGCGCAGAATCTTGCGCAGGGCGATTAGACACGGCTATTTATTAGGGCTTAGAGAACCTTTTGTTTATCAAGTAGTAGGTTGCGTGTGTGAGAATATGGGGGCGCATTATCGTTATTTGTTGGAAAAACAACAAGCTGTTATGCAACAATGCAAGGCAGAGGAGTTAAGATTCTTTGAAACGATTGAAAATGGTATGAATCTTTTTAATAAAGAGTTAGAAAAATTAAAAGACGAAAAGCCAAATCAGCTCTTTAGCGGTGAAGTGGCATTTAAACTCTATGATACTTATGGCTTTCCGCTTGATTTGACGCAAGATATGTTGCGTGAAAATGGCTTTGGCGTAGATGTGGATAGTTTTGAAATCTGTATGAAGTCCCAAAAGGAACAGGCAAAGGCAAATTGGAAAGGGAGCGGAGATAGTGTAAAAGAGGGAGATTTTAAACTATTATTAAGCGAATTTGGAGTTAATGAGTTTGTTGGATATGAAAAGACAGAAGCCCAAAGCCGAATTCTCGCACTTTTGGACGCAAATTTGCAACGCGTAGAAAGTATCAAAAAAGACGAAATGGGCTTTATCTTGCTTGATAGGACGCCCTTTTATCCAGAATCCGGTGGTCCTGTGGGAGATAAAGGTGTGCTAATGCATAATAATGACAAAATTGCAGAGATATTAGACACTAAAAAATATTTTGGTTTAAACATTAGCCAAGTCAAGGCGGTGCAGGATTTGAGACTGAAAGAAGGAGTGCTTGCAATCGTGGATTCTATCCGCTTAGAAATCGCTAAACATCATAGCGCGACGCATTTGTTGCACAAAGCCTTGCGAGAGATTTTGGGAGAACATATTGCACAAGCAGGTAGCCTTGTAGAATCCAATCGTTTGCGTTTTGATTTTAGCCATTCGCAAAGCCTAAATAAAGAGGAATTGGAAAAGATTGAGCAGAATGTAAATGCACAGATTCTAAGTTCGTATCCGCAAATCTGTGAACAAATGGATATACAAAGTGCGAAAGCAAAAGGAGCTATGGCACTTTTTGGTGAGAAATATGGAACCGAAGTGAGAGTGATTAGTTTTGGCGATTCCATAGAGTTGTGTGGTGGAATCCATGTGCCAAATACTGCATTTATTGGAAGTTTTTACATCGTTAAGGAATCCGGAGTGAGTAGTGGCGTGCGTAGGATTGAAGCGGTATGCGGTAAGGCAGCCTATGAATTGGGAAAAAATGCACTTGACGACATAGAAAAAGCAAAGGAAAACTTAAAAGCACAGAATCTTTTGCAAGGGATTGACAAGCTAAAAGAGCAAGTGCGTGAATTGAAAAATAAAGCAAACAAATTCCCAAACAGCCTAAAGGCAATGAAATCAGAAATTATCAATGGAACAAAACTTATTGTGTTGGAGTTAAAAGAGATTGAGGCAAGTGAGGCAAAAAAGCTTGTAGATAATGCCAAAAACGAAAATGAGAAAGTAGCAATTCTTTTGCTTTCAACAGAGGAGCAAAAAGATAAAATTGGAATTACTGCAGGTGTAAAAGGCGTGGATTTAAAGGCTGGAGCTTGGGTAAAAGAGATTGCTCAGATTTTAGGAGGGAATGGGGGCGGACGCGAGGATTTTGCAACCGCAGGTGGCAAAGATAAACTTAAGATTCCACAAGCTTTGCAACGCGCAAAAGAAATCGCCAAAGAGGCATTGAAGTAGCGTCAAAAAAACATTGAAATTCATTCTAAGCGTGAAGCTTAGAATTTAAAAATTGGAATAATTTGTAGAATCTTTGTTTTGAACTTCTTGAATTAAATTGCGTGTTGCTTCATTAATGGCGGAATTAATTGCATTTTGAATAGTAATTTGGATTTGGTTGGGATTGAGTTTGGATTTCTCTCCAAAGATGACTAAATATTGACTATTTTGATTTTGAATGCTTGATTTTCCACGAAAGATTCTCACTTCATTGGTTCTATGGAAATTAAGTTGAACTTCAAAAACAGCTTGGTCGCTTGTTTGCGAACTCCAAAAACCGCCTTGTTTAGTCTGTGTATTGATATTGCCAAAGACTACTTCTAATTGATAATGATTCTTTTGTGTATTGGTTGTTTCTGTGCTAATTTGTTCAGATTGAATAAAGCAACCACTCTGCGCAAGTGATTTTTCTACCATTTGTTGCACCTGCGTATTAGGAATCGTAAGGTCATTATAATCACCACTTTTTAAACCCATTAGATGATAGCTCGCAATGGGTTCTTGGCAAGTTTTTAAAACACGTGTATTGGGCAAATCATTAAACTTTTGCGCACACGCGCCTAAAAGCAATGCGCTAAAAGTCAGAAAACAACTTTTTTGTATTAGATTTGGGCTTAGTGCTTTTAGAGAGAACATAGATACTCCTTGAATAATGGGAATCGGTGAATTTGAAAGGTTAATTTTAGCACAATTTATTGCTAATTTTTATCAAGATTGATACAATACACCAATAATTTATAAGGTAAAGCATTGCATTTTTTCAAAGGTAAAAAAATCATCATTTTAGAATCTTTATTGTGTATCCTTTTGTGTGTCGGAATCATTTTTTATGCACAAATTAACAAACGAGGATTGCAAAAACAAGACGCTTTACTTTATTATGTGAATATTAGTGGCAAGCAACGTTTGCTTGCTCAAAGAATCGTTTTTTTATCTCAAATTGTTGTTACGAATCGTATTTTGAATCGCAATAATCCCGAAAGCCTAACAGAACTTCGCAGTTGTATTAATCAGCTAAATTCTATTCATATGATTTTGCAAAATTTTGTAATTTCTACAATTATTGGCAATAAAAAAGCTTCTACTTTAGATGAAATCTATTTTGGCGATGGAAATTTGAAGTTTAAAATGGAAGAATTTTTGAATAATGCAAATAAAATATTTTTCTTGCAAACTACACAAGAAGCCTTTCGCATTAATCAAGAACTTTTGCAACAACTAGAAGAGGATAACGGATTGCTTGCGAGCTTAGAGCTTGCAACATTAAGCCAGCAGTTTTATGCACAAAATATCATCAAAGAATCGCAATTTTATCTTCAAATTCTCCTTTATTGCGCATTTTTAATTTGTGGCTTACAAGCTGTTTTAATTTTATGGTTTTTGACACGCAAATTAGATGGATAGGTTTATTTTTTTAAAAAATAAATGAAGCCTCAAGGAGTTTTTATATGCTAAAAAATCTTTTTCCTTTTTTGGCTTTGCTTGTATTTTTTATTTTTCATTTAAGCATCTATTTTTTCTTTATTAAGAAAATCATTAAATTAAAGATTCCACTTTTGGTATTAAAAACTTTTTTGATTTTTAATTTTTTTGGGGTTGTGGTTTATTTTGTGGCGCGTTATTGTGTAGATTTTCCACAAAGTATATATTTTTTAGCTTCTTTATCCATTGGTATAGGATTTGTATTATTTGTCGCAATGTTAGTTTATCAATTTCTTGCATTATTGTTGCGTCTTATAATTTGGTTTTTTCCAAAATTCTCTCAAGAGCGCAGAGGATTCTTTCAAAGGACTTTAAATGCCACAAGCGGAATCTTTGCGTTAGGTTATCTAGGCACGGGATTGGTGGAGGGAAGATTATCTCCCAAAATAGAGCGCATTAAGATTTCATTAAAGAATCTTAAAACACCAATGAGTGCGGTGCAAATCAGTGACTTGCATATTGGAGGATTGATTGAAGAAAATGTTGTACGCCAAATTGTGAATCAAACCAATGCGCTAAAGCCGGATTTTATCGTGCTAACCGGTGATATTATAGACACAGAAGTAGGACGAGTGCATAAAGCTATTGCAGAGCTTGGTAAGTTTCAAGCTCCTTTGGGTGTATATTTTGTAACAGGGAATCACGAATATTTCCACAATATCCAACCCTTACTTGAAAGTTTAAAAGCCATTGGAATTAAGACATTGGAAAATGAATGCGTGCAATTAATGAAAAGTATCAACGGACAAAAGGAAGTAGTGTTAAATTTGGCGGGAGTGTATGATTTGTTTGGTCGCAGAATAGGCGTTTTAGAGCCAAATTTGGAACAAGCTTTGCAAAATAGGGCAGAATCCCAACCCTTAATTTTATTAGCGCATCAGCCAAAATTTGCCCTTGAGGTGAGAGAAGAACATCAAGTGGATTTAATTTTGAGCGGACACACGCACGGAGGACAAATTTTTCCCTTTCAATTCCTTGTAAAGCTAGACCAACCTTATTTGGCAGGTTGGTATCAGCACAGCCTAACAACGCAGATTTACGTTAATCGTGGCACGGGATTTTGGGGACCTCCTATGCGCATTTTAGCGCGTGCAGAGATAACTTATTTTGAATTTATTGCAGGTTCAAAAGACTAAAAGCAAATTTCAAAGAAAAGAAAGTATAATTTCGTATTTAAAATTTGGAAATCTATGAAAAACAAGAATCACTTAGTATTTTTATTGTTGTTTATAGCAAATTCTTTTTTTGGATTAGAGTTTTATATCAATAGCGGTAGAGAAGAGAATAGAAACTTTGCTGTTTTAAACCTAATAGACAATGTTCCGTTTGCTTGTGTGGAATCCTATGATAGAGCGTCTGAAGTCAGTGAGATTATTTGCGGATTTGATTCCCCTTTATTATCGCGTTTTCAACGCAGTGAGACTTTATTTTTTTCTATTGTGCCAGAAAGTCTTGAGGATAATACGCAGAGATTCTTTTTGAAAATCAAACCAAAAAATGGCAAAAAAATTAAACTTTATAATACAGAATTTAGCCTTATCTCTAATCAGCCTATCCCGCAAGAACACAACGAAAAATCCAAACGTTGGCAAATTTTAGGTTATGAAAATAAGATTCCATTTTTAAACGACCAGCCAAGCAATGGATTGAATTTTCCTATTTTCTTTGAGGAACATTTACCGAGAGTGGGGGCATTAGATGTGCAAATGCGCCCAATGAATAATGAAGTTGGAGCGGACAAGGATTCTTTCTTGCACATACAATCCTTAATTGCTGAAGAATCCTATACTGAAGCTTTGAATGCAATAGAAGAAATGCTTGCTCTTTATCCTGATACAATCTTTAAACGTGATATTTTATATTTTAAAATTGCTGCATTGGATAGCTTGGGTAAAGAGGAAGATTACGAAGATACAATGATACTAGCTAAAGCTTGGCTAGAAGCTTATCCAACAGATGTTCATGTGCCACAAATCTTATTTATATTGGCAAAAACTTATGCTAAAATGAACTTTTTTGAAGAGGCAAAATACTATTATGATAGGCTTTTTAGTGAGTATAAGGGTGATAAATACGAGCTTCTTGCGCGACTTGATTATGGAGAGAATCTTTATATTAGGGGGGACCGCAAAGTTGTTTTAAATATGTATGAATCTACTTTAAATGAAACGACAGATTTAGAAATCGCTTCTTTAGCATCTATTTTGCTTGGGGATTATTATCGCAAAGCAGAAAACAAAACAGAGGCACAAAGGCATCTTAAAAGTGTCCTAGACGCGAATCCAAAATATTTTCTTAAAGACATTCCAAAGTATTATAATTTGTTACAAGGTTGGGCAGAAGTTGGAATTGTAGATGTGCCTTCGCAAGTGGCAGAAGTAATGTTTGAGACTTTGGAAGATAAAGATGACCCATTGTATTTGCCACTCCTTAAAAGTATGGCAATATGGTTTGACAAAGCAGGAAATCTTAAAAAAGCACACCAATATTATCAACTTTTACTTAAAGAAACAGAAAGTGAAGCGGAACGACGCGAAGTAAAAAATTTGGACGATAATTTGTTGTTGAATTATAATGAGGATAATGCGACAAAACGATTAGAACATTATGATTATGTAATGGAAAATTATCAAGGCAAAGAAGAAGCCAAAATGGCATTAGAGAAAAAAGCTGAAACCTTGTATGAAACAGGGAATTATCAAGAAATCTTTGCTTTAAGAGAGGAGTTAGAGCGTCAATTAGGAGAGAACCCCGCTGTTTTATTGAATGCGCTTAGTGCATTGACGAGAGATTCTTTAAAGGCACAAAATTGTAAAGAAGCAGCGTATTATGGTAGCTTGTATGCCGAGAGGATTCCATTGCAAAGCAATGAAAAGTTGCAAATGTTGGATTGTTTGAGAGAAAATAAACAATACAATGCGGCACAAAAAATTGCTCAAATAGAATCCCAAAATGCCAAAACAGCTACGGATAAAGAGGATTGGCTCTATCGTTTGGCGTGGGTAGAGTATGAAATGCAAGATTATCCCAAAGCAGCTCTTGCCGCAAGGGATACCTTGAGCTTGTTAAGTAATCCTGCATACAACGATAGTGCTTGGATATTGTTTATGTCTTTGAGTAAGCAAGGAAGGTGGGAAGAAGCGTTTAAGATTTTACCTATGTTGGAAGATAAATTAAAAGATAGCAATCCAATGATTGAGGTTTATAAAGAAGCTTTGCAAAGATCTCTTGCAAACAAAGACGATACAGCAATTAAAGTGTATGCAGGCAAACTGATGGCTCTCCAAAAGCGATATGAACGTTTTGAATATTCCCCTTGGGTTGAATTGGGTATGATAGAGGCTCTCAATCGTGAAGGTAAATTTCAAGAATCCTTAGATTTGCTCAAAAATGTAGAATCTCGTGCTAATTCAGGAAATGAGCAGATTCAAATTTATTATTTACAAGGTTACTTAAACGACAAATTGGGTGATAAAAATGCCGCAATAGAATCTTATAATCGTTGCGAGGCTGTCCAAGCAGAATCGCCTTGGAAAAATCTCTGTATAGATGCTAAAAATTTATTGGAAACTCAAAATGTATCCCAAACTCAAGGACAACCATGAGAGAAGAAATGCAAAAAAATAAACAAAAAGCAATGAAAAATCAGGAAATGAACTATA
>ERZ778514.2282-NODE-2282-length-12484-cov-3.596589_pt1 | contig 12484 bp, 10 predicted proteins | sample MGYA00510344_ERZ778514 | MGnify/ENA primary metagenome ERZ778514 (study PRJEB29527, sample SAMN07138968) | mouse gut metagenome | material: feces | host: mouse | place: China:Nanjing | collected 2016-01-25 ... | reverse complement strand
GTTTCTGTTGGCCACGCTGGCTTCCTGCCAGTCCTGCTCTTCAGACTATAAGGATGTGGACGATATTGTTGTCGAAGGAGTTGAAACGCCGGTGCTTTTGGGCGACCCGTTCATCATGTTGCACGATGGCACTTACTATGCCTATGGCACCCATGCGGATGACGGCATCGAAGTCTATACCTCCGATGATTTGAAGACTTGGAAGTATAAGGGCATGGCGCTCCAGAAGAAGGATGTCTGGGCCGATCGCTGGTTCTGGGCACCGGAGGTCTACGAAGTGAACGGGAAGTTCTATATGTATTACTCGGCAGACGAGCATATCTGTGTGGCAACAGCAGACTCACCTGCAGGACCATTTACCCAAAGTAAGAAGGAACCGATGATTGCCGATGAGAAATGCATTGACAACTCTCTGTTCATTGATGATGACGGCACGCCTTATCTCTTCTTCGACCGTTTCAACGACGGGCTCAACATCTGGGTGGCCGAATTGGAGAAAGACCTCATGACTATCAAGAAGGAGACCATGCACCCTTGCATCCACGTCTCTCAGGCATGGGAGGAAGTGTGGCCCCGCGTGAATGAAGGTCCGTTTGTCATCAAGCACAACGGACTCTATTATATGACCTATTCCGCCAACAGCTATGAAAGTCCTTTCTACGGCATAGGTTGCGCCACAGCTACCGATTTGATGGGTACCTGGACCAAATACGAGGAGAATCCCTTGCTGCAGAAACCCGGAGAACTGGTTGGGGTGGGGCACAGTGCCACCTTCACCGACAAGGCGGGCAAGCTTCGTATCGTTTTCCATGCCCATAAGGACAAGAGTAGCATCCATCCGCGCGCCATGTACATCAGTGACGTTTCTTTCGAGAAAGTGGACGGTGTGGACCGCATGAGAATCAGCAAGGACTATATGACACCCAAAATAGTAAAATAAGAGATGGATATGAAGAAGAATTATATATTGCTGCTGTTGCTTTGTCTTTGCTTTGCAGGCTGCAAGGAGAAGACGGTTGTAGAATCAGACTATCTGCCGATTGCCGACCCCTACGTGATGCTTTACGAAGGCAAGTATTATGCCTACGGCACCGGAGGTACGGTAGAAGGGGAAGGCTTTGCCTGCTTCTCTTCCGATGACTTGAAAAACTGGACGCGTGAAGGCCAGGCGTTGTCGGCTGCCGACTCCTACGGCACGTGGGGATTCTGGGCACCGGAAGTTTACTACATCGAATCGAAGAAGAAGTTTTATCTGTTTTATTCCACCGAAGAGCATATCTGCGTGGCAACGGCAGATGCTCCCCAAGGCCCGTTCCGTCAGGAGGTGAAGCAGCCGATATGGGATGAGAAGAGTATCGATACCTCTCTCTTCATCGACGATGACGGCACGTCTTACCTCTATTTCGTGCGTTTTACGGATGGCAACGTCATTTGGGTGGCAGAGATGAACGATGATCTGACCGGCATCAAGCAGGAGACGCTGACGGAGTGCATTAAGGTGGGAGAGCCTTGGGAGCTTTCGCAGGACAAGCCCGCCAAGGTTGCCGAAGGCCCTTCCGTCTTGAAGAAAGAGGGTATTTATTACCTGATTTATTCAGCCAATCACTTTGAAAGCAAGAACTACGGAGTGGGTTACGCCACTTCGGACAGTCCGACGGGACCTTGGACGAAATACGAGGGGAACCCGATTCTGCAACGTGCCGACGGCTTGACGGGCACCGGACACGGAGCGCCCTTCCGCTGCAAGGACGGCAGCTGGAAATACATTTTCCATGCACACTGGGATTCCACGAAAGTACAGCCGCGCACTTCGTATATCAAGGATTTTGCCATTTCCGACCGGGGAACGGTTTCTATCGGCGGCCCTCTTGTCCGTCCGCAGGTATTGGGCAGCGCATCATCTGAAAAAGTAAAATGAAAAAAATACATAGTATGAAAAAGTTTCTTGTATTATCGGTGTTATGCTGCCTGATAGCATGCTCCTCGTCATCGGCCACAAAGGAAGACAAACCGGGTGAACAGCCGAATGAACAACTGAAGAATGTCTACCGCAATCCGGTGATAAACTACAGTTTGCCAGACCCTTCTGTGATAAAGGGCGGTGACGGTTATTATTATCTGTATGCCACCGAGGATATACGCAATCTGCCGGTTCACCGTTCCGGGAATCTGGTGGATTGGGAATATGTAGGTACCGCCTTTACCGACCGTACCCGGCCTGACTTTGAGCCGAACGGAGGTTTGTGGGCACCGGACATCAACAAGATAGGTGATAAATACGTGCTCTACTATTCCATGTCCGTCTGGGGAGGCGAGTGGACTTGCGGCATCGGTTGTGCCACTGCCGATAAACCGGAGGGCCCTTTCAAGGACCACGGAAAGATGTTCCGCAGCAATGAAATCAATGTGCAGAACTCCATCGACCCTTTCTATATAGAGGATGGGGGAAAGAAATATCTTTTCTGGGGCAGTTTCCGTGGAATCTATGCGATTGAACTGTCTGATGACGGACTTTCTCTGAAGGACGGCGCCACACCGCAACAAGTGGCAGGAACCGCTTACGAGGGTACTTATATTCACAAGAAGGACGGACATTACTACTTCTTTGCTTCCATAGGAAGTTGCTGTGAGGGGTTGAACAGCACCTACACCACCGTTGTAGGGCGTTCAGATAATCTTTTCGGCCCCTATGTCGACAAGAATGGCGGCAGCATGATGGACAACAAGCACGAAGTGCTGATTCGGAAAAGCAATACCTTTGTGGGGACCGGCCATAACTCCGAGATTGTGACGGACAATGCCGGTAATGACTGGTTCTTCTATCACGCGGTGAGTACTAAGAATCCCGAAGGCCGCGTATTGATGCTGGATAGGATTAGCTGGGAAGACGGATGGCCGACGGTAGAAGACTCCGTTGCATCTACGGAAGCGGAGAAACCGAAATTCTGATTATCATGAAAGTAGCCCGTCGGAATGGAATGAATGATATTTTTTCTAACAACAATAAAACAGATGTAACTATGAGACTAAAAAGATTGTTTTTGGGAGTAATGCTCGTTGCGGGCATTACGGGTGCGGGAGCGGTGAATGTTGCTTCGGGAGACATCTCCGCCTCTATTTCCTTGAAAGTGCCGGGGAATGATGCCAGGCAATATCAGCTGGCTTTGCAGAAGATGCAGGAGGGTGTGTACGGTTGCCGGGCTTCGGAGAAGCTGCCGCTGGAAATCGTCCGCCGGGTGGTGGACAAGGATGGCAAACAGCGTATTACTGTCACACTGAAAGCGCTGGAAGATGTGTATTTCAACTACGGGGAACAGATCAAGACCGGTTACAAGCATTCAGATTGCCAGTTCTACATGCCGGGCTTCTGGTATCGACGCAACCTGCGTTCGCCGAAGGAAGCTCCTTCTTTCCACACATCGGACAGTTGGCTGGTGCGTGAGGACCGTTTGAGCACTCCGCTGACGGCGGCTTTCAATCCGGCGGGCGGTACGTCCATGTCGGTTATCCGCATTGACAAGTTCGACAAGGAGGCTTTGACCACTCATAAGGAGGGAGAGGTAATCTTGTCCGGTGAGACTTCCATCGGGTATACCGGCTTCCTGAATGTGGACGGCATGACTGTCTTGGCATACGGGTTCCCCTATAAGGAAGCACCGAAGACATACATCCGCAAACTGACGCTGGCTCCTGCCGTTGAGGCTTTCCAACTGCTTCGCAAAGGCGACAGCATCTCCATGACCTGGGAGTTGTCCGAAAGGAATGCTGCCGATTTCTCGGAATGCGTACAGCGCACCTGGGAATATAGCTACGACACGAACAGCCCGAAACCGGTCGGCACACCTTACACGGTAGACCGCATGAAGGAGGTGATGAGCAACTTCTTTGTGGAAAGCTATGTCAGCAATACCCCCACTCATTATTACTCCGGTGTAGAGTTGGAGACTGCTACTTGTGCCAATACCGATGTTGCCGAAGTGGGCTTTGTGGGACGTACGTTGCTGAACGCTTTCAATGCTTTGGAGTATGGCAAACAGCAGAACCGCCAAGACCTGGTGGACAATGCCAATCGTATCTTTGACACTTATCTCCGGAACGGTTTTTCGCCTGCCGGTTTCTTCAACGAAGTGGTACACTACAACCGCGGCTTCAAGGAAACCAGACATAGCATCCGCCGTCAGTCCGAGGGAGTGTATGCCATCTTGAACTATTTGAACTATGAGAAACAGCAGAAGCGTAAACACCCCGAATGGGAGAAACGCATCAGGGGCATGCTGGACAGCTTCCTCAAGTTGCAGAACGAGGACGGCAGCTTCCCGCGCAAGTTCAAGGATGATTTCTCTATCGTGGATGCCAGCGGTGGTAGCACGCCTTCGGCAACCTTGCCTTTGGTGATGGCGTCCAAGTATTTCAAGGACAAACGTTATCTGGCAAGCGCCAAGCGTACGGTAGACTATCTGGAGAAGGAACTGATATCCAAAGCCGATTATTTCTCTTCTACGCTGGATGCCAACTGCGAGGACAAGGAAGCCTCCTTGTATGCTGCTACGGCTGCTTATTACCTGGCTTTGGTTACCAAAGGAGAAGAGCGTGCACACTATGCCGGTTTGGCAAAGAAAGCCGCTTATTTTGCCTTGTCGTGGTATTATACCTGGGATGTTCCTTTTGCCGAAGGTCAGATGCTGGGAGATATCGGCTTGAAAACCCGTGGTTGGGGAAATGTGTCGGTAGAGAATAACCATATCGATGTATTTATCTTCGAATTTGCCGATGTACTGCATTGGCTCTCAAAGGAGTACAACGAGCCGCGCTTCTCTGACTTTGCCGAGGTGATTTCCACTTCCATGCGCCAGTTACTGCCGTATGAAGGACACATGTGCGGCATTGCCAAAGTAGGCTATTACCCGGAAGTGGTGCAGCATACCAATTGGGATTACGGACGCAACGGAAAGGGATATTACAACAATATCTTCGCTCCGGGCTGGACGGTTGCTTCTTTGTGGGAGCTGTTCACTCCGGGACGTGCGGAGCAGTTCTTGTTGAAAAAATGATAGTCTAAACAGTAACCAGTATTATATTTATGAATAAGATGATGACTTTGTTGGCAAGCGTGATGCTATTGGCATCGGCTTGCACGGGCAAGCAGGCGAGCGAAAAGACTGCTTCTGGACTGGAACCTGCGAACTTCCGTACGGAAGTGGATGGCAAGCAGACAGACTTGTTTGTTTTGGAGAATAAGAATGGTATGGAAGTTTGTATTACGAATTTCGGCGGACGTATTGTATCGGTGATGGTGCCGGACAAGGATGGCGTTATGCGTGATGTGGTGCTGGGCTTCGATTCCATTCAGGACTACATCAAGTTCCCTTCGGATTTCGGCGCTACCATCGGACGTTATGCCAACCGTATCAATCAGGGTAAGATTACAGTGGATGGGGTAGAGTACCAGCTGCCGCGCAACAATTACGGCCACTGCCTGCATGGAGGTCCCAAGGGATACCAATATCAAGTGTTCGATGCCCGCCAGTTGAGTAATCAGGTTCTGGAGCTGACTTATCTGTCGAAAGACGGAGAGGAGGGCTTCCCGGGTAACCTGACCTGCAAGGTCACTTTCTCGCTGACAGATGACGATGCCATCGACATTCGTTACAGTGCCGAAACAGACCGTGCCACTGTGGTCAACATGACGAACCACTCTTACTTCAATCTGGATGGCGATCCCTCCAAGTCCAATTCGGATTATCTGCTTACCATCGACGCAGATGCCTATACTCCCGTGGACAGTACCTTCATGACTACCGGTGAGATTGTTTCCGTAGAAGGTACGGATATGGATTTCCGCACTCCTACAGCCATTGGCGCCCGCATTGACAATGACTTTGAGCAGTTGAAGAACGGCAAGGGCTATGACCACAACTGGGTACTCAATACGAAGGGTGACGTCACCCGCCCGTGTGCCACCCTCGAGTCTCCCGTGACGGGTATTGTGCTTGATGTCTATACCAACGAACCGGGTATTCAGATTTATGCCGGTAACTTCCTGGATGGCACACTGACCGGAAAGAAAGGTATCGTGTACGGTCATCGTGCTTCTGTCTGCTTAGAGACGCAGAAGTATCCCGATACGCCCAACAAGCCGGAATGGCCTTCGGCACTGCTGAAGCCGGGAGAGAAGTATGACAGCCATTGTATCTATCGCTTCTCGGTGAAGAAATAAATGAGGGGATGTCAAAACCCTCTTATGGGATGGATATAAATATGACAAGAAGCCTGAAGTAACCTGTTTTTCTTAAATACTCTGTCTTGGTAAAATCAGCACTTTATCAAGACAGAGTTTTATTCTTTGGAATTACCGCATCGCCAGCGCCTTATTCTCCGCCTCCTCCATAATCTCCCGTTCTCCCGGCCCTTTGTCATTGATTCCGCAAAGGTGGAGGATGCCGTGGATGATGACCCGGTACAGTTCACGTTCGTAGTTGTTATCGGCAAACTGTTCCGCATTGGTGCGTACGGTATCGAGGCTGATGAAGAGGTCACCGCTAAGGCGGTTGCCTTCACAGTAGTCGAAAGTGATGATATCTGTGTAATAATCGTGTTGCAGATATTGGCGGTTCACTTCGAGTATCTTCTCGTCCGAGCAGAAGATGTAGGCGATTTCACCGACTCTTTTTCCGTAAGTGGCGGCTACGGATTTTATCCATTCCGTGGTTTCACGCTTCTTGATGGAGGGCATTTCAACGCCGTCTGTCTGATAACTAATCATTTTATTTACAATTTTACGATTTACGATTGAAATTACATTCCTGTGATTAAGACAGTTTCTTTAGAAGAAGAACATATAACTGATAATAATCGCTGCAATGATGCCGGAGAAATCGGCAATCAGCCCACACGTCACGGCATTCCTCGTTTTGGTGATACCTACGCTGCCGAAATACACGGCAAGGATATAGAACGTAGTATCCGAAGCACCGCGTGCCACGCAACTCATGCGTCCTACAAATGAGTCGGCGCCATACTGTTTCATGGTGTCAATCATCAGTCCGTTGGCACCGCTGCCGCTCAGTGACTTCATCAGGGCAGTGGGTAGGGCACCTACAAAGCTGGTATCTACACCGAATAGTCCTACTACATAACCGATACCGTTCACCAGTATATCCATGGCGCCTGAAGTGCGGAAAACGGCGATTCCAACGAGGAAGGCAACCAGATAGGGAATGATGCGTACAGCGGTGGTAAAGCCTTCTTTGGCTCCTTCGATGAAAGCATCGTATACGTTGATTTTCTTCCACAGCCCCCAGAGGATGAACAGCAGGATGATGGAGAACAGCAGTATGTTGGCAATCAAAGTGGAATATACGCCCATTTCATCGCGACTAATCTGTGTGAACAGATAAATGAGCGCGGCAAAGAAAAGGCTGATGCAGCCAATCAGGATAAGTATGGGCTTGTTCAGCAGGTTGATGCGCTGTGCAATGCTGACGGCGATGACACCGACAACGGTCGAGATGGCGGTCGTTATCAGTGTGGGGATAAAGATGTCCGTGGGCTGGGAGGCACCCATCTGCGAGCGATACATCATGATGCTGACGGGGATAAGTATCAGTCCCGAAGTGTTGAGTACAAGGAACATGACCATCGGATTGGTGGCGGTGTCCTTTTTCGGGTTCAGCTCCTGAAGTTCCTTCATGGCTTTCAGCCCCATCGGAGTAGCGGCATTGTCCAGCCCCAGCATGTTGGCAGAGAGATTCATGAATATGGAGCCCATGGCAGGATGTCCTTTCGGTATGTCGGGGAAGAGGCGGCAGAATACCGGGCTCAGCCAACGTGAGAGGGCGTTGATCATACCGCTGTTTTCGCCTATCTTCATCACGCCGAGCCAGAAGGCAAGTATTCCTGTCAGCCCCAGGGATATTTCAAAAGCTGTTTTGGAAGAGGAGAAGGTGGAGTTGACGAGTTCTGTGAATATCTCCACATCACCCATAAAAATGAGTTTGCAGAGGGCCACGATGAATGCGATGACGAAGAAAGCCACCCAGATGTAATTTAAAACCATTTTATTTTGAGTTTTTTAGTTTGCGAACTTTTGAGTTATGGACTGATGTGAAAACCGCAGGCTGCCAAAGGCAGCCTGTTGCGGTTAATACTTCTTTTCGTTGGCAAGGTTCCAGACATTGAGGAACGAGGCCTTGGTGATTTCCACAACCTTTTCCCAGTTCAGTCGGTCGGCATGGTCCGAGGGTTGGTGGTAGTCGGGGTGTCCGTCCGTGTGATACCAGATGATGGGAATGTCCAGCAAGGCAAAGGTGGCATTGTCGCTGCCACCCACTGGGCGGTCCCAGGCGCGGCTGTCGGGTTGCAGTTGCAGGTTGTAGCGTGCGATGTCCTGTTTCAGCCAGTCGCCGAAGGCGGGATGGGCGGCAGTGTAGAAGTAGACTACATGTTGCGGTTGTTCCGGCTTGCTGTTGCGTCCTATCATGTCGAAGTTGAGGTAACCTTTCACTTGGCTGATGAAAGGGCAGCTTTGCGCGAAGTGTTTCGAGCCGAGCAGGCCTTTCTCTTCTCCGTCCCAGAAGGCGAAAATTACGTTTCTCAACGGTTTCTGACCGCTGGCCGCAAAGGCACGCGCTATCTGCAGGACGGCGGACACGCCCGAGGCATTGTCGTCCGCACCGTTGTATATCCGGTCGTTGACCAGTGTCTCGTCCGTGCCCAAGTGGTCGAAGTGAGCGCCTACAATGACATATTCGTCGACACGTTGGCCGGGAATGAATCCCAACACGTTGTCCATCTGTAAGGAGCGATGGGTGCCTTGCTTCAGGGCAGCGATGGAGTCGGGATGCACGTGCCATCGTCCCCGTTGCTGCCTCTCCTTGCTGCATGCTTCGAAGGGCTGGTAATACCCGTCCTTGTAGAGCGGTGCGATGCCGGCTTCTTTCAGGAGGGAGGCGATGTAGCGGGCTGCCACTCGTGCCCCGTGGGTACCGGCTTCGCGCCCTTGCAGCTCATCGTCGGCCAGAAAGCCGACAATGGCTTCGGCCGAAGCCCGGTTGATGCTTTGCAATCCTTTCTCGAGTGGTTGCTGCGCTTGTAGCGGCAGTGTGAAAAACAGGGAGCAGATGGCTCCTAAAACAGCTTTATACATGTTATATGTTTTTTAAAGGTCGTTTGGCATTCGGTTGCGGTGTCGGAGATTGCTCTTCTTGATACGAGGTCACTCTTGCTCTGTCAGCCTGAATGCTTTGAAATATACTTTCTGTTCGCTTCCGGAGGTGTTGGTCAGCCTTATCTTCAGTACTTTTTGTCCTTCCACATCCGCTTTCTGCATGGTGTATCCTTTCCATACGCTCTGCAAGTTTGCGTTTCGCCACGTTTTGCCGTCAAGGCTTGTTTCCAGCCTGAAGTGCGTGTATCCTTCTTCCTTTGTCCCCAAGTCTATCCTCAGCGTGGCAAGCACGCGCGGACGGTCCATGGAGAGGGTCAGAGAGCCGCCTGCCTGCCAAAGGATGACTTCGTTGGAGGGGGCGATGCTGCCTTCTTTTCCCTTCTGCTGCGTGGGGAGCAGGGCGAGCTGTTGCACGTTGCTTTCCAGCGTGTAGGGCGAGTAGACGGCACGGGCGTTCAGTGCGGTATGGAACCGCTGGTTGTATTGCTTCGTGGAGGCCTCGAACAGGGCGTCGAAGGTGGGCATCAGTTGTCCGCTTCCGCTCTTCACTCCTTGCGGATAGCGGGCATCGTTGTCCGTCATCAGGGTTTGCAAGGCTTGTGCGTGGGCATGGCCGGGCAGGAAGGCTTTTTCCTGTTGTGGCAGGCGCATCATTTCCAGCACAGTCTTTCCGTATTCGCCCACCAGTTTGAATTGAGTGAGCCAAGGTCTGATTTCATCGATAAGAGGGCGGTTCTCGTTGCCGGAGGCAAGCAGCATATCGGCAGAGAGGATAATCTTGCGGCACTCTTCGTCTACTTGGTTGTAGGCGGTTTCGTCTATCTCGCCTTTCTCCAGATAGCTCTTCAGCAGTGCGGAAAGGGCAGGTTGCAGACGGATGGATTCCTCGCGTCGGAAGCCGTGTCCGTTCTTGCCCAAATCGGAGTTGTGGGCGGCAAATGTTTCCAGATATTCGGCATGGAGTGGCATCAGGTCTTTGATGGCGTGTCTCCAGGAGGTGTCGCTGTCAAATTTCTCCATGTTCCAGGTGTAATCGGCCACGCTGTAGAGGGAAATCTTGGAAGCTTCGGCATGTTCCATGGGGTTGGAGACAAAGGCGGACATGCCGTCTTCGATGTCGAGTCCGTTTCCGTAGACGGGCCCCATCAGCAGGTGGTCGCGTACATAGTCGGACACAGGGAAGTTCCACCAAATGTAGGCTTTGCGTTTTATCAGCGGATTGATGAAGTCCAGGGTAGGCCGGTCTATGGTGGCGATGACCCGGTTTCCGGTCCACATGATTTGGATGTCCTTGTTCAGCTTCTCGCCAAGAGTGGTGAGGTAGCCGCCTTCCACCTTGGTCCATGACTTGTTGTATTCCGTGGGGCACATCACCAGTGGGGCGACGTCTTTCTTGACCTGTACGAAATGGTTGTCGATGTAGTTCAGCAGTTCGGCTTGTTTGTCCGCTTTGGTTCCTTCGCCGGAGATGTCGTCGAAGAAAACGGCAAATCCGCGCACGCCCAGCTGGTACATGCTTTCAAATTTCTGCAACAGCAGCTCACGGTCTTCTTCGTTCCAGCGGATGTCCTGTCCCGGATGGATGGCCCAGTAGAAGATGACGTTGTTGTCGCGGGCTCTGTCCACGAGTTGTTTCAGCCGTTCGGCTTCTTGGGCAGGGTAGGGCTTGCGCCAGTGGGGTGTGCTGTGGTAGGGGTCGTCTTTAGGACCGTAGAGGTAGACATTCATCTTGTTCCGTCCGTAGAAGTCCAGTTGGCGTATGCGGTCTTCCTGGCTCCAGGGGGTTCCGTAGAATCCTTCTACCACACCCCGGTAGGGCACATCGGGATAGTCGGCCACTTCGGCAAGGGGCAGTTTGTCCAGAGTAAGCAGTTGGGCAAGTGTCTGCACGCCGTAGTAAGTTCCCCGTTCGTCGGCTCCGGCAATGATGATGCGGTCTTTTTCTATTTTCAGGAAGTAGCCTTCGGACTTTTGCGGAATCCGTTTCCGGTAGCTGCTTACCACCTTGTCGCCTTTTGTTCCGATGTAGATGCGGAATGCAGCATCGGGGGCCTCTTCCGGCATCAGCGAACGGAGCAGGGGCAGGGCGGTTCCGTTGTTCAAGGAGTTGCCTGCCATCAGCCGGTATTGCCGGGGGATGCTGATGGAGTCGTCCTGTTGTACGGTGTAGTTCTGGGGAGTGGGTTGCAAACGGAACTCTTGTGCATGGATGGTTGCAGTTGCCAGCAGGCTGATGATTCCGAGCAGCAATGGTCTTCTTTTCATAATGTTAAGTAGATTGAGAGGTGAATATTGCCGCAAAGATGGGAAAAATAATGGGAAATGCGGCATATGCTTTATTAACTTTTGAGCAAATATCGTATTTTTGCTTGCTGACGAGGGATTTCCTTTCGATGTTCCCTCTTCTTCCTGTTCCACGCCGCAAGGGGAACCGTGCCCCGGGTCGTAAAGCTGTGCGGCCGACATGCTGACGCCGTTCGGGCGGCTGATGGCTGATGCCCGAAGACAGAAAGTCCGGCAATGGCATCGCGTTTCTTGCCTGCTTGCCGGCAAGCTTTTGCCAGTTTGTTGGCAGGCCGTTGCCTTCGGACAGGCAAGGTGTTGCCTGTTTGTAGGCAATGTTTTGCCAATAGGTTGTCGTTGTCTTGGCAAAATAAGTCCAAGAGAACGAGTTTGTTACCATGCGTAGCCCTCTACGTAAGCATCAAAAGCCGATTCTATGTTTGCTTCAGGCTGTCCGATGATGTTCAGCACGGTTCGTTGTTCGTCCGGTGACAGCAGGCGTTCTCCTTTGCGTATGCGGTAGTAGGTCCGTTGTCCGAAGCGGGCTATCAGGAGGCTGATGACGGTTCTTCGTTTGTTGTAGGGCAGGTTGTCCAGCAGGTTCATGAAGCCTTTGGCGTAGCGCACCTTTTCGCTGGTTCGGAAGAAAGGACAGTCTCCCTTCAGGGCGGCAAGCCGTTTGGGGCTGACGATGTTCCAGTACTCTTTGTCCGCCGGCATGCTTTGCACGGACAGTTGGCGGAGGCAGTTGGCTGCCTTGGGGCATTCATGGTCGAGGCACAGGGCGTAGTCGAAGGGAATTTGGGAGAGGGCTGTTTCGGGGTTCATGGCATGTATGTTTTATAGGTTTTCATTTGGGCGTAAAGATAGGTTTTCTTTGGGGGAAGGGCAAATCTTTTTCTGTTTCCGTACTTTTTACGAAAAAAATCAGTTCTTTTGCAACAGGAGGTAAGCATGATTAGCTTATGGATGATTTTAAGAACTGTATGAATGAGTTTTTCTTTCATGCAGTTCTTTTTTGGTAGGGGATATAGC